>ERZ795054.2867-NODE-2867-length-14125-cov-6.195736_pt1 | contig 14125 bp, 8 predicted proteins | sample MGYA00375138_ERZ795054 | MGnify/ENA primary metagenome ERZ795054 (study PRJEB30183, sample SAMN05720215) | anaerobic digester metagenome | isolation source: active sludge of municipal wastewater-treating anaerobic digesters | place: USA | collected 2014-12-23 ...
CGACGAGGCGCTTGGCCCGCTCGAACGTCGCCTCGGCGACGGCGATGTGGTGCGCGGCGTTCATGTCGGCGGAGGAGGCGACGACCTGGCCGGTGATGCCGCGCTGCATGTCCGTGACCTCTTCCGGCCGCTCGTCGACGAGGAGCATGAAGATGATCACGTCGGGGTCGTTCTTCGCGATGGCGTTCGCCATCGTCTTCAGGAGGAACGTCTTCCCCGCCTTCGGCGGCGCCACGATCAGGCAGCGCTGGCCGCGGCCGAGCGGGACGACGAGGTCGAGGACGCGGCCCGAGTTCTCGTCGGCGGAGGTCTCCATCCGGAGGCGCCGGTTCGGGTCGATCGAGATCCCCTTGTGGAACTGGACGTACTTCGAGCGGTACTCGGCGGGCGTCATCCCTTCGATCGAGAGGATCTTCTGGACCATCGGCCCCTTCGGCCCCCGCGCGACCGCCTCGGCCTCGATCAGGAGACCGTCCTCGAGGTCCTCCGCCTCGACCAGGTACTTCGGGAGGAAGGGGTCCCCCTTCTCCGCGAAGAACGTCTCGTTCGAGACGACGAGGCCGGAGTGATCGCCGTGAAGCTTCACGAGCCCGCGAACGGCGACAGGGGGGGCTGCCTGGACGGCCGGCTCGCGGCGCGGCGCCCCCTCCCCGGCCGCCTCGGCCCCGCCGGGGCCGTTCTCCGCGCCGGTCCCCTTGCTGCGGCCCCGGCGCCGCCGGCGGCGACGGCGCTTGCGCGACGGCTCGCCGGGCACGGCGCCGCCTTCGGGCGATGCGGCCTCGGATTCGGCGTCGCCCTCGTCGAGGGCCTCGGCGTCGTCGTCCCCCTCGGGGAGCTCCTCGACGACCGTGGCTTCGACGGCAGGCCGATTCGCTTCTACGAGCTCTTTCGGGTCGAATTCGTCCAAGCTGACCTCCGGAACGGGCGTTTCGCGGCCGTTCCGTTTCCTGCGGGCCCCCCACGCGAGCGCTCAGCCCGGGCGGACGGCATTTCCTACTCGGTCCGAAGGGGGAGGGCGGGTCGTGATCCTCGCGACTCCCTCGCCCGGCGCCCCGTTCACGCCACCCGCTTCCGCAGGGCCGCGCCGCGCCGGGCCAGACGCCGGAATGCTATGCCGGAACGGAACCGGCCGTCAATTCGGCGCTCTCAGGCCGTCGAGGAACGCGTCCGGGCGACGGAAGCGGCCCCGGGCGTCTCCGGACTGATCCGTCCGCCCCGCGACCAGATCCCCGGGATGAGCCGCTCGCACCGCGGGCACCTTCCGTCGGCGCCGATCCGACGCGCCACGACCCGGAACCCCCGCCTCTCGACGAGCCGCTCGGAGCAGCCGGGGCAGGCCGTCGTCTCCGCGTCTCCCACGCCCCCCGGAAGGTTCCCCGCGTAGACGTACCGAAGGCCCTCTCGGCGGCCGATGTCGACGGCGCGAAGGAGCGTCGCGGCGGGCGTAGCCCGGACGTCGCCCATCCTGTAGTCGGGATGGAACGCGGTGACGTGCCAGGGCAGATCGGGAGAGAGCGTCGCGAGGAACCGGGCCGCGTCGCGGAGCTCTTCGTCCGAGTCGTTTCTCCCCGGCACGAGGAGCGTGACCACCTCCACCCAGAAGCCTCGCGCCACGAGCCCCGCCAGCGCGTCGAGGACGACCGACAGGCGCCCGCCGACCTCCCGGTAGGCGCCCTCCCGCATCCCCTTCAGGTCGACCTTGTAGGCGTCGACGAGGGGCCGGAGGAAGTCCAGCACATCGGGCGTCGCGTGCCCGTTCGAGACGAAGCTCGTCAGGAGGCCCGCCCGGCGGGCCTCGGCGAAGACGGCGGCCGCCCACTCGGCGGTGATCAGCGGCTCGTTGTAGGTCGACGTCACGACCTGCGCTCCCGCCTCGAGCGCGGCGGCCACGATCCCCTCCGGGGTGGCCGGGCGCGGGTGCGCCCAGTCATCCGCATTCGGGTCGCGGAGCGTCTGGCTGATCTCCCAGTTCTGGCAGTACGGGCAGCGCAGGTCGCAGCCGAGCATCCCGAAGGAGAGGGCCGTCGAGCCGGGGAGGACGTGGAAGAACGGCTTCTTCTCGATCGGGTCGGCCGCGACGGAGGCCACGTATCCCCACGGCGCGCGGAGCTCGCCGTCGCGGACGAATCGGACCCGGCAGACCCCCTGCCCCCCCTCGGCGAGGAGGCAGCGGTGACCGCAGGCGAGACAGCGAAGCTTCCCGCTCTCCTCCCGGACGAGCGTCGCCTTCGCCGTCAGGCCGGCGAGGTGCTCGCGAACCGAGTCGGCTGGCGCCATCGCCCTCCCATTCTAGGCGCGCCGGCAGCGCCGGAACGGTTCCTGCATCCGAGCCGTTAGAATGCGCCGCGTGACACGACTCTTCCGGATGGCCGCGCTCGCCGCTGGCGTCGCGGCGACGGCCCTTCCTCTCTTCGCCCAGACGCCGACCCCCACCCCGACGCCCACGGCGACGCCGACGCCCGTCCCCCCGACGTCGATCGAAGCGTCGGTCGCCAGCCTCGGAATCCCGAACGGCGGCCGGTACGACGCGTCGAACATGATCCTCGAGGCCGACGGCACGATCTGGACCGCCTCGGCGAACGAGAACGTCCTCGCGCGGATCTCGGCCGACGAGAAGAAGGTCCGGAAGTGGACCATGCCGCGCGACGCGGCGCCGAGCCACCTGCTGAAGGAGCCGGACGGGAAGCTCTGGATCGCCCAGCTCGGCGGCTTCCAGGTCTCCCTCTTCGACCCGCAGACGTCCGAGCTGACGGAGTGGGCCGACGGCGCCCGGCGGCCGACGGCGTTCGTCCGGAAGGGCGACGGGACGCTCTGGCTCCCCGAGACGAACGGCACGCTCGCGAACTTCGACCCCGCCACGGGGACGTTCGTCTACTGGCGCTCGACCGACGCCGCGAACCCGATCTCGAGCCTGACCTATCCCTTCCTGGACACGGACGGATCGCTCTGGTCCGCGGACTTCCTCCGCGGGGCGATCCTGCGCTTCGCTCCGGACGGCTCGAAGGTGACGCGCTGGGCGCTCCCGGACGCGACCGCGCAGCCTTCGAAGATCATCCGCGGCCCCGACGGCCACCTCTGGTTCTCCTTCTTCGGGGCGGCGCAGCTCGCCCGGTTCGACCCGGCGACGCGTGAGCTGAAGCGTTACGCCGTCGGCGTCTTCTCCCAGCCCTTCGACATGAAGGTCTACAAGGACCGGATCGTCTACACCGAGCAGCTGATCGGTGAGGTCGGAGTCTTCGACCCCCTCGCCTCCACGCCCGCGGCGACCGACACGCTCGAGGGGAAGGAGATCGTCCTCACGCGGACGACGACGACGGTGCCGCCGACGAAGAAGGTGCTCGAGACGATCGAGCTGGACGTCGCCCCCGCGGACCCGGCCGCAGTGACCGGCTCGGGCCTCCCCGGCCTCGCCCGCTACACCGCGGTCTCGGGAGTCCCCTACGCGCTGGTCCTCGACGAGACCCGCAAGCGCTTCCTCGTCGGCGCCACCGCGGAGATCGCCGCGGTCCTCCCGCCCGTCCCCGCGACCGTGGACGACCACTTCTTCCCCGCCGCCTCCTCGATCGGCGGCCGCGGCGGCGTGCGATGGGCCACACAGGTCGTGACCTGGAACCGCGGGAGCGCGGATACGGCCGGGGTCCGGGTCGATGCGACCGTGAACGAGCGCCTCCTCCCGACGGACTGGATCATCGGCATCTCCCCCACGACGAACCTGACGATCGGCCCGGGAAAGATCGTCTCCCAGTCCGACCCGATCGGCGTGGAGATGAAGGGGCCGGACACCTCCGGTGGGCTCCGGCTCACCTCGGGCGCGACGGCGACGCGCTTCGGCGACGTCCACTCGTGGATCCGCGTCTACCGGACGCGCGACGACGGCGGGACGTACGGCTTCGCGCGGAACTACGTAAAGGGGGCCGAGGCCCTCGCGGCGGGAGAGACCGGATTCCTCTTCACCCCGCCCGACGCCGGATCTCGCGTCAACGCCGGCCTCCTCGTCATCGAAGCGGCCGAAGGGACGGTCTCGATCGTCGACGCGGCCGGCGCTCCGCTCTCCCCCCCGTTCGCGTTCCGCTGGCCCGCCGGCTACCACGAGCAGGCCTCGACGATCTTCTCCGCCTTCGGCATCCCGCCCGCCCCGTCTGCGCGGATCGTCTACACCGTGACGAAGGGGCGTGTGCTGCCGTTCGGCACCTCCATCGACGCCGTCTCTTCCGACCCCGTCGACCTCCCCTTCTTCGGTCCGAGGGGAACCGCCGCGAACCAGTGGGTCTTCGGCGTCGAGAGGGGCGGCGGTCCGCTCGGCCCGACGTCTCGCACCGACCTCCAGCTCTTCAACGGCGCCGCGGGCGACTCCTCCGTGACGCTCGTCCTCCGCGCGTCCCGCCTCGCCGCCTCGCCCGGGGCCGCGCCTCCGGCGCGCGCCGTTTCCCTCACGGTCCCCAAGGGGAAGGTCGTCGCGCTGAACGACGTCGTCCGGGAGACGTTCGGCATCGACGTGTTCGCGGGGTCCCTCGACGTCGTCTCCGATCCTCCCGTCCACGCGTTCGCCCGGGTCACGGCTGCGGACGCCTCGGGCGGCCGTCACGGCTACGGGATGCCCGCCCTCCGCGCCGACTCGACCGCCGCGGCCGGATCGCGCGCCGTCTTCATCCAGGCGTCCGACGCCGGCTGGGACGTCATGGAGTCCGAGCTCCAGCTCGCGAATCCCACCGACTCCGCCGGCGAGGTGACGCTCCGGGCGTTCGACACGGAAGGCGCCGCGGCGGGAGAGCCGGTCACGCTCACGCTCGGCCCGAAGGAATCGGTCCGGGTACCCGCGGCGTTCTTCACGCTCTCCGGCTTCGGCGCGCCGATCGGCCGGATCGACGTCGCCCCCGTCGCCGGCTCGCAGCCCGTCTTCGCGCTGCTCGTCCGCCGGGACCAGAAGACCGGGGACGCCGACGCCGTCGTCCCGTACGTCGTCCCGGCGACCTGAGCGGGCGCGCCCCGATTCCGGAAACCCCGGAGGCCCCCTCGTAGCCGAGGGGGCCTTTTTCGTGTCCGCCCGCCTCGCTAGCGGGGCGCCGGCGCGCCGCCGGCCGCCGGAGGCGCCCACGTCGTCTCCGGTGCGAGGACCCAGTTCCGGTCCGTCACCGGGTCGATGGTCCGGGCGTTCCGAAGCCGCTCGACGAGGAGCTCGCGCACCTCGTCGTTGTAGGCCCGGACGACCCGGGCCCCCCGGAGCGCCGCGTAGCCTCCCGAGCCCTGGGCGCGGTAGCTGTTCACCGCGAGCGTGAAGACGTCCGTGTCCTTCACCTCGCGGCCGCGATAGCGCAGGTCGCGGACTCGCCGACCGGCGGGCGCCGTCGGGTCGATCCGGTAGCTCGCCCCCTGGACGACGTCGAAGTTGTAGGGCCGCATTCCGGCCCGGGGCGTGAGAAGGAGCCGCCCGTCCTTCCACTCGGCCGACTCGTAGAACGTCGCCGCGTGCTCCAGGATCTCGCGGAGCCGCGCGCCGTCGATCTCGACGACGACGAGCTGGTTCTCGAAGGGGTAGACGGAGTAGACGTCCCGGACCGTGACCGGTCCTTCCTTCCAGCCGTCGTGGCGGAACGGGAGGAGCGACGTCATCGAGAGCTGTGCGCCGGTGGCGGCGAGCTGGGTCTCGTTGATCAGATCGAGGAGCGCGGAGTCCTCGAGGCGGGCGCGGTCGGCCGGAAAGGGGCCGGTGGCGGCGGCGATCGGCTCGCCGAGGTAGGCGAGCGCCCGTTCGTGGTGCGGACGTGCGATCGTGGCGACCTCGGGGTCCACCGCGACCGATTCGTCCGAAGGGAGGAGCTCTCCGCGGGCCTCGACGACTCTCGCCGTCCCCTTCCCGCGCTCGACGACGAGGTCGACGCGGGCGAGGACCTCGCCCCAGCGGCCCGGCTGCGTCACGGGGACGCCGTGGACGCGGGTGAGGGGGACGCGTCGATGCGAGTGCCCGGTGAGGATCAGGTCGATCCCCGGAACGGCCTTCGCGAGGCGGACGACGTGGTTCTCGTAGTCGGTCCCGTTGGCCTCTCCGGTGTCGGGGTCGACCTCGAGGCCGCTGTGGAACAGGACGACGACGACGTCGCACCGCTCCTTCTGCCGGAGGAGGGGGACGAGGCGCGCCGCCGTCTCGACGGGGTTCTCCCACTCGAGGCCCGGCCGGTTCGCCTCCGGCTCCCAGCCGGGGATGTTCGGCGTCGTGAGGCCGAGAACGCCGACCCGGACCCGGCCGAACGTCTTCACGACGTACTCGGGGAACGCGGGGCCGCCGCCGGCGGCGTTCCGGGTGTTCGCGGAGAGCCACGGGAAGCTCGAGTCCTTCTGCGCGCGGCGCAGAACCTCGAGGCCGAAGTTGAACTCGTGGTTGCCGACGGCCATCGCGTCGTAGCGAAGGGCGTTCATCGCCACCGCCATGAAGTGCGGCCCCCCCGTCGGACGGCGGGCTTCGAGCCAGCCGGCCGGCGCCCCCTGGATCGTGTCGCCGCCGTCGAGGAGGAGGACGTGCTTCGAGCTCTTCCGGATCTCGCGCACGCGCGTCGCGACGCGAGCGAGACCCCAGTCGGCCGCTTCGCCGCGCGCGTAGTTCCACGGAAGGAGGTTCGCGTGCAGGTCCGAGGTCTGAAGGACGGTGATGGTGACGCGCTCCGCGGCGAGGGCGGGGAGCGCGAGGACGAAGGCGAGGAGGAGGAGGAACGGGCGTCGGCTGCTCACGCGCGGCGGAGTCTTCCACCCGCTCCGGCGGGAATCAAGGCGCGCCGGCCGCCGCCCGGCGGTATTCTCCGCGCGCATGCCCGCCCGCCCGAAGCCGAAGCCCGCGCCCGCTCCCGAGGTCCTCGCCCGTCTCCGGGCCGCGTTCCCGGGCGCGGACTGCTCGCTCGACCACGCCGACGCCTTCCAGCTCCTCGTCTCGACGATCCTCTCCGCCCAGTGCACCGACGCGCGAGTGAACGCGGTGACGCCGGCCCTCTTCCGCAGGCTCCCGACGCCGGCCGCGATGGCCGCGGCCGGCCCCGAGCTCGAGGAGCTGATCCGTTCCACGGGCTTCTTCAACGCGAAGGCGCGCTCGCTCCGCGGCGCCTGCCGCGCGATCGTCGAGGAGCACGGCGGGACGGTGCCGCGGACGATGGAGGCGCTGAACGCGCTCCCCGGCGTCGGGCGGAAGACCGCGAACGTCGTCCTCGGGAACGCGTTCGGCTCTCCCGACGGCGTCGTGGTGGACACGCACGTCGGCCGCCTCGCGCGGCGGCTCGGCTGGTCGGGCGCCACGGACCCGGAGAAGGTCGAGAGGGACCTCAACGCCCTCCTGCCGCACGCGGAGTGGGTCTTCGCGGGCCACGCGCTCATCCTTCACGGGCGCCGGACCTGCACGTCGCGCGCGCCGCGCTGCTCCGGCTGCCTCCTCGAGGAGATCTGCCCGAAGGTCGGCGTGGCGCCCGCGGCGAAGCCGGGCGCGGGACGGCGCGCGGCGCCGGAGGCCCGGACGCCGGACGCGGCCCGCGCAGGGAGGAGGCGTTGATGCTCCCGGGAAGCGGCTCGATCGAGGTCATCTGCGGCTCGATGTTCTCGGGCAAGTCCGAGGAGCTGATCCGGCGCGTCACCCGGGCGAAGATAGCCCGGCGAAGAGTCCAGGTCTTCAAGCCGAAGCTCGACGACCGGTTCTCGGAGGTCGAGGTCGTCTCGCACACGGGAATGCGGCTCACGGCCCTTTCCGTCGCGTCGTCGGCCGAGGTCCTCGCCCGGACGGACGACCGGACGGAGGTCGTCGGGATCGACGAGGCGCAGTTCTTCGACGCGGGGATCGTGGAGGTCGCGAGCCGCCTCGCCGACCTCGGCAAGCGCGTCGTCGTCGCGGGGCTCGACCAGGACTACCTCGGGCGTCCGTTCGAGCCGATGCCCACGCTCATGGCGCTCGCCGAGGAGGTCGTGAAGACGCGGGCGATCTGCATCCTCTGCGGAGGCCCCGCGAGCCGCACCCAGCGGCTCGTCGCCTCCAAGGAACGGGTCGTGGTCGGGGCCGCCGGGATGTACGAGGCCCGCTGCCGGCGGTGCTTCGACCCGGGCGTCGTCGAGGTCGACGGGGTTCTCCCGTTCCCCGAAGAGAGCTCCTGACGGCTCCGAAAACGTTCCAGCGGTGAGGCTTATCGTCTTTCCCAGACGCGCTGTGCATAAGCCTGTGAATTCGGCTGTCGAAAAGTCCGGGAAGCCGCATCGGAAGCGGGCCGCGCACGGAATGCACTCCCATCGGTGCACATTCGCCAAGTGTCTGCACCACAGGGACTTGACACCACGCAAGAAATGTAAGGTCCGCGTGAAGCCGCTTCCGGAGCGGCCCGAAACGATTTACACAGGAGGGGGTCCGTTCTGGCAGCGGTTTTGCCGAGAAGCGAGGACCGCCGGCGGCCGGTTTCCGGGGCACGCCGGCACCCGGGGCCCCCGCGGAGCCCCCGGGTGCCGGCGCCGCCCGCTCAAAGCGTGACCGCGTCCCGGTGCTCGCCGAAGACGGTCTTCAGCGAGGCGACCACCTCGCCGAGCGTGACGTTCCCGTCGACGGCCTCGACGATCGGGGGCATCAGGTTTCGCCCCTCCTTCGCCGCGGCGACGAGGTCGGCGCGGAGCCGTTCGACCTTCGCGTCGTCGCGCCGGGCCCGGAAGGCGGCGAGCCGCTCGACCTGCTCCGTCTCGACCTTGGGGTCGATCGTCATCGTGGGGATCGGGTTCTCCTCCTCGAGGACGAACTCGTTCACGCCGACGACGACCTGGCTCTTCGACTCGATCGCCTTCTGCGCCTGGTAGGCCGCCTCCTGGATCTCGCGCTGGAAGTAGCCCGCCTCGATCGCGGCGAGCGCCCCTCCCATCTCGTCGATCCTCCCGATCAGCGCCGACGCCTTCTCGACGATCTCCGCGGTGAGCGCCTCGATCGCCCACGATCCTCCCAGCGGGTCGGCGACGCGGGCGACGCCGGTCTCGTAGGCGATGACCTGCTGCGTCCGGAGCGCGAGGCGGGCCGCCTCCGTCGTCGGCAGCGCGAGCGCCTCGTCGCGCGAGTTCGTATGGAGCGACTGCGTTCCGCCGAGGACCGCGGCGAGCGCCTGGATCGCGACGCGGACGACGTTCACGTCGGGCTGCTGCGCCGTGAGCGTCGAGCCGGCCGTCTGCGTGTGGAACCGGAGCGCCTGCGCGCGCGGGTCGTCGATGCCGAACCGGTCCTTCAGCAGGCGCGCCCAGAGCGTCCGAGCCGCCCGGAACTTCGCGATCTCCTCGAGGAAGTCGTTGTGGACGTTGAAGAAGAAGGTGAGCCGCGGGGCGATCGCCTTCGCGTCGAGGCCCGCCCGCACGGCGGCCGAGAGGTACTCGACGCCGTCGGCGAGCGTGAAGGCGACCTCCTGCACCGCCGTCGAGCCCGCCTCGCGGATGTGGTAGCCCGAGATGGAGATGGTGTTCCAGCGGGGGACGTTCTCCGCGCAGAAGCCGAAGATGTCGGTGATGAGGCGCATCGACGGCTTCGGCGGGAACGCGTAGGTCCCGCGGGCCGCGTACTCCTTCAGGATGTCGTTCTGGATCGTCCCCGACAGCGCCTTCCACTCGGTCCCGCGCCGCCGCGCGACGGCGAGGAGGAACCCGAGGAGGACGGAGGCCGTGGCGTTGATCGTCATCGAGATCGAAACGTCCCCCAGCGGGATGCCGTCGAGGAGCGTCTCCATGTCCTCGATCGAGTCGATCGCGACGCCGACCCGGCCGACCTCGCCGCGCGCGAGCGCGGCGTCGGAGTCGAAGCCGATCTGGGTCGGGAGGTCGAAGGCGACGGAAAGGCCGGTCTGCCCCTGGGAGAGGAGGTAGCGGTAGCGCGCGTTGGACTCGCGGGCGGTCGAGAAGCCGGCATACTGGCGCATCGTCCAGAGCTTCTTCCGGTAGCCGCCGGCCATCGCGCCGCGGGTGTACGGGAACGCACCGGGCACGCCGGGGTCCCAGCCCTGCGGGACGTCCCCCGGGGCATAGGAGGGACGGACCGGGATCCCTGAGGTCGTGGCGGTGTCGGGCTTGTTGGTGGACATGGGACCGATGCTAATGGAAACCGTGCGCGCCGACACCGTGCGAGACCGCATCTCGAATCGACCTCTCCGCGTTCCCGCGCTTCGCCCGGACCGGCCGCCCGGCCGAACGGCCGATGCTCCCGGCGGCCGGCTCCGCCGGAGCGCTCTTCGTGTCACACTTCGCCCAGCCTTGTCGAAGTCGCTCAGCGGAACGCTCGATACCTTCGCCCTCGCCGACCTCCTGCAGTGGATCGAGATCAACCGGCTCTCCGGCCGGCTGACCGTTTCGCGCGGGGAGGACCGAAGGATGATCGACGTGAAGAACGGCGCGATCGTCTTCGTCTCGTCGGTCCGGCCGGAGGAACGGCTCGGGACGTTCCTGGTCGCGCGCGGCATCCTGCCGGAGCCGGTCGTCTACGAGCTCCTCGCCGACAGCTTCCTGACGGGCCGGAGCCTGACGAGGCTCGTCTTCGAGACGGGCCTCCTCTCTCGCGACGCGCTGGCCGGGGCCGTCGAGGAGCTCGCGCTGAAGGTCCTCTTCGACCTCTTTCACTGGCAGGGCGCGCGGTTCGTCTACGACCCGACGGTCCTCACCGAGGACCTCCTCCGTATCCAGCTCTCCCTTCGCGGCCAGCTCCTCGCGCTCGAGGGGGCGAGGGCCGTGGACGACACGGCGCGGCGTCGCACCGCGGAGTCGGTGGAAGCCGAGGAGCCCGCCTCGAACGCCGAGGAGCTCTCGCCGCGGAACGTCGCACGCTCGTTCTTCGCCGTCGTCGAGGGCCTCGACATGGAGAGCCCTCCCCCGTCCGTCTGGCAGGAACGCTTCGAGCTCTTCGGGAGGTTCTCGGAAAAGGTCGCGGCCTCGCTGCGAAGCCCGTTCCGCCCGTTCCCGCTCTTCGAGGACACCGCCGAGCGCTGCCGCGCCGCCCTCGAATCCGGCGCAGAGACCGAGGAGACCTTTCGCCTCGCCGCGACGGACCCGTTCCTCACGGTCGACCTTCTCTTCCTCGGGAACGCCCTCCGGACCCCCGCCACGGGGCTCCTGTCGACGGTCGACGGCGCCCTCGCCGCGATCGGAACGGGGGCTCTCCGCAGGTTCCTCGAGCTGCTCGTCTCCCCGGGCGCTCCGGTGGTCTCGGGCCGGGATCGCCTCGAGCGGGCGCTCCGGAGCGCCGCGGTGTCCACCGCCGTGGCCGCGTCCCACGTCGCCCCGTCGCTCGGAGAGGACCCCGGGCGAGCCTGGGTCCTCGCGCTCCTCGAGCCGGTGGGCGGCTACGAGCTGCTCAAGCTCCTCCTCACGGAGGACTTCGACCCGGGTCCGTTCCGTGCCGCCACCCTCGGCTGGTATCGCGCGGCGAGCGGCCGCGCGCTGGCACGGAAGCTGAATCTGCCCGATGCGTTCGCCGACGTCCTCGGCTCGGACGGCCAGGTCTCGAGCCGGAGCTCCGTCGCCGAGCAGCTGGTCTTTTTCGCCAAGCAGATGGTCGCGGGGGAGCAGGTCGGCCGCGAGTGGACGAGCGACGACCCGGAGCTCGCCGACCGGTACGCCGCCCTCGCCGTCGACGACGCGCTGGCGGACCGGATCGGCCGGGACGCCTCGGCCCTGCGCGAGCTCCTCGGTCTCTGATCCGCCGGCCCGTCTCTTGCCGTAGTCCCAGGTAGCCCGGTCGTTCCGGCACGTTCCGAACGGAGGTATCCCATGGTCGCCCGAAATGCCGCATCCGCGATCCTCGTCCTCTCCCTCGCGTTCGCCCCGGGCTCCGCCTCTCTCGCCGCGGAGCCGCCGGAGACGGCCCTTCCGGCCGGAGTGCGCGCGGCCGTGGAGGTCCGCGCCCTGGACCTCGACGTCGTCGCGACGAAGGACGGCCGGCCGGTCACGGACCTCACCCGGGACGAGTTCGTCGTCCGCGTCGACAAGAAGGTCGTCCCGATCGACTACTTCGCCCGCGTCGAGGCCGGCACGGTCCACGGGCCCGACCTCGCGACCGCCTCGCCGGACCTCGTTCTCGACACCCTCCGCAACGACGCCGGCGAGACCTACGTCCCGAGGCAGTTCCTCGTCTACTTCGACGACGAGCGGCTCCTCCCGCAGGACCGCAAGCCGGTCCTCGAGGGGCTCCGGGACTTCATGACCCGGCTCTCGCCCTCCGACCGGGCCTCGATCGTCTCCTACAACGGGGCGACGCGGGTCCTCGTCCCCTTCACGAGCAGCAAGGAGGACCTCCTCGACGGCCTCTCGAAGCTCGAGACGCTCGCGCCCCGCGGGCTCGCCCTCGAGTCGGAATACCAGAGGACGGTGAGGGAGATCCGGATCTCGCCTCGCTCACGGGCTTCCCTGATACGCAGCTGGTCGACGGAGGCCGCGCACCGCGAGCGGTGGGCGCTCCGCGAGCTCGCCCGAAGCGTCTCGGCCCTCGCCGCGCGGTCGGGCAAGAGGACGCTCCTCCTCGTCACGAACGGCTACGAATGGCACCCCGGCCGGGCCCTCGCCCTGGCGTACGGCCCGAGCCTCGTCTCGCAGTTCGCCGAGGACGTCGGCGAGGAGATCGAGAAGGTCCTCGCCGAGGCCAACGCCGCCGGAATCACGATCCAGGTCTTCGACGCGAAGGGGCTCGGAGCCGGCGTCGACGCGTCCGAGCGGTCGAACCCCGCGATCAGCCCGTTCTACCGCGCGCAGGGCTACCGCGACTCGATGGTGACTCTGGCGACCGGCACGGGCGGGTCTCTCGTCGAGAACCGGAACGAGTTCCGGTCCGACCTCGATCGCGTCTACCGGGAGGCGAGCGGCTACTACTCGGTCGGCGTCACGCTCTCCGGCCTCGCCGGTACCGGCGAGCGAAAGGTCGAGGTGCGGACGACCCGGCCCGGAGTCGTCGTGCGGACACGCAACGGCTTCCTCCCGCGCAGCGCCGACGACGCCGCCGTCGACCGGGTCGAGATGGCCCTCCTGACGCCCGGCGCCCCGGGGGACTTCCCGGCGACGCTTCGGATCGGCTCCCTCTCGCCGGCGGGCGGGCTTGCCCGTCGGACGGGTCCGTACGAGGTGCAGTTCTCCCTCGAGGAGCTGACGTTCCGCGAAGAGGGAGACCGGAAGACCGCCGTCGTCGACGTCACGCTGGCGGCGATCCAGGACACCGGGGCCCGCTCCGACGTGAAGCCGGAGAGGAAGATGATCTCCATCCCGGCCTCGGAGTGGGAGCGCGTGCGCGCCGAGCCGTTCGTCTACCGCGGCCAGGTCAAGAGCGGAAAGGGGAACATCCGTTTCGTGGCCGGCGTGCGCGACGTGGCGACCGGGCGGATGGCCCTCGCCTCGGCAGACCTCCGAGTCGAGTAGGCGCCGCGGCGCCTCCCGGCGTCCCCCCGGACGAAGAACGGCCCCGGCTCGCGCCGGGGCCGTTCTTCGTTCGCCCGGTCGGGCGGGGGCTACTTCTTCGGGGCGGGGGCCTTCGGCGCCGCCGGCTTGGCGGCCGGGGCCTTCGCCGGCGCGGGCGGCGCCGCGAGCGAGAACGGCGTCTTCGCCTCGACGCTCTTGCCGGAGATCACGTCGGTGATCTTCAGCGTCATGACGTACTCGCCGGGGCGGAAGTAATCGCCGAGGTTCACGTCGACGATCGAGCCGGCCAGGTCGATGACGAGAGCGGTCGCCGAGCCGGCCTGCTCCGGCACGACCATCGGCTCGTCCGGCGGCTGGGGCACGTCGATCGTGGAGCCGTTCTTCGGCTTGATCGAGATCGACCGCTTCAGGTGGAGCCTCTTCGTCGCGGGGTCGACGGCGGGGTTGTAGACCCGGGCCACGTAGGCGAGGCCGTCGGTCTTCTCGAGGGTGTCGCCGCCCCTCGCGACGAACTTCCGGACCGAGAAGACGAACGGCTCCTCCGGCTTCGCCCCGTCGGCCGCGATGTCGGTGCACGCGAGGAGGAGCGGCGACATCGCGAGCTCGGACGGCAGCGGGATCACCGTGACGGGCCGGTAGGCCGAGACCTTCTCGGCGCCCGAGGCGTCGAGGAGAAGCGCGGCGACCTGGTACTCGCCGGCGTCGACCGGGAGGGCGACGTCGACGAACCAGTCCTCCCGCACCTTCT
>ERZ795054.2868-NODE-2868-length-14120-cov-7.780590_pt1 | contig 14120 bp, 12 predicted proteins | sample MGYA00375138_ERZ795054 | MGnify/ENA primary metagenome ERZ795054 (study PRJEB30183, sample SAMN05720215) | anaerobic digester metagenome | isolation source: active sludge of municipal wastewater-treating anaerobic digesters | place: USA | collected 2014-12-23 ...
CCGAACTAAAGCCCGGGATACATCACCAGCCAGATGAGGGGAGCGGTTGAAAGCGGATGCAGCGGGTTCAGCTACTGGAATGCATCGGGAAAATATGACATACTGCCTGATTCTTTCGCCAGGTAAAAAAGAGGCTTGACGACATAATTGTGCCATATTGAGTTATTATCTCACGAACGATATACCGGACAATATATGAAGAAAAGATTGTATCAAATAGCTTTCTGGTCAGCCATTACCGTTATAATGGCTCTGGCGGTGACCCCGCAGGGTGTGAAGCTCGCCCGTCATATGAGCGACAAGCTGAACCATTTCGCGGCCTTTCTCGTCCTTTCATACCTCGGGGACAGGGCGTACGAAAAGCCGTTTGTTTCAATTGGGATATGCCTGGTTCTCTTCGGGCTTTTCATCGAGGCCATCCAGTTTCTTCTGCCCTACCGGAAATTTTCGCCTCTTGACATGCTCGCCAATATTTGCGGGATTCTGTTGTATGCGGCAATCAAGTACGGGGTGGAATCTTTCAGGGGAAAAACATCGGCATCGTGATTCATGCCCGCGTTCCGTAATTCTTCTCCATCCATTTCTGGTATTCGCCTGATTTGACATTGGCTATCCAGACGGCATTTTCGAGATACCATTTTATGGTCATGTCCAGGCCGCTGTTGAAATCATATGACTGTTTCCAGCCGAGCTCCTTCTTTATCTTGTCGCAGTTGATCGCGTAACGGCGGTCGTGTCCGGCCCGGTCCTTCACGTAGCTGATGAGCTTCTTGTAGTATTCCTTCTCCTTGCCCAGGAACCCGGCCATCTTCTCGCACAGGACATGGACGAGCTTTATATTCTCCCACTCGTTCTCGCCGCCGATATTATAGGTCTCGCCCGATTTACCCTTTGTCAGTATGGCCCAGACCGCGCTGTTATGGTCGTCGACATGGAGCCAGTCCCGGATGTTCCTGCCGTCGCCGTACACCGGGAGGTTTTTCTCCTCCCTGATGTTGCTGATCATGAGGGGGATCAGCTTCTCGGGAAACTGGTACGGCCCGTAATTGTTCGAGCAGTTCGAAATGGTCACCGACAGATTGTAGGTGTGGCAGTATGCGTTCACCAGGTGATCGGACGAGGCTTTCGACGCCGAGTACGGGCTGCGCGGATCATAAGGAGTGTTTTCAAAAAAGTATCCTGTTTCTCCGAGGGAGCCGTACACCTCGTCGGTGCTGATATGGTGGAAGTGCGCGCCTTCCTTGCCCTGCCAGCATGAGCGCGCGGCCTCGAGCAGGATGAAGGTGCCCATGAAATTCGTCTTGATGAATTCGGCCGGACCGTGTATCGAGCGATCGACATGGGATTCGGCAGCGAAATGGACCACGGTGTCGATATCATGCTCGCGGAAAACCCTGTTCACCGCATCGCTGTCGCATATGTCGGCCCGCACGAAAAAATACCGCTTCCCGCCGTGGTTTTTCTCTACGTCCTTCAGGTTTTCCAGGTTGCCCGCATAGGTGAGCTTATCCAGGTTGATGACCCTGCCTTCGAAATCCTTCTCACCGAGCAGGTTCCTGATAAAATTGGACCCGATGAATCCTGCGCCGCCTGTGACCAGAATGTTCTGTAATTTTCTCATGATGTTATTCTCTGTTATTTTTCTTCTGTTATTACGGCAAATTCGGTCACACTGTCTCCATCATCCACCTCGAGCAGCTTGACCCCGGAAGCGCTGCGGCCCTGCAGTGAAACGTCCTTGGCCACCACCCTGATCGTCATGCCGCTTTTCGAGGAGATGATGATCTCGTCCTCAGGCAGGACCGAACGCACCCCGACCGCAGAACCGATCTTGTCGGTTATCTTGAGATACGCCATCCCCTTGCCGCCCCGCCCTTTTGCCGCAAAGCTGTTGTAATTGACCCTTTTACCGAATCCCTTGTTCGAAATGACGAACAACGACGAATTCGACTGGACCACGTCAAGGCCGATAATGAAATCGTTCTTTTCGAGCCTCATACCGATGATCCCCGCGGCAGTGCGGCCCATAGACCGCATCTTCATGAGATTGGTCCTTAGAAGGAGTCCCTTCTGTGACGCAAGCACGATGTCGTCAGCCTTGTTGACGACCTTGACCTCGACCAGTTCGTCGTCCTTCTTGAGATTTATCGCGATGATCCCGCCTTTCTTGGCATTGGCGAACTCGTTGATGTCGGTCTTTTTCAGGATGCCGTTCTTTGTCACCATGCACAGATACTTGTCGTCCTCGAAGCTGTCTATGGCGCACATTGCGGTTATTTCCTCGCCCGAAGCCAGATTGATCAGGCCCTTGAGGGATTTGCCCCTGCTGGTTTTCGATGCGAGTGCAATCTCGTAGGTCTTGAACGCGAAAATCTTGCCCTTGTTCGAAAAGAGGAAAATCGTGTCATGGGTCGATGCAATCGCCATGAGCTTGATAAAGTCCTCGCGCTTGGACGACATGCCGATGACGCCCTTGCCGCCGCGCCGCTGCTTCTTGAAAGTGTCCACCGGCAGCCTTCTGATGAACCCGTCATTGGTGACCGAGACCACCATGTCTTCTTCAGCGATCAGGTCCTCGACGTCGAAATCGGTCGAAGTCTCTCCTCCCGCGATGATCTCGGTCCTGCGCTCGTCGCCATACTTCGATTTGATCTCCTCGAGCTCCTTTTTGACGATGTTCAGTATCTTGACTTCGCTTTTCAGGATGGATTTGAGCTCCTCGATGAGCTTGAGCAGGGCCTGGAGTTCCTCGACGATCTTTTTCACCTCGAGGCTGGTGAGCCTCTGGAGGCGCATGTCGAGAATCGCCTTGGCCTGGATTTCTGAAAGCTTGAACCTCTTGATGAGCCGCTTTCCGGCCTCGTCGGGGTCCTTAGAAGATCTGATGATGCTGATCACCTCATCGATATTGTCCAGGGCGATCTTTAGTCCTTCGAGTATATGGGCCCTTTCCTCGGCCTTCTTCAGTTCATATTCCGTCCTTCGCCTCACGACCGTTTTTCGGTGCAGCACATAACTGGACAGGACCGACTTCAGGTCCAGGATTTTCGGAACGCCGTCGATCAGTGCAAGAAGGATGACCCCGAAAGTGCTCTGAAGGGCTGTATGCTTGAACAGCTGGTTGATGATGACGCTGCTGTTGGCGTCTTTTTTCAGGCCGATAACTATGCGCATGCCGTTTCGGTCAGACTCGTCCCTGAGCTCGGCTATATCGTCGATTATCTTCTCATTGACGAGGTCGGCGATCCTGGTAATCAGGTTCGCCTTGTTTACCTGGTAGGGAATTTCGGTTATAATGATCGCATCACGGCCCTTTTTGGTTTCCTCTATATCGTATTTTCCCCTGATAACAATGCTTCCCCTGCCGGAGGTGTACGCCTTTATGATGCCGTCCGTGCCCATGATGCTCGCGCCGGTCGGAAAATCCGGGCCCTTGACGAATTTCATGAGCTGCCTGACCGTGATGTCGGGCTTGTCGATGAGCGCGACCGTGGCGTCGATCACCTCGCCGAGATTGTGCGGCGGGATCTTGGTGGCCATGCCGACCGCGATTCCCTCCGAGCCGTTGACCAGCAGGTTCGGGAACGCCGAAGGAAGGACGGTCGGCTCCTTGCGGGTATCGTCGAAGTTCGGGGTGAAATCCACGGTTTCCTTGTCGATGTCGCGGAGAAGCTCCTCGGCGAGCCTGTTGAGCCTTGCCTCTGTGTACCTGTATGCAGCAGGAGGGTCTCCGTCGACGGAACCGAAGTTCCCCTGTCCGTCAATGATCGGTATGCGCATCGAAAATTCCTGCGCCATCCTGACCATGGTGTCGTATACCGCCGTGTCGCCGTGCGGATGGAAATTACCGATGACCTCGCCGACGATCTTGGCCGACTTGACATACGGCCGGTCGCTCCTCCAGGCCCGCTCGTTCATGGCATGAAGAATTCTGCGATGAACCGGCTTCAGACCGTCACGGATGTCGGGAAGGGCCCGGCCCACGATGACGCTCATCGCGTAATCCAGGTAGGCGTTGCGCATCTGGTCTTCTATCTCGACATTGATAATGCGCTCGGTCCCTTCCTTTTTTTCTGTATTGCTGATGTCCTTTTTCTTGGTCACGGCCCGCTCCGAATAGTAAAGATTAATGATTCACGATACGCAGAAAAACAGCCGTCATCAGAGGTCGAGGTTCTGCACGTTTCTGGCGTTTTCTTCAATAAATTGTCTTCTTGGCTCAACCGCATCACCCATGAGCACCGAAAAGACTTCCTCCGCCTCGACATCGTCATCGATGCTCACCTGCAGTATCGTTCTTTTCCCCGGGTCCATGGTTGTTTCCCAGAGCTGCTCGGGGTTCATTTCGCCGAGGCCCTTGTAGCGCTGCACGTTCGCCTTCGCCTTGTCCATTTTTTTCAAGATGCCGTCACGCTCTTCGTCCGTATAGGCGTAGAGCATTTCCTTTCCTGACTTCACGCTGTACAAAGGCGGCTGCGCGATGTAGAGATGCCCGTTGTTTATGATGTCGGGCATGTACCTGAAAAAAAACGTCAGAAGAAGAGTCCGAATATGTGCGCCGTCCACGTCCGCGTCAGTCATTATTATGATCTTGTGATATCTCGACTTGGATATGTCGAACTCCTCCGCGCCGATGCCCGTGCCTATCGCAGTGATGATGGTCTTGATCTCCTCGTTTGAAAGAATTTTATCGAGCCTGGATTTTTCGACATTCAGGATCTTTCCTTTCAGGGGCAGGATCGCCTGAAAATTCCTGTCGCGGCCCTGCTTGGCCGAACCGCCGGCCGAATCCCCCTCGACGATGAAAAGCTCGCATTTCGAAGGGTCCCTCTCGCTGCAGTCCGCGAGCTTGCCGGGCAGAGTGTCATTCTCGAGCGCGTTTTTTCTCCTGGTCAGGTCGCGAGCTTTTTTCGCCGCAATCCGGGCACGGGCGCTCTGGATGCATTTTTCGATGATCTTGCGTGCGTCTCCCGGGTTTTCCTCGAAATAAAAGCTCAGCTGTTCATGGGTGGCGGATTCGACCAGGCCCTTGACCTCGTTGTTGCCGAGCTTCATCTTGGTCTGGCCTTCGAACTGCGGATTCGGGATCTTGACATTGACTATGGCGACAAGGCCCTCCCGCACGTCGTCGCCCGAAAGCTGCGGCATCTTTTTGTCAAGCTTCTCGCGTTTCAGGAAGTCGTTCAGGACCCTGGTCAGGGCCGATTTGAATCCGGCGAGGTGGGTCCCTCCTTCGCGGGTATTGATGTTGTTCGCGTAGGTGAAAACCGTCTCGGTATAGGTGTCGATGTACTGGATGGCGATCTCGATATCCACCTTGTCCCTGTTCGCATGAAAGTAAATCGGCTTCTTTACGACCGGATTTTTCGTCTCGTTGAGGTGCTGTACAAATGATACGATCCCGCCCTTGAACTGGAAAATATGCTCCTTGCCGTTTTTCCTTTCATCCCTGAGCACGATTTTTATGCCTGCGTTGAGGAAAGCGAGCTCCCTGAGGCGCTTCGATAAAGTATCGAAATTGTATTCCAGGGTCTCGAATATCTTGTCATCGGGCCAGAAATGGACGCGTGTCCCGGTCTTTTGTGACGTGCCGCCGGCCTTTACCGGAGCCTCGGGTACTCCCCTGACATAGGTCTGCTTGTATTCCTTGCTGTTGCGGTAGACCACCACCGTCAACTTTTTCGACAGTGCGTTGACAACGCTCACTCCGACGCCGTGCAGGCCGCCCGAAACCTTGTAAGCCTCGTTGTCGAACTTGCCGCCCGCATGAAGCTTGGTGAGCACCACCTCGAGCGCCGAGACCTTGTAGGTCGCATGCGGATCCACCGGGATCCCGCGTCCGTTGTCGAGCACCTCGATCGAATCGTCCTTGTGAATGGTCACCGTGATGCTGTCGCAGTAACCGGCAAGCGCTTCATCTATCGAGTTGTCGACAACTTCATAGACCAGATGATGAAGCCCGTTTGTATCGGTCGACCCGATATACATCGCCGGCCTCTTGCGAACGGCCTCGAGCCCTTCCAGCACCTGAATTTTATCGGCATCATAACTTTTTGTCATTTTCTTCTCCAGACCAGGTCTTTTTCATTATCGAGTGAAGTTCTTTTGATCACGGTAAACGGGCTTACCCTGCTGCCCAGGACGGTATTGTCTTCCAGAAGAGCGACTGTTTTGACCAGGGGACCGAGCGAACCGGTGATCCACGAATTTTCAGGAGACATTTTAAGCGAGGAAGCGTTGAAAATGCCCAGGCATTTTTTATCGGAAATAACCTCTCTGTCACCGATGTGGATGTACATTTTTCAACTTTCCAGATGATCCTTCAGCGCAGTTCTGCCGGTGAGTCATTGCTGCTTGCTTCTCTGCCAGTTGATCCTCTTCACTTCAGTCTTGATCGTATCGATCAGGCCCTCTCCGAAAAGGCTCGCTATTTTTCGAATAATCGAATCCTTCATCAGCATCAGCTCATTGCTGTATACCGGATGATCAACCGCGATAAACAAGGTCCGCTTGAACAACCTGTCCGGCATGCTGTGCGAGGAGATAATCTCACCGGCTATATCGTTCCATGAGCCTGACAGCAATTCAACGGTAATCGACTGTTCAAGCTGGTATTCCCTGACAATTTCCGGAAACAGTTCAGAAAAGCTCAGCGCGTCATTCTGCCTTTTTTTTCCCAGACGAAATTTCATATAAACTTCATTCAAGAAGTGTCGGAATTACAGAAAAAGACAATTATAGTATTCTGTTACGGGACGTCAAGTTTTTGACGATAACAGCGAATAATAATCCTCCCGAATACCGATCATCTGTACATTTTTTTGGGGAAAAGTCAATAAAAAATTTAGAGACATAATCCGTAGCAATGGGTCAACAGGCGATTTCGTCAGCCGGGAATGCTCACCAGAATCCGTCCGGAACGTCTTTCCATGCACACTTTGCCTTCGTCTTCCAGCACCTGAAGATGGGTGAAGACCTCGGAAACCATAAGATACGTCTCAAGAATGAGCATTTTCCGGTCTACGATGGGGAAAAGACGCCGCGCGATCGAATACACGTCGTTCTTTCCTGATCGGATTATCTTCAGTATCAGCTCCTGCCTTCGCGCAAAGCTTTTCCGGTAAAGAGATGTTATGCGGTCAAGGTCCTGGATGAGCGGCCCGTGCGCCGGGCAGACCACCGAAGGTTTCAGCTTTTCTATGATTTCCAGCGAGCGGTAGTATTCGGTCTGGCTCATTCTGACGGGATAATCGAAATCGTCATCCAGCATGACAAATGCGTTCGGGGTGATATGTGAGAGTATATGATCTCCGGAAAAAACGATGCCCGGTTTCTTCAGAAAGAAGCACAGAGAGCCTTTTGAATGCCCGGGCGTCTCCAGCACCTGCGCGTCATAACCTCCCATGCGCACAACATCGCCATTCCCGAGCACGGTGTCAACCGGGCATGTCCTGGCCATGCGCCTGAAAACGAGCGTCATAATCCACAGCGCGAACCAGAACTTTATCGGCACTGACGACATTTTCAGGAAACGCAGAAAAGTTATCGCTGAAATGTCAGACCCTTTTTCAATCGCCCTTTTGTCCATCCCTGAAGCATGAATCGTCGCACATGATTCGCTCTTTATGATTGATGCAGCGCCGAAATGATCGATATGGCCGTGGGTCAAAACTATGTTCCTGATGTCCTTGAAATCAAGGCCCAGACCGTTGAGCGCGGACCTGAGGAGTGGTGCTGTCTGAAGCGTGCCGGTATCGATTAAGGTGACCGGTTCACCGGTGAAAACAAACGTGTTCACCGGCCCGGGCTTTTTTCCGGGCAGCGGAAGGGTTATTCGGTAGATTCCGGGATATACTTCGGCGGCAGGCTCTTTTCCGGATATCCGCATCCGGCCTTTCAATGAAGCGTGTCGTTTCCCTCTGGGTAGTAGTGCTTTCTTGCCCATTCAAGCTTCTTTTTCTCCTCACTGCTGAGGGAACTCATCCCCTCCCTGGCAATTTTTTCGAGAAGATCGTCGATGATTTTCTTTGCCTGAATCCGGTCATCGATTTTTTTCTGCTTGCGCCTGATCCTTATCTTTTTGATGAAGCCGGCGAAAAAATTGGTCTTCATGAATTCTTTGGATCCGGTGAAAGAGTACTTCCTCTTGTACATGAGAAACAAAAATCCGGTGACAAGGCCGCCCAGATGTCCGATGTGGCTGATGCTTCCCCCTGCGCCGTAAACCGTAGAGAGGGTGCCGAAAAACTCGATGAGCCCGAAAGCCAGCACCAGGTATTTCATCCTGATAGGGAACAGGAAATAAAGCAGCACCTCCCTGTTCGGCCAGGTCATGCCGTAGGCGAGCAGAATGCCGTATATCGCCCCCGAGGCCCCGATGGTCACCGGGGACTGGCCGTACTCCTGGAAGGCTATGCCGTTCATCGCGGCGATAAAAAGACCCGCTCCGGTTCCGCACAGCAGATAGAACCTCAGGAAAAACCTGCTTCCCCAGAGCAACTCGAGCTCCCCTGCGAACATCCACAGCGCGAGCAGATTGAAAATGACGTGCATCCAGCCCGCATGCAGAAACATGTAGGTGAAAACCTGCCATATCCTGAACTGGAAAACGAGCCCCTCATGGCTGAGGCCGAAAAGGTCTTCAAGATACCCAGGCATGAAGATCCGGAAAAACTGCTGAACCAGAAAAATCGCCGCATTGATGATCAGCAATTTTTTAACCATTGGGGATATGGGTCCGCCCAGGCGGATATTTACATTCTGTCCTCTCATGATTCAGGCCCATCAGTCACTGTTAAATCTGTTTTTTATTTTATTAAATTCTTCGGCGTTGTCAATGAAAGCTTTGAATATTTCGGGGTCAAAGCGGTATTTCTCATCCATCATTATCTTGATCGCTTCCGAGTGGGAATAGGCCTCCTTGTAGGGCCGTCTCGAAGTGAGCGCGTCATACACGTCGGTGATAGCCACGATACGGGCAGACAGGGGGATTTCATTCCCCTTGAGGCCGTCGGGATATCCCTTGCCGTTCCACTGTTCATGGTGATAGCGGGTGACGTCCATGGCCATTTTGAGAAACGAGTCTTCACCGAGATCCCTTGATGCCGATTTCAGGGCCTCGTAGCCGATTATCGTATGGGTTTTCATGACCTCCATTTCGGCCTCGTTGAGGCAGCTGTCTTTCAGAAGGATCATGTCCGGGATCCCGACCTTTCCTATATCGTGGAGGATCGAAGAATCATACAGGTCCCTCAGATACCGGTTGGTGATCGTCTCCTGATTGCCTTCGTACTTCAGAATCTGCGCGAGCAGAACGCTGTAGGTGCGCATGCGCTCGAGATGGTTCCCGGTCTCGGTGTCGCGCGTTTCAGCCAGGCTCGAAAGAGCGAAGATCGTAGTTTTCTGGGTCTTCAACAGTTCCTGGGTGCGCTTGTCCACGAGCCCCTCGAGGTTCTTTGTGTGCTGTTCTATTTCGAAGAGGAGCTCGCCCCTCTGAATGCTCAGGGATATCTGGCCGACGATCGATTCGAGAAAGGTTATGTGCTCCTCGTTGAAAGCCTCCAGTTGCTCTGACCCGAAGATGAGGAACCCTCGTGTCAGGTTGTTGGCGATCAGCGGCAGCACCAGGGACGACTGCATCCCCTCCTCGAGAAGAAGCCGCGAACTTTTCGACGATGGGTGCTTCTCGAGATATTCCCTGAGATTCCCGATGTTCAGCACGGTCTTGGTTTCAGAAACAGTCTTAAGGGAAGACTCCCTCAGGTTGATTACCGGCTCGGTGCCGAGGATTATCTGCCGGTCCGAGGCGACCAGCTTGGTCGTGGCCGAATCCTGCCCCTTCTGTATAGTGGTGAGGGTAAGACGGTTGAAGGGGATCACTTTTTTCAGAATCACGTTGAGCGTGTTGAAAATGTCCTCCGTGCTTTTCCCGCGGTTGAGCATGGAGATTATTTCATTGATCTGCTTGAGCTGCTCGATGTACCTGTTTTTTTCATCGCTGAGCCTCTTGCGCTCTATGGCGCGTTCGATGGAATGTTCGAGAATGGTAAAATCGGTTATCGGCTTGGTGAGAAAATCGTAGGCACCGGTCTTGAGAGCGATGATGATGTCCTCGTTGGTGCCGTATCCCGTGAGTACGATTTTGGGGATGTCGGGAAACTTTTCGGACATGATCTGCAGAAGCTCCCTTCCGCCCATGTTGGGCATGCGCAGGTCGGTCAGCACGAGGTCGAATCTGTCGCCGCCGAGTTTTTCCATCGCGACCTGGCCGTCGTCCGCGGTCTCGATAAAATAACTTTTCTCGCTCAGATATTTGGACAGTATCTTGCGGATAAGGGGCTCATCGTCCACGATAAGGATTCTGGCCTGGGATTTTATTTGCGAGGAAATCATTCAGTATTCAGAGTTCCGGTCTGATTAATCAAGAATGGCCGCTTACCGGAACCAGTCAACCATTATTCCTTCTTCCCGTACACTTCATCCGGATCGAATATCCGTTTGCCGTCGACCTCAAGCGCGGATCCCTTGACTTTTCGGAAAAAGCAGCTCCGGTAACCGGTATGACAGGCGGCGTCGCCGATCTGGTTTACCTTGATCAGGATGCAGTCATTGTCGCAGTCGACCCTGATCTCCCTGACTTCCTGGACGTTTCCCGAGGATTCGCCCTTTTTCCACAGTTTTCCCCTTGACCTGCTCCAGTAATGGACTATCCCGGTTTCGAGCGTCAGGCCCCATGACTCCTCGTTCATGAACGCCATCATCAATACTTCGCCGTCCCTGTAATCCTGGGCTATTACCGGTACAAGGCCGTCCCCTTTCTTGAAATCTATTTCAATCATGTCTGTTGGCACCTCTGAAAATAAATTGTGTCCTCCCCATCCTGATTTCGTCCCAGTCGTTTACCTGCCTGGGCCTGAGGAGCTTTTTGTCATTAAGATACGTCCCGTTGTCTGATGCAAGATCAAAAAGAAAATAACTGCCTGCAATCCTTTTTATTTTCGCATGCTTCAGGGACACGGAATCATCCTGAATCACGACTGAGTTCTCCCTGCTCCTCCCTATGGTCATTTCATCCCAGTATATGGGAAATTTCTTGCCGGATTCCGGGCCCTGTTTCTGCACAAGCCATGCCGAACTGTAGGTGTATTCGGAATCCCGTTCAAGGAGCGTCGGCTGCTGCTTCCTGGTTATCTCCTCGTCGATTTCAGCCGCCTTATCGAAACGTGCGCGTATATTGTCTATTTTATATTCAGATTCATATTTGCGGGCCAATAATTTTTTTTCACGGTTAAAAAAATACAGCACGATCACGGCGAGCAAAATCAGGAAAAGAGCTATCAGCACGATAAAAAAAGCATCCATGCCGAAAGGCTGCCGCCACATGGAGCTTCCCCGGTAGAATAGCACATTCTGGAAATCCCTGTCGCTGATGTCGTTTTTTGTAAATCGCACCTCTATCCTGTGCTGGCCGCCGTCCTGCGGGCTCAACGCCCGATATTCGATTTCATACGAGCTCCTGATTACCGAAAGCACGGTGCGGTACATTCCGGCTACGTCCTCGTGCCTGTCGCTGAAAACGAGCTTCCCGCCGGTGAGCTTGGCGATCCTGGCCAGCCGGTTGATATAGGATGACGATTTCAGGCTGATGAAAAAAACCGGTATGGAATTTTTCCTGGCGAGTTCTATAACGTCATCATCCCTGACGCTGCTTCCCTCGTCCTTGCCGTCGGTGAAAACAATGATTCTTTTCCTCTCGGAGGATACATCCTGAAGAAGATCGATCGAGTCATAAATGGAATCGAAAAGCATGGTTTTAGTTCCACGCCGCTCAATGCTTTCGATATGCTCGACCAGGTCCTTTTTGATCTCGATGAATCCGGTAAGAAGCCTGACCGAATCATCAAAGCGGTAAATCGCGATCCTGTCCCCGCTTCCCCCCATCCTGATCATGTCCCGCGCATGAGACTTGATGCTTTTCAGAAAATCCCTGCTTATGCTCCTGCTTGAATCGATGGAAAATACCAGATAGAGAACCTCGGGCCGGCCCTCGATATTTTTCATAGTCACGGCTTCTGCCCTGGCGCCGTCTTCATATACCGTAAAATTATCGCTCGTTATTCCATTACTCCCCGAGGAGCCGGCGCCCTGCAGCGAAAGCTGAATCCTGACCACCGGGAATGATGTCTGGGCATCAATCGTTTTTATTGAAAGAAAGTGCCCGGCGAATACGGGAGCGGCTGAAAAAATGAGCGTATAGAAGACAATGATAAAGCGATATTTCATCGATCACCCTGCATGTTTGTGAATCTGAAAAGGGATTCCCATAAATATATCGGTGAATTGGAGTGTCGATTATACTTCTTTTTGGGTTAGGGGCTTTTCTGTATAAAGGCTTCGGGCCTGTCCGATCAATCCCTTGAGCGAAAAACCGGGCGAGCCGTAATCAGGGTCAAGCCTGGCCAGAAAGCCGACTGATACGGGATTATGGAAGCATGTGCTGTACCAGAGGTTTCCCGGCTTCATGAGATTGTCCGTGTTGCGGATCCTCAAAACGACTATCGGGGCCCGGCATTTTCTGGCCAGGCTGAACGCACCCTTATGGAAACCGCCTATGGAACCGCCCGGCATTCTGGTGCCTTCGGGGAATACGAAAAGGTTTCCCCCTTTGGAGAGAAACTCCGCCAGGCCGGTAATGACATCCTTCATCGCGAGGCCGTCGGAGTCGTCAACCGAGTCCGGTATATAGCCCGAATGCCTGAGAAACCATCCGAAAACCGGCATCCTGAATATCGAGCCTTTCACGATCGTTCTGTGCATGGGATACAGGGAGATCAGCAGGATCGGGTCGATGTAGGAAATATGATTGCAAATGATCACTGAAGACTTTACGTCTCTCACCTCAGGGGGGATATGGATCGTAAGACCGGGAATGAGAATCCTGCTCAGGGAAAAAAAAATACGGTAAAACTGATGATTCAATCGCTGAAAAAGCGGCTGCGGATCTTTCATAACCAGAAACCCGAAAATATATACCGGCAGAAAAAAAACCATGAACCCCGCGGTATAATACGACCAGAAAAAAAGGTTGATCAGGATGTCCATGGCGAGCCTGAGGGGCCTGAAAAGAAAATCCATAGGAGCCTACGCCATTCTTTTGATGAACAGGCAGGTATTCACTCCGCCGAATGCGAAATTCTGCACCGAGGCGATATCGATGCGCTCATCCCTGATCTCCCGGACGTGGTTGATCATGGCGCACCGCTCATCGACTTCTTCGAGGTTCAGCGTCGGAAACACGATCCCTTCATTGATCATGTACAGGGCGATTACGGATTCGATCGCGCCGCATGCGCTCATCGTGTGGCCCATATAGCTTTTAAGACCCGAAACGAGCGGCCTGTTCCCGTACTTCGAATTGATAGCCCTGGCCTCCACGATATCGCCCATCTTCGTCGCCGTGGCGTGCGCGCTGATGAATGACACATCCTCGGGGTTCAGCCGCGCGTCCCTGAGGCCCATCGCTATTGACTGCTCCACGCCTTTTTCGCTGGGAAGGATCATATCCCCGCCGTTGTTGTTGCACGTGAAGCCGACCACCTCGCCCAGTATTGCAGCGCCCCTTTTTTTGGCGAATTCGTATTCCTCCAGCAGAAGGGCCGCAGCCCCCTCTCCCACGACAAGACCGTCCCGGTTCACGTCGAAAGGCCTGGGAGTTTTCTCAGGGGATTCATTGAATGCGGTCGAGCACGCAAGAAGATTGTCGAAAACCGCTACCGTGGTCGTGTCGTATTCGTCCGCAGCGCCGCAGAGCATGGCGTCCTGCATGCCGTACTTGATGGCCTCGTATCCGTATCCGATCGACTGGCTCCCGGTGGTGCACGCGGTGCAGGACGAGATCACCCTGCCGGTTATACCGAACATCCTGGTGATATTCACTGCAGTGGTATGGACCATGGATTTCAGGTAATCCGATGCGTTGATGGATTTATAGGCGCCTTCCGATGAATTGAAAAATGTCTCGTAAATGGCCCTCTGGACCGACGGGCTCCCGTGGATCGATCCGAAGGCGACTCCCATGCGGCCCGAGGAGACGAAATCCTGGTCGAGCCCGGATGAATCCA
>ERZ795054.2872-NODE-2872-length-14105-cov-41.167616_pt1 | contig 14105 bp, 27 predicted proteins | sample MGYA00375138_ERZ795054 | MGnify/ENA primary metagenome ERZ795054 (study PRJEB30183, sample SAMN05720215) | anaerobic digester metagenome | isolation source: active sludge of municipal wastewater-treating anaerobic digesters | place: USA | collected 2014-12-23 ...
ACTTCCATGGACTGAATCACATCAGTAAATTCCGTTGTATGACCGGAAAATTTAATACTGTCTCCGATCTGTAATTCACCCTCCGTAATATGAACAGCAGCCACAGAAGGTTTTGCAAAAAACTTAACCACTTCGCCGATCTTTTTTTCTGCCATAATAAATCCTCCATCCGTTAAATTGCATGATTCTTTGCTTTTTTAAGGATAATTTCAACCGTCTTGAAGTCGGGAAACGGGCTCAATCCGCAAACGACGCTTCAGTTTTCTTGAATTTAATACATTTTTTACTTTTAAAATACAATCATAAAAAAAGGCAGGATTTTCATCCTGCCTTCTGTTTTTCGATGTGTTGATTCAACTATTCTTCTTTTTTTGCCTTTGCCTTCTTCGGTTTGGCCTTTTCCTTCTTTTTTTCATCAGGAATATATTCCAAAATGGAAACAGGTGCGTTATCGCCAAACCGATAGCCGACTTTGACAATCCGTGTGTAACCGCCGGCGCGATTTCTGAACCGCTCCGTCAGCTCGCCGAATAGCTTACCGACCATATCTTTATCCCGGACAATTGATAACGCCTGGCGCCGTGCATGAAGGTCACCTTTTTTACCCAGCGTGATCATTCTATCCGCCAGTTTGCGCACTTCCTTGGCCATTGTATCCGTCGTGCGAATACTTTCATGCTTTATAATCGAAGTCACCATATTGCGAAACATAGCTTCCCGATGGCTGGACGTTCGTCCTAATTTTCTGCCCGCCTTACCATGATACATTGTGAAATTTTCCTTTCCTTACTGTCAAATCCTGCTTTGCGCCATGTGACTTGCTTTATGTCGGCGTTCCTATGGATTGATGTCCAGCTTCATCCCAAAAACGAGACCATATTCGTTGAGGATGTCCTTTATTTCGCTCAACGACTTGCGGCCGAAATTCTTTGTTTTGAGCATATCCGCTTCTGTCTTCTGTACTAATTCTCCAATCGTGTTTATCCCCGCGTTTTTCAGGCAATTGGCTGAACGGACGGAAAGTTCCAGATCTTCAACAGACCTCGTCAAAATTTCATTAACGTTGCCTCCCGTATCTTCTTTTTCCGGCACAACTTCTTCTTCAACTTCTTCGAAATTAATGAAGACATCCAGCTGCTGTTTTAATATTTTTGCTGCGTAAGCGATAGCATCGCCCGGATTCAAACTACCGTCGGTCCAGACCTCCATCACCAATTTATCATAATCCGTGATTTGGCCCACACGGGCGTGCGATACCACATAGTTCACCTTTTTAATCGGGGAGAAAATGGCATCAATGTTAATCGTTCCCTCCGGCTGATCGGGTTCCAATTCTTTCCTGGCAGCCGTATATCCCTTGCCCATCTTCACGACGATTTCCGCTTTAAAGGCGCCACCGCCGGACAGAGTCGCAATATAATGATCGGTATTTAAAACTTCAATCGTACCGTCCGTAATAATGTCACCCGCCTTAATTACACCGGCGCTGGTCACATTAAATCTCACAATTTTGGTATCCGCCGTTCCCAGTTTAAAGCGCACACCCTTCAGATTTAAAATAACATCCGTGACGTCTTCCTTGATTCCGGGAATCGTAGAAAACTCGTGCAAGACGCCGTCAATTTTTATGGAAGTGATCGCCGCTCCCTGAATGGAAGACAAAAGTATTCTTCTTAACGCATTACCCAGCGTTACTCCATATCCTCTTTCCAAAGGCTGAATTGTAAATTCTCCATAGAATCGTGTATGCGTTGCTTCATCAACATCAACACGTTTGGGACGAATCAAACTCGACCAGTTTCTCTGCATAATCAAACCCACCTTTATAGCTGGTTTATTAAAGATTTCATTTGCCTACTTCGAATAAAGTTCTACAATAAGCTGTTCCTGCACCGGCATCGTTAAATCTTCACGAACCGGCAGCATTTTAATAGTCGCTTTAAAGTTATCTTTATCCAATCCCAGCCAATGTGGCACACCACGTCTCGCGACGGTTTCCATTGCTTCAAGTATCCGATTAATTTTCCGAGAGCCTTCTTTAATCGTGACTTCATCGCCTGCTTTCAGCAGGTAGGAAGGTATATTGACCGCTTTGCCATTGATCAGAAAATGACTGTGGCTAATCAACTGTCTTGCCTCAACTCTCGAATTGGCAAAACCAAGCCGAAATATCATATTATCCAGCCTGCGCTCTAGAAGTACCAGCAAATTCGTACCCGTTATGCCCTTTTGCCGATCGGCCTTTTCAAAGTAGCCATGAAACTGTTTCTCTAAAAGCCCGTACATTCTTTTGAGCTTTTGTTTTTCGCGCAACTGGGTACCATAGTCCGACTGTTGTTTCTTATGGGACTGACCATGATCTCCCGGCGCATAGCCCCTTCTTTCAAAGGAACATTTTTCCGAATAACAACGATCGCCTTTCAGAAAAAGCTTCAAGCCTTCCCGGCGACACAACCTGCATGAGGAATCCGTATATCTTGCCAAAAAACGCCTCCCTTTAATCTCAAATTATTCTTAAAATATTTATCTGTTTATACCCTGCGCCGCTTCGGCGGTCTGCAACCGTTATGCGGAACAGGCGTGACGTCGCGTATCATGGTAATGGTCAATCCGGCCAGTTGTAAAGAACGCAGAGCTGATTCCCGTCCGGCGCCCGGACCTTTGATGTAAACCTGAACCCGGCGCATGCCCTGATCTTTGGCTTTGCGCACTGCGTCTTCTGCGGCCATCTGTGCGGCAAAAGGCGTACTCTTACGTGAACCCTTGAAGCCCTGTAATCCTGAGGATGACCAAGAAATAACATTTCCGGTCATGTCCGTGATTGTAATAATGGTATTATTAAAAGTGGATTGAATGTGGGCAACCCCTTCCGTAATATTTTTCTTTTCTTTTTTCTTACCTGTCTTTCTAACTGTTTTCGCCATTTTCCCTCCGGTCGAAAATTAATCCCAACTACTTTTTCTTGCCTGCAATTGCCCTTCTCGGACCTTTTCTTGTCCTTGCGTTGGTGTGCGACCTCTGTCCTCTGACAGGAAGTCCCTTACGGTGGCGCAAGCCGCGGTAAGCACCAATATCCATTAAGCGTTTAATCGACATGGATACTTCCCGGCGGAGATCTCCCTCCACCTTACCTTCTCTATCGATAATGCCTCTAATCGCCGATATTTCGGAGTCGGCCAATTGGTCAGTTTTTGTATCCGGGCTAACACCCGAATCTTTCAGGATCTGCTTTGCCCTTGTCTTGCCGATACCATAAATATAAGTTAAAGCAACTTCCATTCTCTTATTTTTCGGTAAATCAACACCTGAAATTCGTGCCACCTATAACCTCCTGAAATGTTTGTAACTAGCCCTGACGCTGCTTATGTTTCGGGTTTTCACAAATAACACGCAAAACACCCTTACGCTTAACAATTTTGCACTTCTCACATATTTTTTTCACTGACGATCTTACTTTCACGTTTCCAACTCCTTATCCTCGGTAAAAAAATATTTCTTTACTTCGTCCTGTAAGTAATCCGGCCCCGGGTTAAATCATAAGGCGAAAGTTCTACCGTCACTTTGTCCCCCGGCAATATCTTAATAAAATGCATCCGCATTTTGCCGGATATGTGCGCCAAAACCTTATGCCCGTTTTCCAATTCCACCCGAAACATGGCATTGGGCAGGGGCTCAAGAACCCGACCTTCAACTTCTATTGCTTCCTCTTTGGCCATACATTTATTCTAATCCCTGCCGGTTCAATTAAGGAATCAGTCAATTTAATCTATGCTTAATATCTCCGGTCCGTTATCAGTAATCGCCACCGAATGCTCGAAATGAGCCGATAAACTCCCATCCGCCGTAATCACCGTCCAACCATCCGATAAAATCTTGACTTTATATTTCCCTGCATTGACCATCGGCTCGATGGCCAAAATCATCCCTTTTTTCAATTCGATTCCACGTCCTTTTTTCCCAAAATTCGGAATCTGCGGGTCTTCGTGCATACTTTTACCAATACCGTGACCGACAAAATCTCGAACTATCGAATAACCAGCCGTTTCGACCGTCTCTTGAACCGCTGCCGATATATCTCCAAGACGGTTTCCGTCACATGCCTGGTGAATTGCCGAATATAAACTCTGTTCTGTTACCTGCATCAGTCTAGTGGCCTGCTCACTCACCCTGCCGACAGGAAGCGTTATCGCCGAATCACCGTAAAGGCCTTGATAACAAACACCGAAATCAAGTCCTACAATATCACCTTCGACTAAAACTCGATTCGATGGCATCCCATGAACCACTTCTTCATTGACTGATGTACACAAAGAATAGGGATAACCTCGATACCCTTTAAACGCCGGCCTTGCTCCCCTTTTCTCTGTGACACCTTCAGCTATTTTATCCAACTCCCGGGTTGTCACGCCCGGTTTTACTTTTTCACGAAGAACACTCAATACTTCTGCGACAATCCGGTTACTTGCTCTGGCTTTGTCGATTTCATCGGGCTGCTTCAGAATGACCATGAGCCCCAACCTTTAAAAATCATTATTATCGTCTGCGGGCCATGTGTCCTTTTTTCATAAAACCTTCGTATTGACGGGTCAGTAAATGCGACTCAATCTGGCTCGCCGTATCCATGGCCACGCCGACAACAATTAAAAGCGACGTGCCTCCGAAATAAAAAGGCGTATTTAATTGCGAAATCAATACACTGGGCAGTACGCAGATAATGGAAACGTAAATCGCCCCGCTAAAGGTGAGTCTTTCCAATATTTCCTCAATATATTCGGCTGTTTTCTTACCAGGCCGGATTCCCGGAACATATCCGCCAAATTTCTTCATGTTTTCCGCCATATCATCAGGTTTGATCGTGACGGCCGTATAAAAGAAACAGAAGAAGAAGATCAACGCGACAAAAAGGATTTCGTATCCGACATGCCCGGGCATTAAATATCCGGAAATCGTTTTCATCCAACCTTGCGGCGCAAAATTAGCGATGGTTGCCGGGAACATAATCACGGATGATGCGAAAATCGGCGGGATAACGCCGGAGGAATTAATCTTGAGGGGCAAATGGGTTGTCTGTCCTCCATACATCTTCCTGCCCACGATTCTCTTGGCGTATTGCACTGGAATCCTTCTTTGTGCCGCCTCAACATAAACGATCGCGCCAATTACAGCGATCATGAATACCCCCAATAAAACTAATATAATAAAATGCAATTCGCCGGACGAATACAAACGAAATGTACTGCCGATGGCCCCGGGCAAATTACATACAATGCCGGAAAAAATAATCAGGGATATTCCGTTGCCGATTCCCTTTTCCGTAATGGTTTCACCTAGCCACATTAAAAATGCAGTACCGGACGTCAGCGTGATGATGGTCATTAATATGAAAGGCCAGCCGGCATTGAGCACAATCGGAGCCCCTGTTGGAGACGCCATCTGTTGCAATCCCCATGCAATGCCGAATCCCTGAACAATGCTTAGGCCGACGGTACCATAACGGGTATATTGTGTAATTTTTCTGCGTCCGTTTTCACCTTCTTTGGAGAGTTTTTCCAGATGCGGAATAGCCACCGTTAATAAATTAATGATGATGGATGAGGTGATATAGGGCATAATACCCAAAGCAAAGATTGAAAAACCGCGAAGCGCACCGCCAGCAAACAAGTCCATCAATCCCAGCATCGATCCTTTTGCGTGCTCAAAAAACGCCAGCAATGCCATATTGTCAATTCCGGGGGTTGGAATGAATACACCGACACGGTAAACCGCCAAAAGAAGCATGGTAAACAAGATTCTTCTCTGCAATTCAGGTATTTTAGAAACGCCGCCTAATCCCTCTAGCAATTTAAATTACCTCTTCAACAGATCCGCCTGCAGCGGTGATTTTTGCTTTTGCGACTGAACTGATTTTAGCCATTTTCACAGTAACCGGAAAATCAATATTGCCTTTGGCCAGAATCTTAATGCCATCACCCTTTTTCTTGACAAGTCCACTCGCTAAAATTGCCGTTTCATCAATGACGGCGCCCTTTTCAAATATACGACTTAAATCCATCAGGTTCACAGCAACGTAACTTTGCCGAAACGGATTGCGGAAACCTCTTTTCGGCAATCTTCGGGACATGGGCATTTGACCGCCTTCAAAACCATCCCGCGTATAACCACCCGAACGGGCGTTCTGGCCCTTATGACCTTTGCCGGATGTTCCTCCGTGGCCGGAAGCATCGCCGCGGCCGACTCTTTTCCTTTTTTTTGTCGCTCCGGCGGGCGCTTTCAGAGAACTCAAATCCATAGCCTACTCCTTTGACTCTTCCACAGAAACGAGGTGGATCACTTTATTAATCATGCCACGGATCTCCGGGGTATCCACCAGAGTCACAGTGCTGTTTAATTTATTCAGTCCCAAACCACGCATTATTTTTCTTTGCTTTTCCGGCCGGGTAATGACACTTTTCACCATTTTAATTTTTAACATTTTGTCCACTGTACAAACACCCTCATCAATTATTTTACTTGCCTCTCTGAGCGGCAATTTCCTCCGGATCTTTCAACTGGCAAAGCCCATCTACCGTGGCTTTGACCAAATTGTGCGGATTGTGTGAACCTAAGCATTTTGTCAAAATATTATGAACACCGGCAACCTCCAAAACGGCTCTTACCGCGCCGCCGGCAATTAAACCAGTCCCTTCTGATGCGGGTTTTAACAATACTTTACCTGCGCCGAACTTTCCTAAAACTTCATAAGGGATCGTTTTATTGGCCACTGCGACTTTAACCATATTCTTCTTGGCCATTTCCATCCCTTTGCGGATCGCTTCGGGAACTTCATGCGCTTTACCCAGACCCGCTCCGATCATGCCCTGGCCGTCACCGACCACGACAATCGCACTGAAACGAAACCGCCTTCCTCCCTTAACGACTTTTGCCGTACGATTAATGGCAATCACTCTGTCGAGGAGCTCCCCATCATTCATTTCTTTTTTTTCCAACGATTCTTCCCTTATCATGAGTTCTATGCACTAAGTTCAGTTTAAAATTTAAGACCATTTTCCCGCGCAGCCTCGGCTAAAGCTTTTACGCGGCCGTGATAGAGAAATCTTCCTCTATCAAAAACGACTTTTTCCACGCCTAAGGTTTGCAAACGTGTTGCAATCAACTTGCCCACTTCCTTGGCCACATCCACTTTCTTGATCCCCTTGAGTTTACCAGCCAGTTCTTTGCTCAGCGTAGAAGCTGTCGCAACGGTTATGCCCTGAGCATCGTTGATCACCTGAGCATAGATGTGTTTGTCCGAACGGAAAATAGAAAGACGTGGCCGCTCCGATGTCCCCGTGAGTTTGCCCCTTACTCTTTTCTCTCTTTTATCTCTAATTTTTAGTGTCTTTTTGGAAGCCAATGTTCCACCTCTTTAAGGCAATATAATTTTTTTAATCTTATTTAAGCCCCTGCCGACTTACCGGCTTTACGCCGAATATACTCACCTACATATTTGATGCCTTTGCCTTTGTAAGGCTCCGGTTTTTTCAGTGACCGAATTTCCGAGGCCACCCGGCCGACAAGTTCCTTATTAATTCCAGAAACAACGAGATTAACCTGTTTATCAACTTTCACATCGATTCCCTTTGGAATAGTATATTCCACAGGGCTTGAGTAACCCAAAACAAGTTTCAAAGTCGATCCGGCAATTTCCGCACGATAGCCAACCCCGGATATTTCCAGTCCCTTTTCAAATCCGGTGCTGACGCCGGTCACCATATTGTTGATCAATGTCCTGGCTAATCCATGATATGACCGGACAAGGCGATCATCTGATTCTCGCTCGATGGCCAAATTATTATCGGAAACGACCATCTTAATGCCATTCGGCAATTTCGAAGATAACGTGCCCTTGGGCCCTTCGACTTTAACAATACCGTCACTTTGGCTTATTTTTACATTCTTGGGAAAAGTGATCGGTTTTTTACCTATTCTCGACATGAACAAGAACTCCCGTTTAAAATATCAATTTAATTACCAAACTTTACAAAGAATTTCACCACCGACATTGGATTCTCTGGCTTCCTGATCAGTGATGACACCGCGGGAAGTTGAAAGAATCGAAATGCCAAAACCATTGAGTACTTTCGGAATGCTATCAGCAGCAACGTACACTCTGCGCCCCGGCTTGCTGACTCTTTTGATGTCGGTAATCACCGTACGTTTTGCATCCGGATATTTAAGGGTGATCTTCAGCATCGGATGGCCCTTTTCATCCTTCACAACATCATAATTGTTGATATATCCAGCCGCTTTCAAAACTTTGGCAATATTCATATTCATCTGCGACATGTAAACATTGACATGCTTGAAACGAGCTTTGTTCCCGTTTCGAATTCTGGTCAGCATATCGGCAATAGGATCAGTCATCCCCATGCTTTTTCTCCTTAAACTAAAATTACCAACTTGATTTTATCACACCGGGAAGCTCACCCTGTAAGGAAAGTTTCCTCAAACAGATTCTACACATTTCAAATTTTCTATAATACGCTCGAGGTCTGCCACAAATCTGACAGCGATTATATTCCCTGACCGAAAATTTCGGTTTCCTGTTTGATTTTGCTATTAATGACTTTTTTGCCACGCGAAATTCCTCCGGAGCTTCCTCGTTTAATTCTTGAAGGGGACACCCATCAACTTCAGCAACACACGGGCTTCGTCATCCGTCTTTGCCGATGTCACAATGGTAATATTCATTCCCTTGACCTTTTCGATTTTGTCATATTCAATTTCCGGGAAAATGATTTGCTCATGAAGACCAATGGAATAATTTCCCCTGCCGTCAAACGCGCTGGGCGATATTCCCCGAAAGTCTCGGACTTTCGGCAACGCTACGTTCACCAGGCGGTCAAAAAATTCGTACATCACTTCTTTTCTTAAAGTGACCGAACAACCAATCGGCATGCCCTGACGGAGTTTAAATGTTGCAATGGATTTTTTTGCTTTGGTGATCACCGGCTTTTGTCCCGTAATCATCGCCATTTCCTGCACGGCGCCATCAATAATTTTCACATTAGAAATGGCCTCACCCAAACCCATATTGACAACAATCTTCTCCATCTTCGGCACTTGCATGGGATTTTTGTAGTCGAATTCTTTGACCAGAGCCGGTACGACTGTCTTTAAATAATATTCCTTTAATCTTGCCATTTTTTCTTAACCCACATCGATAACGTCATTACATTTACTGCAGATACGAATCTTCTTGCCATCCTCGAGGATACGATTTCTGATCCGGGTCGCTTCCTTGCATTTACCGCAAATAATGCTGACCTTGGAGACATCCAGCGCCGCCTCTTTCTCCACGACACCACCTTTGCTTTTTTGATCAGGTCTTTTATGCTTCTTGATCACGTTGATCTTTTCAACGACCACTTTATTCTTCTCGGGTATAGCTTTCAGAATCTTACCGGTCTTTCCTTTGTCCTTACCGGCAAGAACTTTAACCATGTCTCCTTTTTTCAATCTGCCTAAACTCATTTTTCCCCTCTTCAAAACAGGCTTACAAAACCTCTGGCGCCAGTGAAATAATCTTCATAAACTGCTTTGCTCTCAATTCACGGGCAACAGGTCCAAATATCCTTGTCCCAATCGGTTCCATCTGATTACTAATGAGAACAGCAGAGTTATCATCAAATTTAAGATAAGAACCATCCGGCCGCCTCACTTCTTTCACGGTGCGGACGATGACGGCTTTCATCACATCGCCTTTTTTCACTTTGGAATTCGGAATCGCCTCTTTCACGGCAACGACGATCACATCGCCCAGGCTCGCATAACGCCGCTTCGAACCGCCAAGCACTTTAATACAAGCGACTCGCTTGGCGCCGGAATTGTCGGCAACATTTAAAATTGTCTGCATCTGAATCATAAAATAAACCCCACTATAACAAGCTACTTGCCTTGGAAGGCCAATTTTCTATTTCGCTCTCTCCAGAATTTCCAGCATCCTCCAGCGTTTGTCTTTACTCATCGGTCGCGCCTCAATGATTAATACAGTATCCCCCATCTTACATTGATTCTGTTCATCATGGGCCTTGTATTTAACATGCCTGCGGATATATTTATGAAACACAGAGTGCTTGACCAATCTTTCGGCTTTCACCACAATGGTTTTATCCATCTTATCACTGACGACCACGCCCTTAATCGTGCGTTTGTTGCTTTTTTCAGCCATATTAACCTGCGGCCTCCTTTTCCTTCAGCACCGTTGCGATACGGGCAATGTCCTTACGCAGGCGGCCCAGCGTCGCGGTTGATTCGAGCTGACCCGATGCATGCCGAATCTTCAACCGAAACAGTTCTTCTGCCAATTCACTATTTTTCATTTGAAGCTCGTTAATACCGAGACCTCTGACCTCACTAATTTTCATCAGATATCTCCCTTGATAAAAACTTTGTCGAAATGGCCAGTTTATGCGATGCCAGGCGAAACGCCTCTTTGGCTACTTCTTTGGTTACGCCTTCCATCTCATAGAGAACCGATCCGGGCTTTACCACCGCTACCCATCCTTCCGGCGCTCCTTTACCTTTACCCATTCGAGTTTCAGCAGGTTTTTTCGTGATGGATTTGTGCGGAAATACCCGAATCCAGATTTTACCACCGCGTTTCACATAGCGCGTCATCGCAACACGCGCAGCTTCGATCTGCCTTGCGGAAACCCATCCGCATTCAGCCGCCTGTAATCCATAGTCGCCAAAGGCAATGGTGCCCCCTCTGGTTGCTTTTCCTCCCATGCGGCCTTTCTGCAATTTTCTATATTTTACCCGTTTTGGCATTAACATAATTTAAAACTCCCGTTGTCCTTTACAGCGATTTCCCCTGGTCCAGAAAATTCCTTTTGGATTCATGACTGTTTTTCATTCTTTGTGGGCAACACTTCTCCATGAAAAATTAAAACTTTAACTCCAATCAAACCATAAGCCGTATGAGCTTCAATAAAACCGTAATCGATATCGGCCCTCAGGGTATGCAACGGAACACGTCCTTCACGATACCATTCCGAGCGGGCAATTTCAGCCCCGCCGAGTCTCCCGGAACAGGTTATTTTAATGCCTTTGGCGCCAAACTTCAGGGCGTAACCGACGCATTTCTTCATTGCGCGGCGGAAAGCCACGCGTCTTTCCAATTGCATGGCGACATTCTCGGCTACCAACTGGGCATCCGTTTCCGGTTTTCGGACTTCTAAAATATTGATAATAATTTCAGCCTGCGAAAATTTTTCAATTTCCGCTTTGAGTTTTTCTATTTCCGATCCCTTTTTCCCGATGATGACACCCGGCCGGGCCGAATAAATATTCACCTTGGCTTTATTCGCTGCCCGCTCAATTTCGATATGAGAAATACCGGCATGATATAGCTTTTTCTTAAGGTAATTTCTGACCTTTAAGTCTTCAAGCAACATCCCACTGTAATTCTTTTCGGCAAACCATACGGACTGCCACTTTTTGATGTAGCCTAATCGTAATCCTACCGGGTTAACCTTCTGACCCAATATCGTTCCTCCTTACTTTTCATCCACAACAACGGTGATATGTGACGTTCTCTTCTTAATTCCTGCCGCTCTTCCCTGGGCTCTGGCCCGCCATCTTTTCAACGACGGTCCCTGGTCCACAAATATCTCTTTAACGTAAAGCGTGTTTTCGTCAATATTAGGATTCTGGGCCGCGTTAGCAACCGCTGACTTCAACACCTTGGCAACGATACCCGCTGAGTACTTCCTGGTGTAAAGCAGGATATTTCGCGCTTCCTGCACCTTCTTGCCTCGAACCAGATCAACAACTAGTCGAACTTTCTGCGGCGACATCCGAATATATTTTGCTACTGCTTTTGCTTCCATATCTCATCAACTCCAAGGCTGTCCGTTTGCGCGACAATAACTACTTCTTAACCTTTGTTTTCCGATCACCGGAATGAGAATAAAATGTCCGAGTGGGTGCGAATTCGCCCATTTTATGACCCACCATATTCTCTGTCACATAAACTGGAATGAATTTTTTCCCGTTATGCACCGCAAATGTGTATCCGATTAACTCGGGTGTTATGGTTGAACGCCGCGACCAAGTCTTAACTACATTCTTGCTGCTTTCGGCTTCCATTTTTCTCACCTTGGTCAGCAAACTTTCTTCTATATAAGGACCTTTTTTGATCGAACGTGCCACGTTTTTTTAACCTCTTCTCTTTACGATATATTTATCCGTTCTTTTGTTCTTTCTTGTTTTATGTCCCTTGGTTGGAACACCCCAAGGCGTACATGGATGACGGCCACCGGATGACTTTCCTTCGCCGCCGCCCATCGGGTGATCCACCGGATTCATGACAACCCCACGCACATGGGGCGTCTTACCCAGCCAACGGGTGCGTCCCGCTTTACCGATACTGATATTTTCATGATCATTATTACCGACCTGACCAATTGTCGCCATGCATTCAATGAATACCTTGCGGACTTCACCGGACGGAAGTCTCACTTGGGCGTAGGTTCCTTCCTTCGCCATCAGTTGACCATAAGTGCCCGCAGAACGAATCAATTGCGCCCCGCGTCCGACTTTTAATTCCACATTATGAATCAAGGAACCGAGAGGAATATACTTCAAGGGGATGGCATTTCCCGGCTTGATATCCGCCTTTGCGCCACTGATCAAAACATCGCCGACATTGATCTGCGCCGGCGCCACAATATATCTCTTTTCACCATCACGATAGTTAAGCAGCGCAATTCTGGCCGACCGGTTCGGATCATATTCAATAGTCGCCACTTTGGCCGGAATGTCCGTCTTATTACGACAGAAATCAATCATCCGATATTTACGTTTGTGACCACCACCGATATAACGCGCCGTGATCCGGCCATAACTATTGCGACCGCCTGTTCTCTTGATCGGCTTTAAAAGGCTTTTGACCGGCTCAGTTGACGTAATCTCTGCAAAATCAGAGACACTCTGGAATCTCCGGCCGGGCGATGTTGGTTTGTACTTGATAATTCCCATTTACTTAATCCTTAAATCGTTCTATACGCCTTCGGCGACTTCAATACGGCTGCCTTCAGCTAAAGTCACAATTGCTTTTTTCCAGGAACTTTTCTGCCCCATGACCTTTCCCATTCGTTTCTTTTTGCCTAAAACATGAAAGACACGCACATCCGTAACTTTTACTTTAAACAACTTTTCCACCGCATTGCCAATCTCAACTTTGTTGGCCTTGCGATTGACTTCAAAGTGATACTTATTCGCCGTTTCTCGGTCAAGGTTACTCTTTTCCGTAATTAATATCTTTTTAATAATCTGATGCAGTTCCATTATGCCAGCAATGCCCCCTCGATCTTTTTTATAGAGGGTTCAAGAAGGACCAGATGCTCATATTTCAATACATCATAAACATTGATTCCTTCCGACCGAATCATTTTTACATTCTTTAAATTACGCGATGACTTCATCAGAACGGTATCGTCCTGATCAATAACAAAAAGCGTCTTCTTCAGTCCGAAGAGATCCACAATTTTCTTAAAGGCTTTGGTACTGATCGTTTCCATCTGGAAATTTCGCAAAACCGTCATTTTTTCTTCCTTGACTTTCATACTGAGCACGGAGATGAGAGCCTTCTTTCGTACTTTTTTGGGAACGCTGAATGAATAATCACGCGGTTGAGGCCCGAAAACGATACCGCCTCCTCTCCAGATCGGTGATCGCGACGATCCAGACCGGGCTCGGCCGGTTCCTTTTTGACGCCAGGGCTTTTTCCCGCCGCCACTCACATCGTTTCTCCCCTTGGTTGCAGACGTCCCAGACCGGCGTGATGCCAGTTGCATCTTGACAACATCATAGATCGTTGCTTCGTTGACTTCCGCTCCAAATACAGCATCATTCAACTCGACTTCTGCAACCTTCTTCTTTTCAATATCAAAAACATCTGCGACTGCCATGTTTATAACTCCACTGATTTACGCACTTTTTTTCCTGGCTTGTTTAATGATCACATAGCCATTTTTCCCACCGGGAATGGAACCTTTCAGCAACAATAAATTTCGATCAGGACGCACTTGCCAGATCTCAAGATTTTGAATGGTTTTCCG
>ERZ795054.2874-NODE-2874-length-14098-cov-17.348074_pt1 | contig 14098 bp, 11 predicted proteins | sample MGYA00375138_ERZ795054 | MGnify/ENA primary metagenome ERZ795054 (study PRJEB30183, sample SAMN05720215) | anaerobic digester metagenome | isolation source: active sludge of municipal wastewater-treating anaerobic digesters | place: USA | collected 2014-12-23 ...
TGCGCCAGATGGCGCTGTCGCTGCGCGACCAGGGCGAGGTGGCGCCGGCGCAGGCGGCGGCGCTGGCCGACGGCCAGCTCGACTTCGTCGTGCAGATCTGGACGGCCGACGGCCGCGCGATCTACGCGCCGCGGCCGCACGCCCAGCTGCCGCTGCGCGCGCAACTCGGCCTGGCCGACGTCAGCGTGGGCGGCGCCACCTGGCGCAGCTACACGGTGGCCACGCCCAGCCGGGTGATCCAGGTCGCGCAGCCGCTGGCGGTGCGCCGCCGGCTGGCCGCCGAAGCGGCGTGGCGCAGCGTGTGGCCGCTGCTGCTGGTGGCGCCGCTGCTGGGCGCGGCGGCCTGGTGGGGCACGATGCATGCGCTCGCGCCGCTCGAGCGGCTGGCCGGCGCGCTGCGCCGGCGCGACGCCGCGTCGCTCGCGCCGCTGCCCGAATCCGGCCTGCCCGACGAGCTGGCACCGCTCGTGGCCGCGCTGAACACGTTGCTGCAACGGCTGGCGGCGGCGCTGGATGCGCAGCGCAGCTTCGTCGCCGACGCGGCGCACGAGCTGCGCTCGCCGCTGACCGCGCTGAAGCTGCAACTGCAGCAGCTCAAGCGCGCGCCCGACGACGCGCGGCGCGCGGCGGCGGTCGAGGCGCTGGCCGGCGGCATCGAGCGCGCGGCACGGCTGGTCGAGCAGTTGCTGGCGCTGGCGCGCAGCGAGCCCGGCGCGGCCGTCGCGCCGCTGCTGGCGCTGGACCTTGGCGAGACGGCGCGCGCCGCACTCGCCGAAGTCGCACCGCTGGCGGCCGCGCGCGGCGCGCAGATCGAGCTGCTGGCGGACGAGCCGGTGTGGATCGACGGCGACCGCGCCGGGCTGCAGGCGCTGGTGCGCAACCTGGCCGACAACGCGGTGCGCCACGGCGGCGCGGCGGCGCGCGTCGAGGTGCGCGTGCGGCGCGACGGCGCCCAGGCCGAGCTGTGCGTCGACGACAACGGCCCGGGCATCGAGCCTGCGCAGCGCGCGCAGGCCTTCGGCCGCTTCGTGCGCGGTGTCGGCGGCGGGCAGCCGGGCGAAGGCGCCGAAGGCAGCGGCCTGGGCCTGGCGATCGTGCGCAGCATTGCCGAGCGCCATGGCGGCCATGCGGCATTGGAAGAATCGCCGCTCGGCGGGCTGCGCGTGCGCGTGCGCCTGCCCGGCGGCGCGGCAGCGGCAACCACACCAGGAGACAACCCATGATCGAGATCCGGCACCAGCGGGGGGGCGCGACGCCAGCGCATCGCGCAACGCAGCGCGCCGCGGCGCCTCGACCCCTGCGCGCGGGTGCAGCGCTGGCCGCGGCGCTGGCGGCCCTGGCCGGTGCCGGGACGGCGACGGCCGCCGACGGCGGCGGCTGGCAGCAGTGGCCGGCCACGCCGCGGCTGGGCTACGAAACCGTCAAATTCGACGACGGCACCAAGATGGGCCTGGTCGGCACCACCTACCTGGTGCAGCCGCTGCCGGGGCTGTGCGTCGGCCCGGCGGTCTACGGCTCGGCCAGCGGCCCCTACGGCGGGCTGTTCACCGTGGGCGCCGAGGCGGCGCTGTGCACCACCCTCGTCGGGCCGCTGCGCCTGGTGGCCGGGGTGTACGCCGGCGGCGGCGGCGGCGGCAACGCGCCGGTCGGCGGCGGGCTGATGCTGCGGCCGCACGCCGACCTGCTGTGGGACTTCGGCCTCTTCCGCGCCGGCCTGTCGGTGTCGCACGTGAGTTTTCCCAGCGGGCAGATGGGCAGCACCCAGCTCGGCGTGATCGCCGAAGTCGACTCCGGCTTCGCGGCGCTGGCCGGCGCGGCGCCGGCCGTCGGCGGCCGGCCGCGCGGCGGCATCGGCTTCGACCGCATCCTGGCGGTGGGCGGCGCCTACCGGCCGCGCGGCGGCACCCTCAACACCAACGGCGTGCCGCTGGCCTCGACGATCGGGCTCGTCGGCGCGCGCGCCGAGGCGGCGCTGGCGGGGCCGTGGTACCTGGGCATCGAAGCCAACGGCGCGGCCAGCGGCGGCGCCGCCGGCTATGCCGAACTGCTGGGCACCGTCGGCGCCGGCTGGCCGCTCGATGCCGCGGGCGCGCTGGTGCTGGGCGGCCGCGTGGCGCTGGGCATGGGCGGCGGCGGCGGCATGCCCACCGGCGGCGGCCTGCTGGCCAAGGCGGCGCTGGATGCGCGCTGGCGCTTCAGCCCGACGCTCGCGCTCGTGGCCGAAGCCGGCTGGGCGAGCGCACCGCAGGGCGACTTCGGCGTGCCCTACGGCAACCTGGCGCTGCAGTGGCAGCTCGAGCCGGCGCCCGGCGCGCCCGCGCAGACGGTGCGCCAGGATTGGTCGATAGGCGTCGAGCAGGTGTTCAATGCCGCGCGCACCAACGGCCCGGCGCAGAGCCTGCAGCAAGTGAGCCTTCGCTACACCCGCTTCGTCGGCGAGCCCTTCTACCTGAGCGGCCAGGTGCAAAGCGCCTACGGCGGCGATGCCGGCGCCTTCTCGGTCGGCCTGTTCGCCGCCGGCGCGCAGTGGCGGCCGGCGCCGCCGCTGGAACTGGGGGCCGAGTTCGCCTTCGGTGCCGCGGGCGGCGGCGGCGTGGCCACCGGCGGCGGCTTCGTCGTCAAGCCGATGGCGTTCGTCGGCGTCGAGTTGTCGCCGCACTGGTCGCTGCGGCTGGGCGGCGGCTGGTTCAAGGCGGTCAACGGCGACCTCGCCAGCGGCGTGGCCGACCTGACGCTGGTGTACCGCTTCGACGTGGCCGGGCCGCGCTGACGCGGCGGCGCACCGGCGCTCGCGCCGGAACCGGTGCGCTGCCGGTGCCGGCCGGTCCTGCCGACCGACGCTGCCCCGGTCCTGCCCCTCGGCCCTGCCCCCGGTCCTGCCCCTCGACCCTGCCCCCGGCCCTAATCCCGGCTTCATCGGGCGCTAACCCAGCGCTAACCCCGGCTGCCTATCGTGCGCAGCGTGCGCCCCTGCGGCGCTTCACTGCCACGAGGACGGATTCCGATGAAGCTCAAGCCCCTGAACGTCGCCCTGGTCACCGCCGGTGTGCTCGCCGTCGGCACTGCCGGGGCCTTCAGCCTGAAACCCGGCTGGCTCGACAAGCCCGCTGACGCCGCCAACCCGCCTGCGGCGGTGGCCGCCGCGCCCACCGCACAACCCGCAGCCGTGCCGATGATCGCCGCGCAAGGCCAGGTCGCCGACTACCGCGCGATCGTCAAGACCTTCGGCCCGGCGGTGGTCGGCATCACGGTGGCCGGCATGCACAAGGCAGGCGCCGACGAAGCGGGGGGCGCGCCGCAGGGGCTGCCGCCGGGCTTCGAGAACGACCCGTATTTCCAGTTCTTCAAGGGCATCCCGGGATTCGGCCAGCGCATGCCGCGCGGCGGCGTGCCCGACCAGCCGTTCCGCGGCCAGGGCTCGGGCTTCATCATCAGCGCCGACGGGCTGATCCTGACCAACGCGCACGTGGTGCGCGAAGCCAAGGAAGTAACGGTCAAGCTCAGCGACCGGCGCGAGTTCTCGGCCAAGGTGCTGGGCGCCGACCCGGTGACCGACGTGGCGGTGCTGCGCATCGACGCCAAGGGCCTGCCGGTGGTGCGCCTGGGCGACTCGAAGAGGCTGGAAGTCGGCGAGCCGGTGCTCGCGATCGGCGCGCCTTTCGGCTTCGAGCAGAGCGCGACCCAGGGCATCGTCAGCGCCAAGGGCCGCTCGCTGCCGGGTGACGCGGTGGTGCCCTTCATCCAGACCGACGCCGCGGTCAACCCCGGCAACTCGGGCGGGCCGCTGTTCAACGCCAGCGGCGAAGTGGTCGGCATCAACGCGCAGATCTACTCGCACACCGGCGGCTACCAGGGCCTGAGCTTCGCGATCCCGATCGACGTGGCGCTGAAGATCCGCGACCAGATCGTCGCCACCGGCAAGGCCGAACACGGCCGCCTGGGCGTGACGGTGCAGGACCTGAACCAGGGCCTGGCCGAGTCCTTCGGCCTGAAGCGCCCCGACGGCGCGCTGGTGTCGCAGGTGGTGCCGGGCAGCGCTGCCGCCGCGGCCGGGCTCAAGGCGGGCGACGTGATCACGCAGGTCAACGGCCAGCCGATCGAACGCTCGGGCATGCTGTCCAGCGTGGTCGGCATGGCGGCGCCGGGCGAGAAGGTGACGCTGAAGGTGTGGCGCGACCAGCGCGAGATCGAAGTCGCCGCCAGGCTCGGCAATGCCAGCGGCGGCGACGAGATGCGTGCCGATGCCGGCGACGCCGCCGCCACGCAGGGCCCGAAGCTGGGGTTGGCGCTGCGGCCGCTGCAGCCGCAGGAGCGCCAGGGCGCAGGGCTGGCGTCAGGGCTGGTCGTCGAGCAGGCAACCGGCGCTGCCGCGCAGGCCGGCGTCGAGCGCGGCGACGTGCTGCTGGCGGTCAACGGCAAGCCGGTCAACTCGATCGAGCAGGTGCGCGAGGTGTTGAAGGGCAAGCCCAAGAGCGTGGCGCTGCTGGTGCAGCGCGACGGCAACCAACTCTTCGTCCCCGTGCCGCTGGGCTGAGCCCGCACCAGCGCGAGCCCACTGCGGGCTCGCGCGCGGCGGGCGCAGCGACCGGGCCTGCAAGCCCGGTCGTGGGGTGCGGTGGCATGCGGCGGACCGCGCGCGGCGGGCGACAACGCGCCGCGGCGCGTTGCGGCGCAGACTCATGTCGCGCAGCGACGTGAGGTCGGAGCCAAACGGCCGGGCCTGCAAGCCCGGCCGTGGGGTGCGGTGGCATGCGGCGGACCGCGCGCGGCGGGCTGCGTGCGGCGGCGTCAGGCGCTGAGCTGGTGCTTGGCCATCAGCCGGTACAGCGTCATGCGCGAGATCCGTAGCTGCTTGGCCGCATGCGTGACGTTCTTGCCGGCCGAGAGCAGCGATTCGGCAATGGCTTCTCGCTCCGCATGCAGCCGTGCCTCGTCCAGCGGCAGCTGCTGCGGCGCAATCTCGGCGGCGGCGGCAAGCCCGAGATCGGCGGGCGTGATCAGCCGCCCATCGGCCAGCACCATCGCGCGGCGGATACGGTTGATCAGCTCGCGCACGTTGCCGGGCCAATCGTGCGCCAGCAGTGCGGCCATCGCACGCTTGCTGAACCCGCGCAGCCGCCGGCTGCGGTCTCCGCTGAACTTGTGGAAGAAGTGCTCGGCCAGCAACTGGACGTCCCCGCCCCGCTCGCGCAGCGGGGGCACCGACAGCGGCAGCACGTTCAGCCGGTAATACAGGTCCTTGCGGAACGCGCCGCCCGCAACAGCCCCTTCGAGGTCGACGTTCGTGGCAGCGATGACCCGCACGTCCACAGGTGAGCCGCGATTCGCGCCGATGCGATCGATGGTGCCTTCCTGCAGGAATCGCAGCAGATTGGTCTGCATGTCGAGCGGCAGATCGCCGATCTCGTCCAGAAACAGCGTGCCGCCGTTGGCCGCTTCGATCAGGCCGCGACGCTGCCGATCGGCGCCGGTGAACGATCCCTTCTCGTGGCCGAACAGCTCCGACTGGATGAGCGTCGCGGGGATGGCGCCGCAGTTGACGACCACGAAGGGACCGTCGGCGCGCTTCGAGGCCTTGTGGATCGCGTTGGCGATCAATTCCTTCCCGCTGCCGCTCTCGCCGCAGATCAGCGCCGGCGCGTCCACCTTCGCCACCCGCAGGAGCTGACGCAGCAGCTTCTTGATCGAAGCGCTCTGCCCGTAGACCCCGAACTCCACGTCGGTCGCGGGCGCCGCCGCCGATTCAGCCCGCAGCCGGGCACGCCCGTACGCGTGGCCCAGCACCGCGATCAGCCGCTGCGGATCGACCGGCAGCGTCAGGTGATCGAACATCTGGTCGAGGATGACGTCGCGCAGGTCGTGCTGGCCCAGCAGCCCGGGCGCGAAGCCGCCGACCCACTCGACCTGCGGGAACTCACGCAGGAATCCGTCGAGCCCCGCGCCATCCGCTGCGCTGCCGCCGGTACACAGGACCATGCCGACGTGCATGTCCTTCTTCGCCAGGATCTGTCTTGCCGCGGGCAGCGAGTCGGCAACCGCCGGCTCCCAGCCTGCTTCCTTCAGTTCCGTCTTGAGCGTCGCGTCGAGTCCCAGTCGGGAAATGAACAGAACCGGCCTGCTCGACATCAATGGATCCTCCGGAATCGATGCGCTGCTCCAAATGGTTGCGGCGCGCTGGCTGCTCGTGCGCTCGACATCTTCTCGGGCTGGTTGCCTCGGTGCCGTCTGCAAGGGGCTTGCACACTAGCCGATGTTTCACCGCGAAGCCACAGCGCGACCTTCGTTTGCGCCCCCCCAATCGCGGGGGGTCAAGATGCCACCGGCAAGCCAGGCCTCGCAATCGGCACCCTTGCGTCTACAGTTGATGTTGACGGAGGCCTTGGCTGCGCCTGATGTGCGTTGGTGCATGCGGCGCCCTCGGCCCTGCGGCCCGGCCGGTTCCGGCCGTGCAGCAATTCACGCAGCGCCCGTCTTTGCGTTGAGGTGCCGCCGCAGCAGGCGTGGCTGGGTGTTCTCATGCGCGCCGCAGCGACGTGCAACGATGTGCGACTGAACCGAGGGAGAGTTTTTCAGATGAAGCCAAGAGGGTCCAAACACCGCGTGCCGGCCTGTGTTGCGGCTGCGGCAATCCTCGTGTCGCCGTCGTGGGTGCGTGCGCAGCAAGCAGCGACGGCGGACGATGCCGCTGCGCGGCTGCAGGCGCTGAAGCAGCAGGTCGACGAACAGACGCGGCAACTGGACTCGTTGCGCAAGCTCGTCTCGGAGCAGGAAGCGGCATTGAAAGGCCTGCAGCGCGCGGTCGCCACCGAGGTGCTGGCCACGCAGCGCGGCGGGCAGGCGGGAGCCGCCGGATCGGGGCCGCAAACCGCCCAGGCCGCACAAGCCCCGCAAGGGGCGCAGCCTGCTGCGGACGCGAAGCAGGCCGAAGGCCAAGGCATCGCGCCGGTAGGCCAGGCTCCTGCCGAGGGCGAGAACATCGGGCCCTTGAGCGTCGCCCGCGTGCTCGAACTCCCGGGCGTGCTGACCCAGCGCGGCATGTTCGTCGTGGAGCCTTCGATCGCGTATTCGTATTCGTCGAGCCTGCGGGTTTCGCTGGTCGGCTACAGCATCCTTCCCGCGCTGTTGATCGGGCTGATCGATGTGCGCGAAATCAGGCGTAATACCTGGACGGCTGCTCTTAGGGGCAGTTATGGGGTGACGAACCGTTTCGAGATCGAGGGCCGTGTCCCCTATATCTACCGTTCGGATTCAGGTGTCGGACGGGAATTCCTGGAGGGCTCCGCTCAGGACGTTGCCGTATTCAACGGATCAGGTTCGGGCATCGGCGACGTCGAGTTCACGGCCCGCTACCAGTTCAACGACGGCGGCACCAACAAGCCCTTCTACGTCGGCAGCCTGAGGTTCAAGAGCCGGACCGGAACCGACCCGTTCGAGGTGATGACGAGATCCGTTCCCGGCCTGCACGGGGAAGGCATCCAGACCGATCTGCCGACCGGCAGCGGCTTCAACGGCATCCAGCCGGGATTCACCGTGCTGTACCCGACCGACCCGGTAGTGCTCTTCGGGACCGTCAACTACCTGTATTCCTTTGCGCGCAACGACGTGACGATGCGGACCGACCAAGGCGACAGGTACATCGGCAAGGTGGCGCCTGGCGGAATATTCGGGTTCAACTTCGGCATCGGGCTGGGGCTGAACGACAAGCTGTCGCTCAGCTTCGCCTACGATCAGGCCTCGATCGCCAAGACCAAGATCAACGGAGTGGCGGCGCCGGATTCGGTCACGCTGCAGGTCGGCACGCTGTTGATCGGCGGCTCGTATCGCCTGACGCCGACCCAGAACCTGAACGTGACCGTCGGCGTCGGCGTGACCCGGGACGCACCGGACGTGACGCTGTCGCTGCGGTACCCGATGTCGTTCTAGATTTCGCCGCGCATGACCCGGGCATCGCCGCGGGTCAGCGGTGCGCCACACCGGCGCGCGAGCCGGCGGCGATGCGGCCGCGGGCTGTAGACCTGAACGATCGCGAAGGCACGCACCAGCGCCGCCGCCCAAGGCTGCCGACGGTCAGTGCCGGCGCTCAGCGGCGCAGTGCGTCGATCGTGGCGCTTCTGAGTGAGCTCTGCAGGTTCAGCGAGCGCATGATGCTCGCCGAATTCACGGCGGCGTTGATCCGCGTGATCGCCGTGATCTGCTGGTTGTCGAGCCGGTTCTGGATGACGGTGCCGAGCGCGTCCGCGCCGATCGGCGCGGTCGTGAAGGAGTTGCCCGGGCCGGTCTGGATCAACGCCAGCGTACCGGTCGCGGCCTGCGCAGCTGCATTCGCGGCCGGCGCCGTACCGGTTGCCGCGGTGCGCGACAGGTCGCCCACGTTCAGCGTGGTCGTGGCGACCAGATCGCCGTTGATATAGACAGCGCGCTCGATGCCGAACGAAACCTTGAGGCCGCCATCGGTCACGAACCCACCCCTGACTTCTTCGAGCTTGTCGGTGCGCACGGCCACCAGCTCGTCCCCCAGCGGGCTTCGAGCGTGGCGGTCGCCGCCATGCGGCTGCGCGTCGCCCGCGTGAGCGGCGTCGGCAGACCCGCGCACGAGCGCGAGCACATCCAGCACCTTGTCTGCCTCCGACGCAGCGGCAGCGGCGGGCACGGCTGAATCGGGTCGAGCGGCCGCACCGGCCTTTCGGCCCGAGCGGCGCGCATCGGCTTCGTCCCGGCTCTGGTCCGACGACGAACGCACGAACGCGAGCGTCTGCAGCACCTTGTCTTCCTCGGTGGCGACGACGGGTTGGGCGCCGAGGCTGCTGGACAGCCCCAGGTCGCCGGGCTTCAGATCGAAGCGAATGCTGCCCAGGTCGATCAGCACGATATCGGCGTGCGATGCGACCTCGATGTCGTGCGCCTGCATCAGGCGCACCAGCCAGTCCCGGTGCGCGGCGGCGTCGCCTTCGGCGAGCCGGAAACCGCGTGCGTCAGCGGTGGTCGTGAGGCGATCAGCAGCCGACGCCGACGGCGCGTCGGCGGCGACGGCCGACGCCCGGATCACGGGTGTCTCGTCGCCGGCCGCCTGGGTGTCGATCGACGCGCCCAGCACCTCGGCCAGGCTGGCGAGCGTGCGGTCCAGATCCGTTGCCGGTGCAGACAGGGTGGCGGCCGGGGCGGCTTCGCCCGCACCTTGGGCGCCCGCCGGATGGCGCGACACCTCGATCGGGGCCGCCACTTCGGCGCGGCCTTCGGCCTTGCGTGACGCCGCGCCGTTCGATTGGACGGCGAGCACCAGGGTGCCCGGAACTGCTGCCGCAGGATGGGCGCGTGCTCCCGCAGCCTGGCCGGTGCGCACCTGGCCGGCCGGTGCCGGCGCAGCAGTACCCGCGAGCACCGTCGACGGATCGGCCATCACGATCATCGCGATCGCGCGTGACACTTTCTCGAAGTCGGGCGAATCGCCGGTGGGAGCAGACAACACCCGGACCGTGATGCCGGCGTCATCGGTGCCGCCTACAACCAAGCCGATGCGGCAGTCGCGCAAGTCGGGCAGCTCGCCCGGACGGCACGATTGCGGCGCGAGGGCCGCTTCCGACGAAGCCTGGCTCGCGGCGGCCAGTGCGGGCAACGCCAAGCCCAGCCCTGCGGCCGACATCAGCAGCACGAGTTTGGTGGGCTTTGACGGAGGCATGATGGAACCTGCTGTCAGAAATCAGTGGCGCCGAATTTCGGGAGCACGATCGCCGACAGCCCTTCGCGGTTGATCCCAGCCGCCAGAGGCGCCATCGGGGTATGGCTCCATTCGGCTTCGAGGTTGAATCGGGCGGCGTCCTGGTGATTGCTGATCACGAACAGGATGCCGTTGGTCCACAGTTGTTCGAAATACGCTCGGCTCACGGCCCGCGCGCCGCCGGATGGGTCGCCGACCAGCACCCTGCCGTCGCGCATCCCCTTGACCACGACGAAGTGGTTGTAGCCGTTCTCGTTGATGAGCACGATGGCGGGAATGCCCACGGACTCGAGCTTGTCCAGCGGCGCCTCGAAGCCATCGGCCTGGAAGCCATGGTTCTCCAGGTAGCGCTTCATGTCCAGCATCGAGAAACCTTCCTGGCGGATCTTCGCCTGGTCCCCGCTGTTGAACATTTCCACGAACGCATCCTGCTCGGAAATCTTGTAGCCGTAGTGATAGGTCAGCAGGGTCGACAGCGCCGCCGAGCCGCAGCTGAAGTCGTATTGCTGCCGGATCATCGCGCTGTAGCGCGCACTCTTCATGCTCGTGACCGGCACCGAATAAGCACCCCCGATCTGATAGGGAAGGCTCACCAGATCGGGGGCACAAAGGCCGGCCGAGTGAAATGCAGCCGCCAAGACGGCTGAGATCAGGAGCGGCAGCTTCACTTGAAACACCCGTGCTATTTGACTTGCACGTTCACGATGGTCGCGTTCTGGATCAGTACCCCGTTGCCGGAGTTCTGGATCACCATCGGCAGCCCGACGGAATTCGAGAACGCACCGTCGCTGATCACGTTGTGGCCGGTCGTCGCGTCACTCACCCGGTTGTCGGCGACAACCCCGTTGAGAACCATGTCGTTGGTGACCTTGGCGCCGCCGCGGTTGGCGGACAGGGCCTTGCCGTCGACAGGCTTGATCCCGAGGGGATTGGCCCGTTCGGCCGTGCGGCTCGGTGCCTTCTGCACCACCGCCGGCTCGACGATCGGATTGCCGTCCCGGTCTTCGGCCATCGATGCCACGCTGGTCTGCATGCTGGCCAGCGCGACTGCGCCGACGGCCAAGGCGCGGAAGAAGATCGGCATGGTGGACTCCTGGTTGATTGCCTTGAAGATGGGCGCCGGGAGCGGAAGCTTCCGCCCCCGGCACCGTTCTAGGGCAATTACCGGCCCAGGCTCAGGTTCGCCTGAACATTGACGCTCTGCTGCGTGAGCGCAGCGATGCCCGTGTTCTGGCTGATCACCAGGATGCCCGCAGCGCTTTGGGCCGTGCCGGACATGGTGTTCGACAGGTTGAACTGGCCTGCATCGACGGTCACCGTACCGCCGTTGCCGCCCGCTCCACCGACCGCGCCATTGCCCTGGCCACCCACTGCGCCATTGGCCGTGGTGGTCTGCGTGCCGCCGGCACCCTGACCGCCTGCGCCGCCCTGCGCGCCACCTGCAGCCGCGGCGTTGCCGGCCGTGCTGTTGCCGGCTGCGCCCGCGCCACCTTGCGCGCCACCTGCCGCAGCGGCGTTGCCGGCGGTGTTGGTGCCGGCAGAGCCTTGTGCACCCTGCGCACCACCAGCACCACTGCCAGCCGTTGCGCTGCCGGCGTTGGCCGTGCTCGACGCGCCGCCGTTGGTCGCGCCGCCGTTGCTGGCCGAGCCGCCATTACCACCGCTGCCGCCGTTGTTGGCGGCTGCACCGCCCGCTGCGGCCGTGGCCGAGCCCGCGCCGCCCGTGCCCGTGTTCGCACCGCCGTTGGCCGAAGCCGTGCCGGTGTTAGAGCCGCTGCTGTTGCTGGCCGCGCCGCTGGTGCCCGCGCCGCCCGCAGCCGACGCCGTGCCCGTGCCTGCGCCGCCGGTGCTGCCGGACGTGCCGTTGGCAGTGCCGCCGTTGTTGGCGGCCGAACTGGACGAAGTGCCGGCGGTTGCCGTACCACTGCCCGTGCCCGCACCACCCGTGCCGGTTGCATTGCCGGCAGTCGCACCACCGCCGTTGCTGCCGGAGCTGTTGCCGCCGCCGGCGTCACCGCCGCGCCCGCCAGCCTGCTCGGCCGAAGCCGCGCCGCCGCTGCCGCCATTGGTGCCGGTGCTGGCGCTGGAACTGCCGCCCGCGGCGCCCGAACCCGCCAGGCCCTTGGAGCCAGCGCCCATGCCGCCTGCCATCGCGTCGTTGCTGCCCGAGCTTTGCTCGGCCGAGTTGGCCAAGCCGCCCAGAGAGCCGTTGGCGCTCAGCGAGCCGCCACCCTTCGACACATCGAGCGCGCCGGCCTTGCCGCCGTCGGCGTCGGTCTTGGCCAGGTTGCTGCCGGTGCCTTGCAGGTTGCCGGCCGCTGCGCCGCCGTTCTTGCCGAGAGTCGAGCCGCCCGCCGCCAGCGCGTTGCCGCCGTCGCCGCCGATCGCCCCGAAGGCCTTGCCGCCATCACCGGCGTTCGCGCCGATCGCGCTGCCGTTCCTAGCGCTGCCGTTGCTGGTGTCACCGGCACGCGTGTTGCCGACGGAAGCGTAGCCACCGCTGCCGCCCGCGCCGCCGTTGCCGCCCGCACCGCCGGTCGCGTTGCCGTTGCTTCCGCCATTGCCGCCGGCACCGTTGCCGCCCGCGCCGCCCGCGCCGCCGGTCGCGTAGCCGCCGTTGCCACCATCGCCACCGCCGCCGTTGCCGCCGTTGCCGCCGTTGCCGCCGTTGCCACCACCAGCAGAACCGCCGCTGGCCGAGGTGTTGCTGGCGCCGCCGTAGCCGGCGCCGCCCTTGCCGCCGGCAGCGCCGTTGGCGCCGCCCATGTTCATCGCGTTATTGCCGATGCCGTGCACCGAGATCTTGCTGACGGAGCCGTCGAGCTTGCTGACCGCGACCGCCTTGTTGGTGTTGAAGGCGTTGCTGAAGTTGGCCGTGGCCGACGCGCCGTTGTTGGCGGCGGCGTTACCGTAGTCCTGGGCCTTGGCCATGCCCTTGTTGCCGCTGTTGTTGTTGCCGTTGTTCTTGTTCGAGTCGTTGACCGAGTTGTCGGTGTTCTCCGACATGACCTTCTTCGTCGAACTGTCGGCGTTGCCCGACTTGATGTTCTTGGTCGAGCTGTCATTGCGGCCGGTCGAATTGTCCTGGGCAACCGACGAGCCTTCGTTGGCGGCCGGGCCGGACCCCGACTGGGTCGACTCTGCCGTCGCGCTTTGCGAGACTTGCCCGTCCTGCTTCTTGTTGTCGTTGGTGTTGGTCGGATTCGCCCATGCGGTGCCGGCAACGCCGAACGCCAGGGTGATGGCCGTGGCCAGAAGCGTCTTGTTCATACAAGGATCCTTGGAGTGGCTGATTGGATGAAAGGAACAGGGCCGGCATGCACTGGCCGCCCGACCCGCTTAGTGCAGGTTCGATGCCACGGCCGGGTTGCTTCCGGCTGCACCTCGTAACTGGTTGATATCAAAAGGAAAACGCGGCGGGCTTGGCTTGCTGCGGGCCCGTTGGGCGCTCCATCCGGACCGCTTGCCTGCATGAACGCCACACCGATGTGACACCCGACCATCAGCTGGATGCCGCAAATGCGGCCGGCAGCGTTGGCTCCGACAGCAGAGTTGTCATCAAATCAACAGGTTGGCCGGTCGGACTGGCTCGATTGGGGTCTGGCCCGATGTGTCACACGCAAGTGACATCCGTCGAGATGCCGTCTATGCGCGCGGGGCTTGACACGTCGACCAGCAGTCGCACCGGGGCGAGGCTGCCACGCGGCAGGATCTCGGACGCCTGCCGCCAGTCCCTTCTGGACAGCCGCGATGCACCAACTTGCGTCAGATGGCGGTCGGATTTCACGAATTGCCGCGCCGGCAGCGGGCCGGCCTCGGCGGCCAACTGCTGCACCGGCCGCCCGGCCGGCCGCTCATCCCCCATGCGAGGGATGGGGCCCGGGCAGGCGTCGAACTCGCCCGGACTGTCACATGTCCGCCGGCAACCGGGGCGACGGCGCCGACAATGCGGCCTGCATGGACCTGGAACGCATGAAGACCCTGCTGATCCCCGATGCCGCGGATGACATCCGGGTGCAGTCCCTGGTCGGCTGCGCCGGCTGCGAGTTCGGCCCGGCACTCGGCATGAACCGCGGGTGCTTCGCATGACGCCGCTGCCCGACATCGAGCTCGTCGCCGCCGAGGTGCATGCCGCCTGGATGGACAGCAAGCGCGCACTGGGAATCGGCTCGCGCCGGTCCGAGACGGGCGAAGAGCTGATGGTGCCGTACGCGCAGCTGAGCGAAGCTGCGAAGGAACTCGACCGCGCCACGGTGCGCGCCGTCTACGCCGCGATCGAGCGTCTGCGCGGCTGAGCCGCGGCAAGCGATTTCAAGTGCGCGATCAGCGCCGCCGCGGCCCGGCCTTCGGCGGTGTCGGCCACGTACGGCGCCAGCAGGAACT
>ERZ795054.2875-NODE-2875-length-14092-cov-29.281613_pt1 | contig 14092 bp, 11 predicted proteins | sample MGYA00375138_ERZ795054 | MGnify/ENA primary metagenome ERZ795054 (study PRJEB30183, sample SAMN05720215) | anaerobic digester metagenome | isolation source: active sludge of municipal wastewater-treating anaerobic digesters | place: USA | collected 2014-12-23 ...
CGCGAACTGCTCGGCGCCACGCTGCTCGGCGTCTATGGGCAATTGCAGGTGGAAGGCGAGGTAGTGCATCTGGTCGCCAGGCGGCTGGTCGATCTTTCAGCCTGGCTGGGGCGGCTGGAAACGAGCAGCCGGGATTTTCACTGAGCGCTGCCGCATCAATGCCGGTCGGCGATCAGCTGCGGGGCGATTTCGCCGATAGCCTCGGCGCATTCCCGGTCATGCATGACCCTGGAGAAGACCTCGGTGTCGAGCACTTCGACGTTCCCGTCGCGTACCGCAAGGTAGGCGATGCCGCTGTCGCGGTCGGTGAACTTGACCAGCGGAATGCGCCGGATGCACTCCTTCAGGAAGCCGGCGTTAGCGGCGACCGACATCAGTGCTGCTGCGGGATAGACCTCGCCCGGCGTGCCGGCATTGACGTTGATCTTCTGATAACGCTCGATGTTGATGAAGGCGACCGGGTCATGGATCGTCATTTCGGTCTGGTCGCCGAAGGCGATCGTCTTCGGGAAAGTGCCTTTCGGCACCCGGTTGTCGAGAAAGAAATAGCGGTAGCTGGGATGACGATAGGCGAGCCATTTGAAAAATATTTTCGGCATGCCCGAATAAGCTTCGATGCTGTGGCCGAGGAAATCCTCCACCGCCTTGTAACGCCCGCGCTCCAGCGCGCGCTGCCAGCCACGCTCGACCGTTTCCTCGGGCGGGGTGACGATGAAGTACATGTACATCGTATCCACATACTTGGCGTAGGTGTCGTGCAGGACCCGCATAACCTTGTCGCTGGAGAAGCTGTCGAAGCGGAAACGATCGACCAGAAAGTGCGGAATGGCGTGGTTCCGGTTGGCCTTGTCGCGGATGTAACGGTCGAGCTTGCCGTCGATGACCAGCAGTTCGCGGCTGGTCAGGTGGCCGGCATACTTGCGGGCGGGGCCCAGGGATTCGTAGTCGAGCAGCAGGCGTCGCCAGACGTCGGGGCTGATGGTGGCGTAACCGTCGGCTTCGATGCCCTGGTTACGCATGATTTGCTTGATCAGCGGGCGCAGCGAACTCTTTCCCGCGGCCGATGCGCCTTTGAGGCTGATCAGCACTGGCGTCTCGCGGTTGGGTACGCGGATGTAGCCTTCCTGCTCGATTGCCGTATCGACGAGCGGCGCGATCATCTGCCCGATCAGGTGGCTGCCGTAGCTATTGCAGACGTGCTGGCCGACCAGTCTGGCGAGCAAATCCTGGTCCGAGATGACGCTGCCGCGCTTGCCGGCGATTGCGTTCAGCACGCGGTAGAGACTTTTGAACAGCGCCCGCCGCAAGGGATCGTCGCTGGCCAGTCCCGCCGCCTTGTAAGCGGCGATGGCCCGGTGGTCGCGCTCCACGGCTGACTCGGGAACCGGCGGCGCGGACTTGCCCGGGCGGCGCCACCAGGAACGCGGCGACTCCGCCGGTGCCGGCGGGCTGAACAGGGTCTCGGCGAGGAGTTGGCGCACGCTGCCGTCGGCGCTTTGGCGGAGACCGGTGTAGGCCTCCCTGATCGCGTCCATGTGCGGCTCGACGTAGGCATTCCGGATGTGCTCGGCGATCCGGCGGAAGTTCCAGCCAAAATCCTCTTCCTCGGCGCCTTCGGCGACCGCGATATCGGCGGTGACGCGGATGATGATCTCGTGCAGCACCAGCCGTTCCGGCCGGAAAACCGTCAGTTCCTCCTCCGGGAGCCCGGTCAGGCCGGCAAATTCCCTGACTTCGCTGGCCGCGCTGAAAACACACTCGGGGCGGAAGATCGTCTCCAGCGGCCGGAAGCGCTCGGGGATTCCGGTGCCGATGCCCGGATTCCAGGCGGAAAATTCAGCGCTGCCCTCAGTCTTGCCAACCATAAGAAAACGGTCTCCGGTCACGAGCGTGAAGCCTGGTCGCGACGGCCGGTGAAACCGTACCGCTACGCCAGTCAAATTCCCCGTTCGTTGCGGGGCTTCGCTATTTTACCGGGCCGGATCGATGGCGACCGCGTTCCGGATCGTTCAGCCGGTCAGTGGCTTGACCACGCGCTTGACGGCGGTGTCGTCCGGGTGCGGGTGGATGCTGAAGCCGAGGCTGGTCATCAGGCGGAACATCTTGCTGTTGGTCGACAGCACGTCGCCGACTACGGCGCGATAACCCTTCTGGCGGGCGCAGTCGATCAGCGCCGTCATCAGCTTGCGGCCGACGCCGCACTTCTGCCAGTCGTCGCCGACGGCCAGCGCGAACTCGACCGACTCGCCGTCCGGATTGACCACGTAACGGGCGACGCCGATCTGAATTTCCTTGCTCTCCGCACCCGGAACCGTGGCAACCAGGGCCATTTCGCGGTCGTAGTCGATCTGCGTGAAACGGACCAGCATGGTCTGCGTCAGTTCGCGCAGGGTATCCATGAAGCGGTAGTAGCGCGACTCATCGGACATACCCTTGACGAATTCCTGCTCCATCTCGGCATCCTCCGGCCGGATCGGGCGGATGGTGACGATCTTGCCGTCGTTCATCGGCCATTCCTGGATCAGGTGCACCGGGTACGGATAGATCGCCATGTGCGCGTAACGGTCGCCGCTGGCGCCGCTGGCGTGGTCGATGACGATGCGCGCATCGGCGGCGATGGCGCCGTTTTCATCGACGATCAGCGGGTTGAGGTCCATTTCCTGAATCCACGGCAACTCGCAGACCATTTCCGAGATGCAGAGCAGGACTTCCTTGAGGGCGGCGCGGTCGACCGGCGGCATGTTGTGGAACTGGTCGAGAATCATCGAAGCACGCGTCGAGTCGATCAGGTCCTTGGCCAGGAATTCGTTGAGCGGCGGCAGGGCGACCGAACGGTCGCTGAAGATTTCGACATCGAAACCGCCGGCGCCGAAGGTGATGACTGGCCCGAAGATCGGGTCGCGGCAAACGCCGATCATGACTTCACGGCCATTCGGGCGGTGCAGGAAGGGTTCGATCGAGACGCCGTTGATCTTGGCGTTCGGGTGGCGCTTCTGCACGGTGTCGATGATGTCGTGATAGGCGTTGCGCACCGCCGGCGCATTCATGATGTTGAGGCGTACGCCGCCGGCGTCGGTCTTGTGCGTCAGGTCGGGCGAATCGACCTTCATGGCGATCGGGAAGCCGATCTGCTCGGCGAGCAGCAGCGCCTCGGTGGCCGTGCGGGCGACCATGGTCTGCGCCACCGGCACCTTGAAGGCGCGCAGGATGGCCTTCGATTCCATTTCGGACAGCACCTGGCGGCGCTCGGCGAGCAGGGCTTCGATCAGCATCCTGGCGCCTTCGGCCTCCGGACGGCCGTGCTGGCGTGTCGGTTCCGGCGTCTGCAGCAGCAACTTCTGGTTGCGGTAATACTTCGAGATGTGATGGAACAACTCGATCGCCGTCTCCGGCATGCGCAGGGCCGGGATGCCCGAGTCCTCGAGGAACTTGCGGCCGGCCGAGACCTGTTCTCCCCCCATCCAGCAGCAGAAGATCGAGCGGTTGGCCTGTTCGGCTACCTCGACGATGGCCTTGGCGACTTCCATCGGTTCCGTCATCGCCTGCGGCGAGAGTATGACCAGCGTTCCGTCCACGTTGGGGTCGCGGGTAACGGTGAGGATCGTGTCGCGGTAACGTTCCGGCGTCGCGTCACCGGCAATGTCGATCGGGTTTCCGTGCGACCAGTTGCTGGGCAACGCCTTGTTGAGCACCGCCATCGACTCGTCGGACAACTTGGACAGGGGAATGCCGAGGTCGCCGGCCCGGTCCGCCGCCATCGCGCCCGGCCCGCCGCCGTTGGTGATGATCGCCAGGCGGTTGCCCAGCGGGCGGAATTTGGAAGCGAGGGCCTTGGCAGCATAGAACAACTGGCCGATGTTCTGCACGCGAACCACGCCGGCACGGCGCACGGCGGCATCGAATACGGAGTCGGAGACCGCCGACATACCCGAGTGAACGGCGGTTGCCATCGATCCCGCTTCATGACGCCCGGACTTGAGCAGGATGATTGGCTTGATGCGGGCGGCTGAACGCAGCGCACTCATGAAGCGGCGGGCGTTGCGGATACCCTCGACGTACATCAGGATGTAGTGCGTGCGGTTATCGTAGATCAGGTAGTCGAGAATTTCGCCGAAATCGATGTCGGACGTCATGCCGATGGAAATTACCGACGAGAAGCCGACCTGGTTGCTCTTGGCCCAGTCGAGCACTGACGAACACATGGCGCCGGACTGTGAAACCAGCGCCAAGTTGCCGCCGTCGGCCGTCATCCGGGCGAAGGTGGCGTTGAGGCCGAGATCGGGACGGATGATCCCGAGGCAGTTGGGGCCGAGGATGCGGACGTTGTAGGAACGAGCGATTTCGAGCACCTTGCGCTCCAGCGCGGCGCCGATGTGGCCTGATTCCGAGAAGCCGGCGGCAATGATGATGACGTTGCGCACGCCGCTGCGCCCGCACTGTTCGATGATCTGCGGCACTGTCTGCGGACGGGTGGCGATGACCGCCATCTCGACGCGGGCGCCGATCTCCTCGATCGACTTGTAGGCCTGCTGGCCCTGTATCGTTTCGTGCTTGGGGTTGATGGCGTAGAGCCGGCCCTTGTAGCCCGAACTCAAAATGTTCTTGAAGATGACGGCGCCGACGGCGTTTTCGCGGTCGGACGCGCCGATGACGGCGACCGATTTCGGTTCAAATAGAGTCGTCAGGTAATGTTGTTCAAGCATGGCAAGCCTCTTTGATGGCCATTATTGTGCAGTGCACAACTTTAACATGAAAGACTTATGGTTTCCATGCCGGGTGTAGGGTAATACACCTAATCGACGAGCCGGGATTCGATCGCCAGCGATTGCGTGAGGGCGCGGTGAACAGGGCATTTGTTGGCAATTTCCAGCAATCGCGCGCGCTGCTCGCCGGTCAGGTCGCCGTGCAGCGTGATGTCGCGCACGATCCGGTCGCGACTGACGCCGTCGACCGTCACCTTGTCGTGGCTCAGGCTGACGCTGACCCGCATCAGCGGCAAACCCTTGCGCTCGGCGTACATGCGTAAGGTCATCGAGGTGCAGGCACCGAGACCGGCCATCAGGAAATCGAAGGGCGCCGGCCCGGCATCCGCGCCGCCCAGGCTGACCGGTTCGTCGGCCAGCAGGCGGTGCTCGCCAGCGATCACCGCCTGCTGGTATCTTCCCTGACCATTCTCTTCAACGATGACGATCCCGGACATGACTTCCTCCTTGCCTGAACATGCCGCCATGATAGCCCCGTCGCCCTGGGTCGAGCGTCATCTGTCGTTAATTCCGTCGGGCGGTCAAGTACTTGATCTCGCCTGTGGCAGCGGCCGTCACGCGCGCTTGCTGGCGGCGCGGGGTTATGAGGTCGTTGCGGTTGACCGGGATTTCGCGGCAATTTCCGGACTGCATGGGTTGGCCGGGGTAACGGCGCGGCAACTTGACTTGGAGCGTGGCGACTGGCCGCTTGCCGGCGAGCGCTTCGCCGGCATCGTCGTCACCAATTACCTGTGGCGGCCCCGGCTGGCCGATGTCTGTGCCTTGCTCGACCGTGGTGGCGTCCTGATCTACGAGACCTTCATGGTCGGCAACGAAGCCTACGGCAAGCCCGCCAATCCGGAATTCCTGCTGCGCCCCGGGGAATTGCGTGCCGTCGCAAGTGCTGCCGGCCTGCGCGAAATCGCCTTCGAGGAGGGTTATACGGCGCAGCCGAAGCCGGCGCTGCGTCAGGCGATCTGCGCCGTCCGCGAGTGAACGATGCGGGCGGCAATCCCGGCGATGCCGGCCGCTGACAGGTCGTCGGCGGGAAAGGTGTCGGGATTGCCGTAGCCGGTGAAATTGCGATCCTGCGATCGCCGGTAGAGCGGGTCGTAGTGCCGTTCCAGCAATTCGCGAACCAGTGCCGGCCAGTCCGCAGCCGCGATCAGTTCCTGCCAATGGGTCATCGTCTCGCGGCTGTGCAGGCTCCTGAGCACGTCGAGACGTTCCGTCAGCAGCTCCGGCATGGTCAGGAAATAATCGTAGTCGGCGAGCAGGAAGGCGATGCGCGCCGCCAGCGTGGCATCGACGTTCAGGCATTCGCCGGCGCGGATGCGCTCGATCAGCGTCTCGGGCACGTGCAGCCGGCCGATCTTGCGGCTCTCCGCTTCGACGTAGACCGGTCGCGCCGGGTCGAGGCGTTCCAGTTCCTGCAGCAACAGCGTTTCGAACCATTTCTGGTCCGGCTGCGGCTGGCCGGGCAGGACGCCGAGAACGGAGCCCTTGTGGCTGGCCAGCGTTTCGAGGTCGAGCACCTGTTCGCCCAGGGCGCCGATGGCTTGCAGGATGCGCGTCTTGGCGCTGCCGGTGGCGCCGCAGATGACGCGGAAGCGGAAAGCCCGCGGCAGGTCGTTGAGCTGCGCGACGACGTGGCTGCGCCAGGTCTTGTAACCGCCTTCGAGCTGGCTCGCCTTCCAGCCGATGGCGCGAAAAACGGTGGTCATCGAGCCGCTGCGGTTGCCGCCGCGCCAGCAGTAGATCAGAGGCTTCCAGTCCCGTGCCTTGCCGAGAAAGCGCTCGCGCAGGTGGCGGCCGATGTTCTCGGAAACCAGCGCGGCGCCGATCTTTTTTGCCTCGAACGGGGAAGCCTGCTTGTAAAGGGTGCCGACCTCGATCCGCTGCGCGTCGTCGAGCACCGGGCAGTTGATGGCGCCCGGGATGTGGTCTTCGGCGAATTCGGCGGGCGAGCGGACGTCGATGATCTCGTCGAATTCGGCAAGGGCGGTGAGTGAGGAGCGGTCGGGGGAGCGGTCGGCGGTCATCCGATCATTTTAGCAGCGGCTGCAGGCCGGGCCAGACGCTGTCGAGGATCAGCGGCTGGGCCTCGGCGGTGGGGTGCAGGTTGTCGGCCAGGAAATAGGCCGGATTGGTGGCGATCGGCGCCAGCAGAAAGTCGAGCAGGGCGCTTTTCTTGCGTTTGGCCGTGTCCTCGAAACTCTTGGCGAACTCGCTGGCGTAAGGGCCGTAGTTGGGCGGCAGGCGCATGCCGATCAGCAGCGTGCGCGCCCCGGCCGCCTTGGAGGCATCGAGCATGGCGGCGAGGTTGTCGCGCATCTGGGCGAGCGGCAGGCCGCGCAGTCCGTCGTTGGCGCCGAGGGCGATGACGACCACCGCCGGCTTGTGGCGCTGCAGGGCTTCAGCCAGGCGGGCACGACCGCCGGCGGTGGTCTCGCCGGAAATCGAGACATTGGCGACGCTATAATCGAGATGCTTTTCGTTCAGGCGCTTGTCCAGCAGCATCGGCCAGGCCTGTTCGGGACGGATGCCGTAGCCGGCGGAAAGCGAGTCGCCCATGACCAGGATGGTTCGCGCGGCGAGCGCCGGGGCAGTTGAAAAGAGCAGGGCAAACAGGAGCAGGGCAATCCGCATGATCGAGAAACCGGTGGTTGAAGTGTCTGGGCTGGGCAAGACCGTTGATAACGGTGGCGAGCCGTTGACGATTCTGCAGGATATTTCGTTTTCGGTCATGTCCGGTGAAACGGTGGCCATCGTCGGCGCCTCGGGTTCGGGCAAATCGACCCTGCTCGGACTGCTGGCCGGGCTGGATGTTCCCACGGCCGGCGAAATCCGTCTCGACGGCATCTCGCTGGCCAGCCTCGACGAGGATGCGCGGGCGCGCCAGCGCGGCAAGTTGCTCGGCTTCGTCTTCCAGTCGTTCCAGTTGCTGCCCTCGCTGACGGCGCTGGAAAATGTCATGCTGCCGCTGGAATTGGCCGGTTTACGGACGTCGACCGCGACAGCCCGCGACTGGCTGGTGCGCGTCGGGCTGGAACACCGTCTCAGGCACTATCCGAAGCATCTGTCCGGCGGCGAGCAGCAGCGCGTCGCGCTGGCCCGCGCCTTCGCCCCGGATCCGCGGCTGGTGCTGGCCGACGAGCCGACCGGCAACCTCGATGCGGCGACCGGGCAGCAGATCATCGAGATGATGTTCGATCTCAACACCCGGCAGGGAACGACGCTGATCCTGGTCACCCACGACGAGGCGATCGCCGCCCGCTGCGGGCGGGTGCTGCGGATCCGTTCCGGGCGGCTAGATCCGGCTGATGACGAAGCGGTGCTTGCCTGAAACACTGCGTTCGATCGCGTCTACATAGGTGAGGTCTAGTTCCAGGCCGGCATCGCGGCGCAGGCGGTCGCGCAGGGCGCCGACCGTCCGCTGGTCGAGCGGCGCGGCAACCATGCGCAGTGCAATCTTGCCAGTTGCGTCCTGAACGAACTGATACTCCGCGATTTGTGTCAGGCCATACAGCAGTCCGTTGAAGTATGACGGGTGAATGCGCCGGCCGTCGGGCGCGAGAATCAGGTCGTTCTGGCGGCACATGCCCATTTCCATCAATGGAAAAGGCGAGCCGCAGCGGCAATCGCCGTCCTGCAGCCGGCCCGAGTCGCCGATGGCGTAGCGGATCATCGGCATCAGCCGGTTGGTCAGGGAGGTGACGAGCAACTGCTCGTCCACCGATTCGAGCCAGACCATGTCGGTAAAGACGTGCATGTTGCCGTGGCGGCATTCGCAGGCGATGTTGGGAATCTCGCGGCTGCCGTACTGGTTGAACACGTGGCAGCCGAAAGCGTCGGCGATCGCCTGCCGCTGCCTGGCGTCGAGCACCTCGGCAGTCGCATAGACGCCGCGCAGGCTGGCGGGCATGGCGAGCCGCCGGTCGCTGACGTACCGGGCCAGCGCCGCGAGAATCGAGGCGTAGCCCTGGAGCAGGACGGGGCGGTAACGCTGGATGAACGCGGCCCAGGCGTGCAACCGCTCCTCCGTGATGCTGTGCGCGGGAAGCGTTTTCTCGGCGGCGACGAAGTCGCCGAAGGCATCGCCGCCGAATACGCCGCCGGCCACCGTGTCCTGGCGCGCGCCCCAGAAATTGAGGATCTTCTGTCCCGGCTGCCAGCCGGAGAGCATGTAGCTGCGCATCATCCCGGCGCGCATCAACTCGTGCTTGGCTTCGTCGTAATAAAACGCCAGCGGCTTGCCGGTCGAACCGCCCGTGTGGCCGATCTTCGTATGCTGCGGGTCGGCGCCGCGCGCCAGCAGGTCGGGCAGGCGGGTGACGACGTCCGCCTTGTGCAGGATCGGCAGCCGGGTGATGTCGCCAGCAAAACTGTCGGCCAGCGCGCCAAGGCGCTCATGATAAAAACGGGTGTTTTCGGCGGCGAAGCGGACGATGTTGCGCAAGTCCCGGCGCTGCTTGCGTAGCAGTTGCTCGCGGGTCAGCGCCTGAGTGGAGAGCAGGGCGTCGAGCCGGGCATAGCGCTCCGGGCGCTGGCGGCGATGCAGCCAGTGCCTCAGTGCGCGCAAAGTTGCGTCTCCCAGGCTGAGCGGTCGGACGGATAACGGACGATCGCTTCGAGCAAATCGGCGCGCCAGCGCGCCCAGCCAGCAGCCGCATTAATGCGCAGGTGGCCCGCCGAATCCGGTCCGAAATTGTGCGCGACGTTGGCGGCAAAGGCTGCGAAATTGGCAACGGTCGCGGCATGTTCCGGCGCGCGGTTCCACCAGCAGGTGGGATTGTGCAGCAGCTTGTCGAGTACCTGCAGGCGGTCGACAATGGCGCGCTGCCGGCTATTGTATTTTTCCAGCAGCTCGGCGCGCACGGCATCGATCGTGTTCGCCACCAGGTCGCTGCACCCCAAGGGTACTTGCTGCGCTGCGTCGGCGGGTTCGCGAATGGGGCGCTCGCGCGCCAGGCGCTCGATGGAAAACAGCATCACGTCGCCATGGAACTGGCGCTCGAACTCGCCGCTGATGTCGATGACCGGCGCCACCGCCTCCGTTGCTGTCGCGATCCCGGGACGGAACTCGGACTGGCCGCCGCTTTCCAGCGTGCGTTTGTGCAGCATCGGCAGATTGGCCGAGACGAAGCGGGCCCCGATTTCGGCCTGAATGATGCGCCCGAGCGTCGGCCCGGACATGCGCAGGCGCAGCGTTGCGAACGGGGCGAAATATTTCAGCGCTTGCGGACGGAAAACGTAATTGCCCTGATACACGGTGCGCGCCGGCTGGACGCTGCCCAGCAAGTCGGCGTGCTGATAATACGAAACGCGGGTCGGATGTTCGCCGTAAAAGAAACTGTTAAGCCGCGCGGCGAAATGCGCGCAGCAATCCGCCTCGGTATGCGCGCCGGCGAGCGGGCAGCGGTAATGGTAGGCGGTCGCCGCCTGCTGGAAGCCGAACAGGTCGGCCATGTCGTGATAGCTCGCGTCGCCGCCGGCTTGCCCGGCATCGCCATGCTGACCGCAGGCCGCCGTCGGATCGCTTGCCGCCATCCGTTGCAGGAAGCCGAGCACGTCGGCGAGAAAATTGCCGGCCATCACGGCGGGCGAAACCGGTGGATCGCCGACCACCTTGCCGGTCAGCACCAGCGCGTCGGTGCGCGAGAAAATGGTGTCGAGGTCGTGGAAGTAATCGACCGCATACACTTCCCGGTCGCCTTCGGGCGTGGTGACCTTGACGCAGAACTCCTGGTCGCTGTCGAGCGACCAGATGAGCAGATTGTCGGTAGGCGTGTTCTTGAGGATTTCGGCGACCTTCAGGTAGGCGATATTGCGCATCACGCCTTGGCCCTTGTGACCGAAATTTTCGCGGTTCGCCGCACCGCAAACGCCGGGTAGATCAGTCTTTAGCGCAGCGAGCAGCGCCATCTGCTCGTCGGGGCCGAAATGGATGGCGGTCAATCCGCGCTGGCTGAATTCCGCGGCGAGCGCGCGGTTCGCGGCGACATGGACGGTCTCCGCACTGTCGTCGGCGATCAGTACCGTGATCCGGTCGCCGCCGCCGTAGGGATAGCGTTGCAGAAGCTGATGCAGGCTGTCGAGGCAGGCCCGGATATGCCGTGGCCGGTCGGCCACCGGAATGACGATGATGAAGCGGTGTTGCGCGCTACGTGCCGGTTCAGCGGTCCGACTTATAGGCGGGGAAGACATTCTTGTCCCAGAGCATGTCGATGAGGTTGATGGTCCCGGCGAGATCGGCGCCGGCGAACAATCCATCCACGTCCTCGCGGGTTTCGATGCGCCAGTACGCGATGCCGAACGAGCGGGCGAGCAGGGCATAGTCGGGATTGACGAAGTCGCAGTCGATATAGCGCTCGTGATAGAGCTGGGACTGATTCTTGCGAATCAGGCCCAGCGTGCCATTATTGATCATCAGCACATTCAGCGGGATGCCATGGTTGACCGCGGTCATCAACTCCATGCAGCACATCTGGAAGCCGCCATCGCCGAGAATCGCGAAACTCGGCGCTGGGACAGCGCAGCGCGCACCGATGGCGGCGGGAATCGCGTGACCGAGCGACGAAATGCCGGAATTCGGATAGTAGCGGTGTTGCGGCGAGGCCTTGAGATAGCTCTGAGCAAGGATGATGTTGTCGTCGAAGATCTGCGCGCCCTGCGGCAGCCGCTCGACCAGCCGGGCGTAAAAATGCGCGATGACGGCGAAGTGCGGCGGCACCGGCGCAGCTACCGAAGGCAGCCCTGTCAGTGGTGCGGCACGATCGGCACCTAGCAGCGGCAGCAGATGCTCGAGTACCGCGCGGATGTCGCCGTGGATGGCGAGGTCGGCCTGAAACACCTTTTCCAGCTGACTGGCATCGTTGTCGATCTGGATGACCTGCTTCCCGGCCAGCAGGCGGGCGTCCCACAGGTAGCTCGTGCGTTCGTTGAAACCGGCGCCGAGAAAAATCACCAGGTCGGCATGGTCGACGATCCGCCGATAGGCGTGGCCGTCGGAGGTGACGCCGAGGCAGCCCAGCGCGAGCGGCGTATCCTCGTCGACCACGCCCTTGCCCTTGAGCGTGGTGGTGACAGGGATGCCCAGTTGCCGCAGCGCGACCTGGGCGCCGGAGACCAGGCAGCCGTAGCCGGCGACAACCACTGGATGCCGGGCGGCGCGGATCATGCGTGCCATCTCTTCCGTCGTCGAGGCTTGGCTGCCGGCCGCATGCGTGGCTTTGCCGAAGCGGATTTCGTCGAGCAGGCTTGCGTCGACCATTTCCTTCTGCACGTTGTAGGGAAGGCTGAGCAGCACCGGGCCGGGGTTGGGCGACAGCAGAATCTGCGCCGCCTGCCGCAAGACCTGGAGCAGGTAGTCGGTGCGCTCGACGATCCTGTGATAGCGCGTGATGCTACCGAACAGGGCCGCCTGGTCGATGCTGCCGCCTTCGCCGGAACTCTCCTGCAGACCGCCCTTGCCGAAAATGAAAGTCGAGGTTTCGCCGGTGACGATCAGGATCGGCAACTTTTCTGCGTAGGCATTGGCAATGCCGGTGACCAGGTTGGTGGCGCCGGGGCCGGCCGTCGTGATGCAGGCGCTGATCCCGCCGGAGGCGCGGGCGTGGCCGCCGGCCATGAACGCCGCGCCCTGTTCGTGTTTGACCAGTACGCTCGCGATACTCGAAGCGAAAAGGTGATCGTAGACCGGCAGGATGTGCGAGCCGGGCATGCCGTAGACATGGCTGATTTCCAGGCGCTCCATGAAGCGGACGATGAGTGCGGCGACGGTGATCTGCATTGGGTTGCGGAGCGCAAAGCGCGCATTTGAGCACAAGCGGGCGCCGAGCGGAATAGGCGTTTGACGGGGATGGCGACTGTTTCAGGCTTTGCGGCTGCCTGAAAACCTTGGCGTCTCACCGAGCGGCACGTCTCGCATGACCGGGCCGTACGCCGCACTTGGGGCTTGTCCGACGTGAGATCCTGCATTGACGATGCCTGAAAGGCGCGGAATACTGACAAAAGTGGCATTTGAAATTCCTGTCCTTCATTGACGCCGGTTTGCCGTTGCCACCCGGAACAGACCTGCGCTTCCGAGGTTGCTTGCAATGCGCCAACGCATTCTTTTCGTCTGCATGGGCAATATCTGCCGTTCTCCGACAGCAGAGGGCGTGACGCGGACATTGGCCGAGCGCGGCGGGGTGGCGGCCGGTTTCGAATTCGATTCCGCCGGCACCCACGGCTACCACATCGGCAAGGCACCGGATGCCCGTGCCTCGCAGGCAGCGGCATTGCGTGGCTACGATTTGTCCTCGCTCAAGGCGCGGCAGGTCGATAGCGCCGATTTCGTGCGTTTCGATCGCATTCTGGCAATGGATCGCGACAATCTCGAACTGCTGAGGCAGGCCTGCCCGCCGGAGCATCATGGCAAGCTGGGGCTGTTCCTCGAATTCGCTTCCCGCCATCAGGACGACGAAGTGCCCGACCCGTACTATGGCGGCCCCGAAGGGTTCGAGCGTGTTCTCGATCTGATCGAGGATGCGGCGCAGGGGCTGCTTGTCCGAACCGGCAAGCGCGCTGGCGCAGGGTTTCGTGGAGCGTGAACGTTCAGCGGTGTGGTAGCGAGCAGAAGGGCAGTCAACAGGCGGATTCGCCGTTGGATCATGATGCCGGATTGTGGTTTTTTCCCAGCACCGCGTGCGCGGCGCGACGGCCGCTGCGGACGGCGCCCTCGAGCGTTGCCGGGTAGTCTCCCCAAGTGTAGTCCCCGGCACGCAGGATGCGCGGGTGGTCGGTACGCCAGTCCGGGCGGGCGAGACTCGGGCGGCAGGCGAAGGTGGCGCGTTTTTCGCAGATGACTTTGTGCCAGACGAGCGGCGTGGGCTGGGCAAGTTCTTCGACAAGCGCCCTGACGAGTCCGGCTTCGGCAAGCGCTTCCCAGTCGCCGTGGCCGCTTAGCACGCAGGCCAGCAGGCCGTTGCCGCGGTCGACGACCCACTGGCCGTATTTTCCGGATTGCTTGTACAGCGGAAAGGGGAGCTGCGTTTTTGCCCCGAATTGCAGGTAGACCGTGGCAATCGGTTCGTAATCGTAGGTGATCCCCATTTCTGCCCACAGTTTGCCGGCGTGTTGCGGTGCGGTGGCGACGATGACGGCATCGTGGACTTCGTCATCGACTGCGATGTCGTGCGCTGTCGGCGCAAGACTGACAACGCGGCGCCCGAGGCGCAGCGTGGCTCCTTTGGCAGCCAGCCAGCGGGCGGCGGGTTCGGGCAGCAGTTGGTCGAGACCGACGCGCGGCAGTAGCAGGTCGGTGTCTTCCCGCCGTGCGCTGCCCAGGCTGTCGCGCAGCACGTTGG
>ERZ795054.2877-NODE-2877-length-14083-cov-4.302609_pt1 | contig 14083 bp, 16 predicted proteins | sample MGYA00375138_ERZ795054 | MGnify/ENA primary metagenome ERZ795054 (study PRJEB30183, sample SAMN05720215) | anaerobic digester metagenome | isolation source: active sludge of municipal wastewater-treating anaerobic digesters | place: USA | collected 2014-12-23 ...
TTGATGGCGGTGTCGGGGGGCGTCGATTCGAGTGTGGCCGCCACCCTTTTGCATCGAGCGATCGGCGATGCCCTTTGTTGTGTTTTCATCGATCATGGATTGTTGCGAAAAGGAGAAGCCGACGAAGTCGAAGCGCTCTTTTCGACCGTTTTGGATATCCCGCTCGTTCGCGTCGACGCCAAAGAGCGGTTTCTGCGCCGTCTTCAAAGCGTGGTCGACCCGGAAACCAAACGAAAACGCATCGGCGCTGAATTTGTCGCCGTTTTCGAAGAAACGGCCGCCACCCTGGGTTCGTTCGCCTTTTTGGGACAAGGCACCTTGTATACCGATGTGATCGAGTCGGGAACTCAGACCGCTCAGACGATCAAGAGCCATCATAACGTCGGGGGATTGCCCGAAAAGATGCGTTTTCGATTGGTCGAACCCTTGAATAAACTGTTCAAAGACGAAGTTCGTTTGTTGGGACGTACGATGGGAATGCCGGAGGCTCAAATCCGCAGGATTCCGTTCCCGGGTCCGGGATTGGCCATTCGCATTCTCGGAGAAGTCACCGAGGAAGCGCTCTTTCTGGTCCGGGAGAGCGATGCCATTTTGCGGGAAGAATTCGCCAAAGCCGGCTTGGACACTTCGGTATGGCAATATTTCACCGTTCTTCCCGGGCTTCGAAGCGTCGGTGTGATGGGGGATCAGCGGTCGTACAGTCAAGCGGTTGCGATCCGGGCGGTCACCAGTGTCGACGGGATGACGGCCGACTGGGCAAGAATTCCTTTTCCGGTGTTGGATATCGTCAGTCGGAGAATCGTCAATGAAATTCCCGGGATCAATCGGATTCTTTTCGACATCACCTCCAAACCCCCGGCGACCATCGAGTGGGAATGATCGTTTTTCCGTTTTCCCCGCCATCATTTTGTGATATAATGAAGGCATCCAAACGGAAGGGATGATCCGATGATTCGCGATTTTCGACAAATTTCCACCCGTCAAGGCGACGCCGGAACCAGCAAAAATTATGTCAACGAAAGCTTTCCCAAAGATGATCCTCTGTTTGAGGCGATGGGGACGCTCGACGAATTGAGCGCGGTTTTGGGTTTATGTTATCACGAGCGTCCGCTACCGTTCATTCTCGAAATTCAACGGGCTTTGTTGGCCATCAATGCCGGTTTGGCCTGGACTCCCACCTCCGGCCGTCCCGCACCTTCGCTTTGGCAGGATTTCGGGGGGGCTGACATCCAAAAGGTGGAGACGGAAGAACAACGCTGGCTGGATCAAAAACCGTTGGCGATTGGGTTCACCTTGTTGGGAAGCGAAGACAGTCGACCCGGAGCGTATTTCAATCTGTCCCGGGCCGTTTGCCGACGGGCGGAGCGGAGAGTGGTCTCTTATCTCCGTCACAGCCAACGAACCGATTTGACCGATGCCGCCGCCTACTTGAATCGGCTGAGCGACTTGCTTTTCCTTTGGACCAAAAACGCCTGAAACCGACCCTTGCAAGTTTTTTGATTTCCGAAGCATTTTTTGCTTGAAAAGATTGCGGTTTATAGTATAATATAACTTGCGACGGAACCTTAGCTCAGTGGGAGAGCATTAGTTTGACGTACTAAGGGTCGTGGGTTCGAGCCCCTCAGGTTCCACCATTCGGTTCAAAAATCCCCTTTTCTTGGAAAAGGGGTTTTTTTTGCTTTTCCCCGGGTGGATTTTGCCGTATAATGGGAGTGGATGTCCATTCTATGGATGGGGAGGAACCGTCATGACCGATCGAGAGATGCACTTTATCAGCCGTGAAGATTTCCGCCGGTGGTTGGAAGTCAACGCCGATGGCGGGGAAGGTGTCTTTTTACGGTTCGACCGTCGCGAGACCGGGTCGATGAAAACCGCCGAAGCGGTCGAAGAAGCCCTTTGTTTCGGATGGATCGATGGGATTCTCCGGAAAATCGACGAATTCTCTTATCGCGTTTACTTCACCGAACGAACGCGTTCCAGTCGGTGGTCGGCCAAAAATGTCGACCGTGCCCAACGGTTGGAGGCTTCAGGCCGGATGACCGACAAAGGAAGAGAGAAGATCGCGTGGGCAAAGGCCAATGGGTCCTGGGACGCCCCTCAACAACTCCCTGCCTATGATGAAGGTCAAACCCGGATATTATTGGCAGCCATCGGCGACCACGAACCCGCGAAAACGCATTTCGAAGCCATGTCCCCGTCGGTAAAACGGACCTACACTTTATGGTATCTGGATGCGAAAAGCCCCGAAACTCGGGCAAAACGCTTAATAACGATCCTTTCTCGGCTCGATGAGAATCGGAAACCGATGGATTAAAGAAAAATTCGAAGAAGAAACGATCGGGGAGGCACCCATGGTTTTTGAAGAAGAACTGAAAACGCACTTGGACGCTGAAGGGCGGCTGATCCGTATGCCTGCCAAATTCAAATCTCAGGTGATGGCCCTCTATTGGTTGGCCGACTTTTTCCAATCAGGAAAAATATACGCTCAAGCGGAGATCGATGCCATTCTTCTTGACCGTCATTTATTCAACGATTGTTGTACCCTGCGGCGGGGATTGGTGGATTTCCAGTTATTGGAACGAACCCGTGACGGCCGGAATTACTGGGTGAACCCCCATCGTCCGGAACAATCGAATTGGCTTTTTCCCCATCAAGCAACGAAGGAGGAACCCCATGGAAAAATATGACGTCATCGTGGTTGGGGGCGGTGCGAGCGGGATCCTGTCCGCCATCCGCGCCAAAGAAAGTGGGGGTTCGGTGATCCTCATTGAAAAAAACCCGCGGATCGGGAAGAAGATCCTCGCCACCGGAAACGGACGCTGTAACTACACCAATACGACGGCCATCGCGGCGGATTACAACCGTCCGGATTTCGTGACGCCGGCCCTGGTCCGGTTCGGACCCGGTCGGGTGATCGACTTTTTCCGGGAATTGGGAATCGAACCGCGCGTTGAAGATCTGGGAAAGACGTTTCCTCTATCCGAACAAGCATCCAGTATTCTCGACGTATTACTCTATCGGGTCGAAGCTTTACGAATTCCCGTGATTGTCGAAGCTCCGGTCACGGAAATCCGTCGGGGTTCCGATGGCTTTTCCGTCATCACTCCGAAAGGGTCATGGCAATCTCGACGGTTGGTTCTCGCCACCGGCGGTAAAGCGTTCCCGCAAAGCGGAAGTGACGGGTCCGGCTACCGGCTGGCGCAAAACCTGGGCCATCGTTTGACCCCGGTATTTCCTTCGCTGGTCAAACTTCGATTGGACAGTCCCTACCTCAAAGGCTTGGACGGGGTGAAGATTGATGGCAAGGTGCAGTTGCTGCTGAACAACAAGGTTTTGCAAGAAGAAGAAGGCGACATCCTTTTCACCTCATTTGGAATCAGCGGACCGACGATTCTTCAACTCAGCCGAAAAGCCAACGAATGGTGCCAAAAAGGAGAGACACCCTGGATCAAAATCGTTTTGGTGCACTCCCTCACCTACGGGGAAATCCAAGCTCGGTTCCGGACTCACCCGGAAATGCCTTTGGATTTCGTGTTGGTGGGTTTAGTCCACAAACGGTTGATTCCCGCCCTGTTGAAAGCTGCGGGCGTTCTCAAATTGGATGCCCCGGTTTCCTCGCTCACCCCAGAGACGGAAAAACGGATCATCGATCTGCTTTACGACTGGCGGTTTGCGATTCTCGGTAGCCGGGGGTTTGAAGAAGCCCAAGTGACAGCGGGCGGCATCGAACTCGATGAGGTCGATCCGAACACCCTCGAGTCAAAACAGTGTCCCGGTCTATACCTAGCCGGCGAAGTCCTTGATGTCGATGCGCGTTGCGGGGGATACAATCTGCAATGGGCATGGGCAAGTGGCTTGTTGGCGGGCGAATCGGCCGCCGGTCGCTAGTTCGCCATATGGCACGGAGGAATCCCGATGATTGAATTGCCCGAATCCCATGCTTTAGCCCTCGAAGCCAATCGCCTCTTCACCGGAAAAACCATCGCAGGAGCCGAGGCTGGCACAACTCCGCACAAATTCGCTTGGTTTTTCCAAGATCCTGCCGATTATTCCGGCCGTCTGGTTGGGCGAGTTTTTTCCCATGCCGAGGCACATGGCGGTCTTTTGGATTTGTATTGGGAAAACAGCGTTTTGACTTTCGGTGACGGAATCCGTCTTCGGTATTTTTCCCATTCGGAAAACGCCCCCGAACGGCATCAATTACGGCTGGATTTTTCCGATGGCTCCGGTCTGATCGCCACGGTTCAGATGTATGGAGGATTATGGTGTTATCCCCGGAATTCCTTTGAAAATCCCTACCATCAAGTCGCTCAAAGCAAACCATCTCCGTTTTCGTCGGCTTTTGATTGGCGCTATTTCGAAGGGCTGATCGGAGGACCGGAGACCGCCGGGCTCTCTGCCAAGGCGGTTTTAGCTACCGGACAACGGATTCCCGGGTTGGGAAACGGGTGTCTTCAAGATATTTTGTGGGAAGCGGGGATCCATCCAAAAACAAAATCCGGGAATTTGAGTTCGGCGGAGAAACAATTGTTGTTCGGTTCCGTACGATCCGTGTTGTCACGGATGCGCGAAGACGGAGGCCGAGACACGGAATTCCGCATGGACGGGACTCCCGGTGGATACAAGACGATTCTCGGACCGGGGAAAAACGGAACTCCGTGCCCGAAATGCGGATCAATGATCGTTAAAGAGGCCTTTCTGGGGGGGAGCATCTATTTTTGTCCGTCCTGTCAGCCGTTACGTAAATGATTCTTCCAGAAAGGGGATGAAACGGACATGAACATGAAAACCTTGAAAATCATCGGGATCATCACGATGACCTTGGACCACATCGGAGTCTATTTGGTTCATTCCGCTCCGTGGCATGTGATCCTCCGGTCTTTGGGACGGGTCGCATATCCGTTGTTCGCCTTTATGATTGCGGAGGGGTATGCCAAAACGCACAATGTCAAACGCTATTGGTTGCGTTTGTTGGGTGGAAGTTTGATTACGGAGGCCTGTTTGGCGGGATACTGGATCTTTTCGGGAGAAAATCTGATGATCCGCCTGGATCTTTTCCTGCCACTGTTTCTGGGACTGAGTTGTCTGATTCTTTGGGACACGAAGCGATGGGCCCTGCGTCTGTTGATCGCGCCGATTTTGTTTTTCGCCTATTGGTTTGAAATCTCCTATGGGCTTTACGGGATGCTATTGATTTTGATTTTTGGTTGGATCAAACCTTGGTGGGGACGACTGACGGCCGCGACGGTAACCGGGTTATTGTTCATCAGCCAACCGCTCTATCGGCTTTTTGGCGTTTACTCTCCCTTCGCCGACCGGATCTACGGCTATTGGTATCAATGGTTTTTCATGCTGGCGTTCGTCCCTTTGTTCTTCTATAATGGCCAAAAAGGGCGATTTTCCAAATGGTTTTTCTATGCTTATTATCCAGCTCACCTTCTGGTTTTGTTCTTGATCGGTCAATGGATATCCCTCTAGCGGGGAAGAAAGGAAAACATGAAGAACCGAAAAGAATCCCCCGGCCCGTTCGGGGAAATGTTGATTGCCCCTTGCGGAATCGATTGTGCTGCCTGTTGGGCGTTTTTGCGCCCCAAAAACCCCTGCTTCGGTTGTCTTCCCGAATATGAAGGCCGAGGCACTCATGTGATCGAGTGTCGAATCAAAGCCTGCGCGAAGGAACGCGGTTTTCTTCGTTGTTCCGAATGTCCGGACCTTCCCTGTGCAAGAATGAAACACATCGATGCCAGGTATCGAAAAAGTTGGTCCGTCGGGCTCGTCGACGAACTCCGCAAACTACGATCTCAAGGCATGGATGCCTATCTTCATTCGGAAACGGAACGATGGACTTGCAACGCTTGCGGGGGGCGGATGTCGATCCACCGTCGAGAATGCCCGGTCTGTGGAGCCGCCGATCCCCGCTTTCCGGCGTGCGATTCCCCTTTGGACGATTCTTCAAGCTGATAGAAATATATCGGCTCCTTTTTTATTTATTTTCATCCGCTTTTCCTTTCAATTCTTTTTTCAATTTGGTATAATAACCGTGTAAGCGTTTTCTATTGCAGAAGTCAACTCAAAGGAGGAAAACATGAACAAGTTTGACTACATGGAAAAGTACGGTTATGAGCAGTTGGTCTACTTTTACGACAAGACGACCGGACTGAAAGGGATCACCTGCATTCATGACACCACCCTCGGACCCGCTCTCGGCGGTACCCGTCTGTGGAATTACGCTTCAGAAGAAGAAGCGGTGCTGGACGTTCTGCGTCTCGCCCGCGGCATGACCTTCAAAGCCGCCGCCGCCGGTTTGAACCTCGGCGGAGGAAAAACCGTCTTAATCGGCGATGCCACCAAGGTGAAGTCGGAAGCCTATTTTCGGGCTTTGGGACGTTATGTCCAAAGTTTGAACGGCCGATACATCACCGCCGAAGACGTCAACACCAATACGCACGACATGGATTATGTCAGTATGGAAACCTCCCACGTCGTCGGGTTGGAAGGAAAATCCGGCAACCCCTCGCCGATCACGGCTCTGGGTGTCTTCCACGGAATCCGTGCTTCGCTCAAAACGGCGTTTGGCAGCGATGACATTTCCAAATTCAGTTTTGCCGTTCAGGGAGCCGGACAAACGGGATATTACCTGATCAAGAAATTGGTGGAAGCCAAAGCTAAAAAAATCTATTTTTCGGAAATCAATCCGGGCCACATTGCCCGCATGAACAAAGAACACCCCGAGGTCGAATTTGTCGATCCCGACAAGATATATGAACTCGATGTCGATGTCTTCTCGCCCTGTGCTTTCGGCGCGATTCTCAACGATGTGACGATTCCCAAACTGAAAGCCAAGGTCGTCGCCGGCTCCGCCAACAACGCCCTGTTCGATGAAGACAAACATGGACCGATGCTCAAGGAACGCGGCATCCTGTATGCCCCGGATTTCGTCATCAACGCCGGCGGTGTCATCAACGTTTATCACGAACTTCACGGCTACAACGCCGACCGTGCCATCCGCGATACCGAGAAGATCTATGATCGTCTTTTGGAAATCTTCGCCATCGCCAAAGAACAAAACACCCATACTCAGGAAGCCGCCAAGATCTTTGCCAAAAACCGGATTACCACGATCAATTTGATGCACGCCAATTATATCCCGCGCTGATCCATGAAGCGAATCACCTTCATTACGGGATTTTTTGGCAGCGGAAAAACCGAAATCGCACTGAACCTGGCCATCCAAAAACAAGTGGATGTACTCATTGACCTCGATATCGTCAATCCGTATTTCCGGAGTCGGGAACAAGAAGATGTCTTGAATCGCGCGGGAATCCGCGTGGTTTCCTCCGGGGTCGCCAACGGTCGGTTCGTTGATTTGCCCTATGTCGCCAAAGAAGCGTTCATACCGTTTTGGGACCGTACCCTTCGTGCGGTTTACGACTTGGGCGGGTCCGGTTCCGGGGCGCGATTGCTGCGGCAGTTCTCCCCGTATTTCCCGGATTCCGACGTCGATCTGCTGTTCTGCGTCAACATTCACCGAGAAGAAACCGATTCGCCCGCCAAAATCATTCAGGAAATCGGACGGATCGAAGAATCCGGGGGCATGCGCCCGACCGGACTGATCAACAACACCAATCTGTTAACCGAATCGACCTATGAGGATCTCCTCGAGGGCGAAGGTTTGTTGCGCCCCGTGGCGGATGCCACGGGAATCCCCTTGATCTACACCGGCATCGTCTCCTCCCTTGACCGAGACGATCGGCCGGTGGCGGGTGAAAAAATCCCGCTCCGACTCTATTTCAAAAATACATGGCTTTAAGGAGGTACTTATGCCAATCAAAGGATATTTGACCTTCGAGAGCGAGAAGTGCAAAGGCTGCGGTTTGTGCGTGGCCTTTTGTCCGGTCAAAATTCTCTATCTCGACAAGAACACTCTGAATCAACAAGGTTACCCGATCGTCAAAATTACCGATCCCGACAAATGCATCGGTTGCGCCAGTTGCGCCTTGATGTGTCCGGACTCGATAATCACCGTGGAGGTCAAGAACTAATGGGAAAAATTTTGATGAAAGGCAACGAAGCCATCGCCCGCGCGGCGATGCTCGGCGGCCTTGAAGCTTTTTTCGGTTATCCGATCACTCCGCAGAACGAAGTTCCCGAATACCTGTCAAGATATTTACTGGAAGAGGGAAAAGTGTTCGTCCAAGCCGAATCGGAAGTCGCCGCCATCAATATGGTTTATGGCGCCGCTGCCGCCGGGTTCCGGACCATGACATCTTCCTCCTCCCCGGGAATCGCGCTCAAACAAGAAGGAATCACTTACCTATGCGGCAGCGAACTTCCCTGCGTGATCAGTTCGGTCATGCGCGGGGGCCCCGGGTTAGGCAGTATCCAACCCTCGCAGAGCGATTACAACCAAGCTACCCGCGGCGGTGGAAACGGTGATTACCATGTCATCGTTTTCGGCCCGGAAACGATTCAGGAAACCATCGACATCTTGAAAGAAGCCTTTGATATCGCCGATTATTACCGCAATCCGGTCATGGTACTCGTGGACGGATTGATCGGACAGATGATGGAAAGCGTCGATTTGACCAAACCGGTCAAAAAACGCTTCCTTCCGGAGAAAGATTACGCCGCCAATGGGACAAAAAACCATCCGGGCGAACGGCATATCATCAATTCGCTGTATTTGGAATCCAACGAATTGGAACATCACAATCTTTCCTTAAAGAAAAAATACGATTTGGCCACCGCCAATGAAACCCGGGTCGAGCTCATCAACATGAACGACCCCGATTATGTGATCGTCGCTTTCGGGACGATGGCGCGCGTCTGCCGCTCGGCCATCGAGAAATTAGCGGAGAAAAACATTCGTGTGGGCATGATCCGTCCGATCTCCCTGTGGCCGTTCCCCTCGAGCGTCTTTGAGACGATGGATGCGCCGCATCTCAAAGGAATCCTCTGCGTCGAAATGAATCTGGGAATGATGCTGACGGATGTTCTCGTCGCCAACAACGGACGTCACTCTGTGGGCTTTTTCGGGCGGGCAGGCGGAGTCGTCCCCGATCCCGATGAAGTCGTCGATGCGATCCTGCATTTTAACGAACGGGTGGTGAAATAATGGAAGTCAAGTACAAGAAAACCAAAGGTTTGACCGACAGTCCCCTGTCCTATTGTCCGGGATGCACGCACGGAATTATCCATAAATTGGTGGCGGAAGTCCTTGAAGAACTCGGAGTCTTGGGCGAATCCATCGTCATCGCTTCGGTGGGATGTTCCGTCTTCTCGTATCGGTTCTTCAACTGCGACGCCGTCCAATCCGCTCACGGAAGGGCCTGCGCCGTCGCCACGGGCATCAAAAGGAATCTTCCCGACCATGTCGTCTTCACCTACCAAGGCGACGGGGATCTGGCCTCCATCGGCATCGCCGAAACGATCCATGCGGCCAACCGCGGCGAAAACATTACCGTCATTTTCGTCAACAATGCCATTTACGGAATGACCGGAGGACAGATGGCTCCGACTTCATTGATCGGTCAAAAAACGACCACTTCCCCAATGGGTCGTATGGCCGAGGTTCACGGAAGTCCCCTGCACATCAGCGAAATCTTCTCCCAAATCGATCGCGTGGCTTATCTTGAACGGGTTTCGGTTTTCAATCCCCGGCAAGTCCGCAACGCCAAAAACGCGATCCGCAAGGCGTTCACCTACCAAGTCGAAAAACGGGGTTTCACGATGGTGGAAGTGTTGTCTTCCTGCCCGGTAAACTGGGGAATGACTCCCGTTGATTCATTGAAATGGATCGAAGAGAAAATGGTTCCCGTGTTCCCGCTCAAAGTATTCAAAGACAAAGGGGTGGAGAACAATGTGTAAACCCGTCAATATCCGTGTCGCCGGATTCGGCGGACAGGGAATCATGATGTTCGGACAAATGTTGGCTTACTGCGCCACCAACGACAATATGTTCAGTCTTTGGGTTCCCTCCTACGGTCCGGAAACTCGCGGGGGAACCGCCAACTGCTCAGTCATCGTTTCCACCAAAATGATCAACTCCCCGGTCTTCACCAACGCTGATGTCCTGGTGGCTTTCAATCAGCCGTCGTTGGAGAAATTCAAGGAAATGATCGTTCCCGGCGGATGTATTCTCTATAACTCCTCGATGATCCACGATCCCATCCTTCCGGAAGGCGTCCGCGGGTACGGCATTCCCATCAATGACATCGCCCTCGAATTGGGAACGATCCAAGTCAGCAACATGACGATGCTCGGGGCTTACCTGGAGTTTTCGGAATTGTTCAGCGACGCCACCGCCGAAAAAGTGTTGGAAAAGTATTTGGGGGAGAAGAAAGCCCATCTCCTCGGCATCAACAAACAAGCCATCCTACGCGGTCGCGAAGCGCTCCGCGCCCTAAAAGGTTGACCGATGAAATCGGTTCGTGAACTGTTGCCCGAAGCGAAAAAAGGCCCTAAACAACGCTTGGCCGTTGTGTTCGCCCATGACGAATTCGTGATGGACGCCGTCAAAGTGGCTGCCGAAGCGGGCATCGTCTCGCCGATTTTGATCGGCGATTCACCCGAAATCCATCGTTTGATCCGGGAGTTCGGTATCAACGAGCCCTGTGAAATCATTCATGAGCCCGATCCCGAACGGGCTTCCCGAGTCGGGGTGGATTTGATCAACGCCCACCGAGCGGATTTATTGATGAAAGGTCTTTTAGACACGAAGATTTTGTTGAAAGCCGTCGTCAACAGCGAAACCGGTATCAAAGCTGCTCGATTGCTTTCTCATGTCGGGTTGGTTTCGTTTCCGGAATTCGACCGAATCCTGTTCGTAACCGACGGGGCGATGAATATCGCTCCCACCGTCGAAGAAAAGATTCTGATCATCGAAAACGCCGTTCGCTTGGCTCATGCTTTGGGTTATGAAGAACCCAAAGTCGGAATCGTGTCGGCTGTGGAGAAAGTCAACCCCAAAATCGCTTCGACAGTGGACGCCGAAGCCATTAACGACTATTATCGGATCAATCCTCCGTCGGGATTTGTCATCGACGGTCCGTTCGCCGTCGACAATCTGGTATCACCCGAATCCGTGCGGCACAAGGGACTCAAGAGCCCGGTCGCCGGAATCGCCGACATCATGCTTTTCCCCAATCTGGACGGGGGAAACATCTTTTACAAGACCTCGGTTTTCTTGGGACACGCCAGCGCCGCCGGTTTGGTTCTCGGTGCCAAAGTCCCGATCATCCTCACCAGCCGCGCGGACTCTGCGGAAACAAAGTCCAACTCGATTGCCTTGGGGGTCATTTCCTGTCATGGATTATCTCATTCTCGTCATTAATCCCGGTTCGACGTCGACGAAAATCGCCATTTTTAACAATGACAAATTGATTCAGGAACAGACCCTGAAACATGACGTCGACATCATCCAGAGTTTTCCCACGATCATTTCCCAAAAGGACTTTCGCAAACAAATCATCATCGATTTCCTGACCGACCATCATTATTCCCTGACCGATATCGACGTTTTCGTCGGACGGGGAGGCATGCTCAAACCGATCAAAACGGGAGGAACCTTTCTGGTCACCCCCGCCATGGTCGATGAGCTGAAAGCCGCAAAGTACGGCCAGCACGCTTCCAACCTCGGGGCGGTTTTGGCCTTTGAAATGGCCAAACCCCTCAATCGCCCCGCTTATATCGTTAATCCCGTCTGCGTGGACGAAATGGAAGACATTGCCCGGGTTTCCGGACTCAAAGGGATGGAACGGACCTCGATTTTCCACGCCCTGAATCACAAAGCCATCGGAAAACGGTATGCGAAATCCGTGGATCGCGATTATGACGACCTGAATCTCATCATCGCCCATTTGGGCGGCGGGTTCTCGGTCGCCCTTCACCGCAAAGGCCGTGTGGTCGACGTCAACAACGCCTTGGGCGGGACCGGTCCTTTTTCCCCCGAACGGACAGGGACGCTTCCGACGTTTCCATTGGTGGAAATGTGTTTTTCCGGACAATACTCCCTCGACGAAATCAAAAGATTGCTGGCGGGAAAAGGCGGGTTGGTCTCTTACCTGGGCACCTCCAACGGATTGGAAATCAAGAAACGCATCGAAGCCGGAGATCAGGAAGCCCGATTTTACTTTCAGGCAATGGCGTATAACGTTGCCAAAGAGATCGGTTCCCTGTATTTCGTCAACAAAGGTCAAATCGACGCCATCATCCTTACGGGCGGGCTCGCTTACAGTTCGATTTTTGTGGACATGATCAAAGAATATGTCCAACCGATCCAATCCGTGTCCGTGTTCCCCGGCGAGGACGAAATGCGCGCCTTGGCCGAAGGAACCCTCAGAGTTTTAAACAAACAGGAAAAATTGCAGGTTTATTGATTTCCAAGCCCCCTTATCCAGGGGGTTTTCCCATCGAAAGGAGCCTCCTCATGATCGCTGCCACCTTCAATGTCCGCATCGATGTCCCCATCGACGCCGCCCATCCTTGGAAAGAACGCCATCTTCGCATCGTCCGCTTTCTCAACGCCTCCGACTGGGATCTTTTGGGACTTCAGGAAGCCACCCCGAAAATGCTTTCCGAATTGATGGAATGGACGCCGAGGTATCGTTTTGTCGGGGTTCCTCGCCAAGGCGAAGACGAAATGTCGCCGATTCTCTATGATTTTCGGAAACTGACTCTTTTGGCATCGGGAACCTTTTGGCTTTCGGATACTCCCGACGTCGTTTCCAAGTGGGCGGATAGTTTCTTTTACCGAATCTGCACTTGGGCGGAATTCGTTCCCAAAGACGGGAAACCCTTCCGGATCTTCAACACCCATTTGGATTATGCCGGTTCCTCCGTACAAATCCGGCAAATGCAAGTCCTCTTGGGGAAAATGGCCCAACTGGATCGAAAAAAACCGCTTCCGGTTTTGCTGTCGGGGGACTTCAACGCCGAACCCGATCGCCCTGTTCACGACCTCATCCGCCGCCAGCGGCTCGCCAAAGGTCGGCGTTTGATTTCCGTTTATGACGGCGATTGCCGTTCCGGTCTGACCTTCCATGACTATCATGGCAACGGACCGGGTTTTCCCATCGATTTTCTGTATCATACTCCCGATTGGAAACGGGTTTCCGGCGGGATCATCACCGAGGGTGCGGAAACTCGGGAGTTTTTATCTGACCATTTTCCGGTGTTTCTGCGGTTGGAATGAATCGGTTTGGTTCCGTTCCTAAGGTAAGCGAAAAATACCACGGGAATGCCGAAACGCTTTGACAGTTCACCGGAGTCTGATTTATAATAGAGAGCATCAGCGGATCCTATGGATCCGATCCAACAATCAACTCGGGGGATATCAACATGAGAATCGGAATCATCGGACCCATCGGCAGTGGCAAGTCGACTTTGACGCGCAAGCTGGCCAACCATTACGGTTGCGCCATCGTCGAAGAACCGGTCGAGAAAAACGAGTACCTGCCCTATTTTTACAAAGACAAGGAAACCTTCGCGATGCTCTCGCAAAATGCCTTTTACAGTGCCTTGTTCTTGATGATGTGGAAGACTAAAGAACTGGAGAACGTCATCTGCGACTCAACGCTGTTTTCCAACCTCGTATTCACGGAATTGCTGCGGCTGGACGGAACGATGTCGGCGATGGAAGTCGCCCTCACCTATGCGATCGCCGACGAACATCTGAAACGGCTCCCGGACGTCGATGTCCACATCGTCATCGTCCGTCGGACGGAACAACTGTTCGAAAACGTCCGCCGTCGGGGTCGTGTGATCGAACAGGACCAACACGACTACCTCACTTTCCACTATGCCAACTATTATGATGTTTTGAAACGGATTTTTCGCAATTACCGCGTCCCCGAGAAAAAAATTCTCTGGCTTTCGATCGAAGACATGGAGAACCCCGACGAATTTGCGGGGATCGTTAAGGCGATCGAACGGAAATATGCCGAATCCCAAGCTTAACATAACAAACCCGCCGTATCCGATGGATGCGGCGGGTTTTTTCATTGAGAGAAGATCGGAAGCCGGAGGATTAATTCGTCATCTTCGAAAACCCCTGTGTCTTCGAATCCGTAAGCCATGTAAAAGG
>ERZ795054.2878-NODE-2878-length-14082-cov-9.201041_pt1 | contig 14082 bp, 3 predicted proteins | sample MGYA00375138_ERZ795054 | MGnify/ENA primary metagenome ERZ795054 (study PRJEB30183, sample SAMN05720215) | anaerobic digester metagenome | isolation source: active sludge of municipal wastewater-treating anaerobic digesters | place: USA | collected 2014-12-23 ...
TGGCGTTCGTGTTCACGCCGTGGCTGACGTACAAGGTGCTGCGGCGGGTGGTGGAGAAACATACGCCCTCACAACCCGCCAACCACCCCGGCGCTGACGCGCCACCCCTCCTTAGTCAAGGAGGGGAACATGACGGGCGGGAAGATTTCTCCCATCGCTTGTTCCGGCGCGTGGTCGGGCCGTTCCTGCGCGGGCGGAAAGGCCGACCACTGCGCTGGGTGCTCGGCATCGGCGTATTGCTGCTGATCGCTGGTTCGGTCAGCCTGGCGTATTTTCAACTCGTCGTGCTGAAAATGCTGCCTTTCGACAACAAATCGGAATTTCAGGTAATCGTGGACATGCCGGAAGGGACGACGCTGGAGCAGACTGTGCGGGTGCTGGGCGAACTGGGCCGCTATCTGACCACGGTCGAGGAAGTCACCGACTATCAGGTCTACGCCGGGACCGCCGCGCCGATCAACTTCAACGGTCTGGTCCGGCAGTATTACCTGCGCGCCGGGGCCAACGTCGGCGACATTCAGGTCAACCTGGTGGACAAAAAGCACCGCCAGCGCAAAAGCCACGAGATTGCCCTGGCGGTGCGTGGCCCGTTGCAGGAGATCGGGAACAAGTACAACGCCAACGTCAAGGTGGTGGAAGTACCGCCCGGCCCACCGGTGATGTCGCCGCTGGTGGCGGAAGTCTACGGCCTGAACTATCCCGGTCAGATCGCCGCCGCCCAGCAAGTGCGCGAAGTCTTCAGCGCCACGCCGGACATCGTGGACGTGGACGACACGGTGGAGGCACCGTCCGAGCGGCTGATCGCCCATGTGGACCGGGCGAAAGCGGCTTTGCTCGGCGTATCGCAACAGGCGGTCGCCGCCGATATCAACACCGCCTTGCGCGGCGAGGATGTCAGCTACCTGCATTCCGAAAGCGCCAAGTATCCGATCCCGCTGCGGCTGGAACTGCCCACCGCCGATCAAGCTGATAGCGCCAGCGTGCTGGCGCTGAAAACCCGCAGTCAGAGCGGCCAGTTAGTCCCCCTGTCGGAAATCGTGGATCTTGAGCAGACCCAGCGCGAAAACGCCATTTATCACAAGGACTTGCTGCCGGTAGTCTTCGTGTTCGGCGACATGGCCGGCAAGCTGGACAGCCCGCTGTACGGGATGTTTGAAATCTTCAGTAGCCTGAAAGACAAGCTCATTGGCGGTGGCAAACTGGAACAGTTTTTCATCCGTCAACCGGATAATCCCTACAGCTACAGCCTCAAGTGGGACGGTGAATGGCAGATTACGTATGAAACCTTCCGTGACATGGGCATCGCTTACGGCGTGGGGATGATTCTGATTTATCTGCTGGTGGTGGCGCAGTTCCACTCCTATCTTGTACCGCTGATCATCATGGCGCCGATTCCACTGACCATCATTGGAGTCATGCCGGGCCATGCGCTACTGCACGCCCAGTTCACCGCCACTTCCATGATCGGCATGATCGCGCTGGCCGGGATTATCGTCCGCAACTCGATCCTGCTGGTGGACTTCATCAATCTGGAAGTCGCCAACGGTGTGCCGTTTCAGGAGGCGGTGATCCGCTCCAGCGCGGTGCGCGCCAAACCGATTATCCTGACCGCGTTGGCGGCCATGCTCGGGGCGCTGTTCATTCTGGATGATCCGATTTTCCGGGGCCTGGCGATTTCGCTGATCTTCGGGATCCTGGTGTCCACCCTGCTGACACTGATCTTCATCCCGGTGCTGTATTACGCGGCATTTCGGCGGCGGTGGGAGAATGCAGGGGCGATAGGCTGAAAAAGCGGCCCCGACAACAAACCGGGGCTTCAATTGAGCGCGCCTTAAACAAATCGTGCCAACCAAAATGGGATTATCCAGAAGAATTGTTGGTTTGCTGTTTAGTGCTTTCCAACTTGCCTGTATCGGTTGTATGCCAGCTTGGCTGAAATATGATCAGATGGCGGAAAACTTACGGTTCAGCCGGGCTGTGATGGCTACCAATAATTTCAATATCGTTGTGTATAAAAATCAGTGGTACGGTTCTGGTAATAAACTGCATGTTTATTTGGATGGGGATGGCTCGCCATGGACCAAAAACGGTTCATTGATTAATAACGATCCAACACCGCGTCAGTATCTGGTTCTTCAGTTAATGTCAATAGACCCTGCGCCTGCTATTTTAATCGGCAGACCGTGTTATCATGGCCTTAGCCAGGATAGTGATTGTCATCCACTACTTTGGACCCATGCAAGGTATTCACAACAAGTAGTGTCGGCTGTTAGTGATGCGCTCCAGGCTGTGTTAAAGGAAAACAACCGATCAGAATTAGTATTGATCGGTTATAGCGGAGGTGGAACACTGGCGCAATTAGTGGCGGAAAAATTTACGCAAACGCGTGCTGTAGTAACTTTAGCGGGAAATCTTGATCTGGCTGCATGGGTGCAATTACATGATTACACCCCTCTGGGGGGTTCATTGAATCCAGCGGAAAGACCACCGCTACCTGGGCATATTTTACAGATTCACTATGTCGGTAGCTCCGACCAAAACACCCCTCCTTCGCTGGTGAAAGGCTATTTATCTAATAAAAATAAGGGGGAAATACGGATATTGGAAGGGGTCGACCATGCTAACGGGTGGCTCGAAAAATGGCCTAGCATCCTGTTTGAACTGGATAAAAATTTTTAAAAAGTTGCAGAAACCACATATAAAGCCTTGCAAATCGGGTTTATTTGGGAACAAAAAAGAAATCCCCAGCCTCATGACCGGCATTATTAATCGCCGCATACTGCGGTGTTTGCTCAAACCGCAATCGGGAAGCATCAAGAGACACTTTTTGGCCGATAGTCTGGTAAACTTTTAGCCCTTCGATAACGCCTTGGCTATTTTCAAGAAAGCTTACCAGCGCTTTGTTAAATATGGAATGAAGACCATCACCATCACTATCGAGAACTGGCGCCAAGCCGCCTGACGTAAGCGCCGTGCGCGATCGTTTTGTGGAAATCTGCTTCAGCGCCTGCAAGCGTTTTTCGTCCGACAGCCCTACTGAGAGATTGGGTACAGAAGACAGGGTCATTGCGCCGGAGTAGCACGAATCGGCAATCACCAGCACTTCCTTTGCATCCATTATATTCAGCATGTCAGTAATATCAAATGTTGATATCCAGTTGGCCCTGTTACCCACTTCAGCATCAACAGGTTGCCAATAGCCGCGCATATTCACCGGATCAAGCGTGCCATGACCTGCATAGTAGATCAACAGATTGTCCTTATTAGTCAAACTTCCACGCAACTTATTAATTGCCGAAAGTATCTGGTAACGATTAGCGTTGAGCAACACACTATTGTTGAAACCATATCGGTCATGTAGAATTTTTGCGACAGCGTTGGCATCATTAACCGGGGTGCCCAGTTTTGGAAGATGCTTGTAATCCTGATTGCCAATAATGAGCGCATAAAAGTTGCCAAAATCGACTTGCTGCTGAATAGCCGAAACGGTGACGGCTGACGAAGCAGCAATCTGGGGAGTTTCCTCTTGAGCACCCGCTTCCGTAGAGTCCGGCACCAGGATAATCCGTAAAGACCCCGTTTTTCCCTTATTGTCAATCGCGACTATTTCTACTGGCTGACTGTTGCTGGCGACCTGAATCTCGCCCCGAAACAAACCCTGAGCGTCAACATTTAGTGACTGGTTATTCAATAGCAACTGGTTAATGCCGGTTGGGGCAATCACCCGTCCAACGATGGCGCGGGACTGATTCGAGCGCGTTTTAATACTCGGCGCATCAAGGCTACCGCGCGCCTTCACCGGCGGCTCAATCAGCTCAATTTGTGGAAGGGCTTCCTTGGTATTGGAAGTCGGTAAAGATTTTCCGGTTTTTTGCTCCCCGGCAGGCTGACTCTCCAGGGTAATAACTTCCGGCATGCCGGCGGCTTTGCGGTACCAGCTCAGCGCGATGTTCGGGTCGCGATTGACCCCAAGGCCGCGTTCATAAAGGTATCCCAAGCTAATCTGCGCCCGCACGTTGCCCTGGTCAGCCGCTTTGCGGTACCAGTGGGCGGCAGTAGCGTAGTCGGGTGGCACGCCCATACCCTTTTCGAAAATTTCGCCGACATACACTTGAGCCAGGGCATCGCCCTTTTCCGCGATGGGCAACCAGACTTTCAGTGAGGTGGCGTAATTAGCCCGGTCATAGGCCACATATTCACCGCCGCGAATCTCGCAATCGGACGCGGTCGTGCGTATAGCGCGCCGGGCCGTGAGATAGGTTTTGGCGGCGCCCAGTTTGCGGAGTTGACCCGGTAACAGACAATCAACCACCATGAATGAATTGGGATCGCCGGTGGTCGCATCTGGTGACAGAGTAGAGACGCCGGTCGGAGCGTTGCCTGCACATCCGGCAAGACCCAACAGACCCACCAGCAACAGCACGATGGACAAGCCACGCAGGAAGGGAGTGGAACTGGGGCGATCTTTGTCGAACATGGCGCTTTTGAATATGCAATGGGTTGAGGGAAACCGGCCAAACGTCCTGAATGATCCTGATTTACATCATAGTCGAAGCTCTGGAAATGCCCACCCGGAAGGGGCGGGCAATCCAGGAGAGAGGCGGATCAGAACTCGAAACGGACACCCGCGGTGATCTGGTTATCCGTGTAGTTTTGCTTGCCCAGGGTGGGCTGGTAGAACAGGAACGCCTGGACGCCGTGGCTGAACACGGCACTGGCGCCGACGCCGAGCAGGAAGTAGTCGGAATCCTGCTTGTCGGACTGGTAGGTGAAGCTGTTGGTGGTGCCGCCAATCGGGTCGGCGACCAGCCAGCCGCCAATCGGCACCGAATTACCCTCAAACTCATGCACCCAGTCGGCGCGCAGCCGGGGCGTCAGGACACCCCAGGACAGGCTGAAGGTGCGGGAAATCTCTCCACTCAAATTGAAGGTCACCGACTTCAGGGTATTCTGATCGAGATGGAGGTTAAAGGATTCAGCGCCGCTCTCGTCATAACTGTCCAGGGTGGCCTTAAGGTAGTTCAGATGCCCGGACAGAGTGGCCTGGGTGCCCCGGTCGTCGAATTTGAAATCGTAGCCACCGCCCAGGCTGGCGCCCCATTGCTGGGCGTCTGGACTGGCGCTGGCGGTGAAGAACTCCGCGGTCACCCCGGGGATCAGGTAGTTGATGTTGCGCTTCAAATCAAAATTACCCCGGCCGTATTGCACCACCCCGTCCAGAAACACGTTATCGCCGAAGAAGTAGTTGGCATAACCGGCCAGGTTATAGGCGCTGCCGTCCAGATTGCCGCCACTGTCGTTCAGGTCGGAACGGGTGGACGAGTAGCCAAGGGCGAAACCGGTAACGAATCGATCGGTGAAGCGGTAATCCATCCCAGCGGTGATATCGTAGGCATCGTATTCGAAGCCGGATTCCTGGGTGGTGCGGCTCTTGTCGCCCCGGTTGATGGTGCCATTAACGAAGATACCCAAGCGACCACCCAGGTCCGCGCCAGGCTCGTCGCCAGCGGCGCCCCCTTTTTGTTGGGCGAACGCCTTGCCCAGAGCGCTGGCAGACAGGGTTTGGCCGTTCTGGCTGATGCTAAGCCCGGTCAAGCTGACGCCGCTAGCCCCGTGCCGCAGGGCGGCCAGTCGGGACAGGACATTCCCCAGTTGCCGGCTGTTGAAATTCTGGCCCAGATTGGCGGCTTCCGGGTTATTGCGCGGGGTCAACTGGTTCATGACATATGCGGCGTCCGCCGGGTTGGTGATCTGCATCAACTGGCCACACCGGAACAGCAATCCCTGAGCAGCCGGGTTGGGCGCGCCATTCTGGAAAAGATTGGCGCAGGCCCGGTCTATATAGAGGGCCATGGCGCCTTCTGGCGTGGTGGGATTCTCAACCAGGGGCGCCAGACCAACGGCGATGGTAAAGGTAGCGATTTTTGGCCCACTCTGAGTGTTGACCGTAGCAGTGATCCGGTAATTGAACTGCTGGCCGCCGGTCTCAAACTGGTTGGTGGCGACGCCGTCGGCGCCGGTTTGCGTCTGAGCCGCGCGCAGTTTGCCGGTGACGGTGGTGGGCAGGGGCTGACCGTCCCCTGCGGTCGCCACCCAGCTAATCGTGGCATTGGGGATGGGTTGCTGCTCTTGCGCGAATCTCACTGACAGATTGACGGTTTGATTCGGGCCGGCGCTGTCCGGCGCTTGCAGAGGCTCCAGGGAACCCTCCTGGGGCGCCGCAACCACGCAATTAGTCGTTTGTTGCACTGATTGCTGGGGCGATGAGGCGTCGGTCGCCTTCAAGTTGACGCTGAAAACGCCGGTCTGGTTGAAAGTCACGTCCGCCTTGGTTTGATTACCATTTGTCGTGGCATTGGCCACGGTCCCTTGAGGCGCGGACCAGGTGAACGCATAAGGCGGAATGCCGCCGGTCGCTTGACCGGTCAGGGGAATCGGCGTCCCTTGCTGGCCGGTGCAGGTCCCGTTAATGGTTGCCGATAGCGGGGCCTGGACCTGACTGAATTCGGCTGATACGGTTTTGTCGTCGTTCATCAACATGACGCAGGGGTTAATCGTTCCGCTGCAGGCGCCGCCCCAGCCAGTAAATTCCGACCCCGGTTCGGCAGTGGCGGTCAGCCTGACCGTGGCCACACCATAGGATTCCGTACAGTCAAAATTGACAGGACCGCAATCAATGCCTGGCGGGCTACTGGTCACGGTGCCAGAACCCGAACCGGTCACATTCACGGTGAGCGTCTGCGCCAGTGCTGCCGGTGCTGGTCCCGCCAGGCCTGCGGCAAACATTCCTCCCAACAGCATCAATCGGGCTTGTTTATCGAGGATAGATTGATGTTTTTCTTCAAAGTTCGTCATCAGGCTACTCCCTGGATAGGCTAGCAATTTTTAGAATATCCAACAGCAGATGACGTTTAGCCGAATTGACATGGCACAAATTGTCTACCCTCTTGCGCCAACTCAGCATAGTGCTTGGCAGGATATAGCCACCGGCTTCGGGATATGCTGATATTTTTATTAGCAAGGTTTTGGCGTTTTTCAAACAAAATGGTGCATATTTGCCACAAATATTTTAACTTATTATTTTAGTTGTTACTTTAATGTATCAGGCAACAAAGCGCCCAGCCAATCATCGAGATGTTGATCCAGCAGCCAGTAATTCAATACCCAGTTTTGCAACTCGGCGCCGGCTGCCTTGCTGGCTTCTGGATCGTTAACATGCTCGCGGATCGCCCTGATCCAGGCGGCCGGGTTATTGGGCGTGCGGGTGACCGGCGCCTTCTGGTACGGCAATAGGTCAGTGCAGACCACCGGCCAGCCCAGGACGCCGTACTCCAGCAACCGCAGATTGCTCTTGGCCTGGTTAAAGCGGTTCAGCTCGAGCGGCGCTACGGCGAGATCGAGATCCAGCGCCGCCAGCGCCGCCGGATAGGCGTCAAATGGCACGCCAGGATGCACTTCGGCCACGTAAGGTCTGGCCTGCTTCAGACACAGACCCATGAAGATCCAGTCCACTTCTGCGGCGGTCGCTTCGATCACCGGTTGCAGCACCGCCAGATCGCCGGCGTGATGAATGCCGCCCGCCCACCCCACCCGGGGTTTGCGATGTTCCCGGCGCGGGATGTTCAAGCCGATCCAGCGCGCGCGGTCCAGATAGTTCGGCACCACCCGGATATCCGCGATCAGGCCGCGCAGGGCCTCGGCCAGCGGCTCGCTGGTGACGACCGCGCGGTCGCACCGCGCCAGCCCGCGCCGCAGCCGCGTCTTGATGTCCTTGCCCACCTGCTGGCGCGCCGGGTTGTGGGGCGGCAGGGCGAAGACCAGGTCATCCAGGCCAAAGACCGTGAACAGGTCCGGATTGAGTCGGGCGTATATCTCCAGGGCCGACAACTGCTGGTCCGTGAAGGCGTTCTGCACCAGCAGGACCTGCGCCTTGAGGCGGCTGAGTTCAACCGGTTCGGGCATGAACCAGCGTGGATGGTGGCGGTCGGGCAGCAGCAGGCTGCGGATGCGACCCTGACTGGTCAAGGCGCTAACCGGACCGATGGTTCGATAATGCCCCACGCCAGCGGTGTCGCAAGGCAAGGCGACCACTCGCGGCAACGGGTCGAATTCGGGATGCCAGGCCCCATCCATCGCCTCATCCACCCGCCAGTCGCGGTAACGCAGACTCAAATGCCGGTTGTAGGCCGGATCGTGGATCAGGCGCGCCCGCCATTTCTCGATCAGGGCGAACTGCTCGCGCCGGCTGCGCGCCAGGCGTCCGGCGTCAGCACTAGCCTGCAAGGTGCTGGAACCCTGATGGATCAGCGTGACGGCCGGCGTCCAGACGATCCGGTAGCCCCGCGCGCCCAGCTTGAGACAGAAATCCACATCGTTGAACAGTACGGCGAAGTCCTGCTCATCCAAGCCGTCCACCTCCAGGAACACCCCACGCCGCACCAGCAGGCAGGCCGCGGTGACCGCCGAGAAATTCTGGCTCAACTGAGCGCGGCCCATGTATCCCGGTTTCCCCAACGGCAGGCCAATGCCGATATGGTCCGCCCCCCCACCCAAGCCGACAATGATGCCGGCATGTTGAACGGAGTGATTGGGGTAAATCAGCCGACAGCCCACTGCGCCTACGTCGGGCCGCAGCCCGATTGCCACCAGGGTGTCCAGCCAGTCTTCCTGCAGAATGACAGTGTCGTTGTTGAGCAGCAGCAGGAATTCGCCCTGGGCTAGCCGGGCAGCGTGGTTATTGATCGCCGAATAATTGTATTCAGCGGGATAGGGGATCACTCGGACCCGGGCGTCCCGCCCGGCTTGTGTCTGCAGGTAATCCAGAACGGCCGGTTCGTCGCTGCGATTGTCCATCACCAGCACTTCAAAGCGCGGGTAGCGCGTCCCCGCCAGCAGGCTGTCCAGACAGGCCTGGATCAGGTCCAGGCGATTACGGGTGGGAATAATGATGGACACCAGCGGGGTTTGCGTCAGCCGGTAATTCACCTGGAAGGTGCCCGGCAGAGGTCCGGCGCTGACGGTTGCCGGCAGGTTCTGGCGCTGTAGATGTTCCCTTAACAGCGGCAGGGCGTCCCGGCCAAAGGCCAGCCAGTCGACCGGCGCTGTTTCGGGACGGTGAAATACCATCTCATCAACGTGGCCTACCGCCGCTTCGCCGAAATATTCGAAACAGCGCAGAGCGGCGGCATAATTCAGCAACAGCCCGGGGCGCAATTCAACAACGGGCAGACTTTCCCACAAGGCCCGATGCACCAGCACCGCATGGCCGATATAGCCGCTGGAACGCAATAAATCCAGGTTAGCGTCCGGTTTGAACAGGGGCCGGCTCCAGGATTCCTGATCTGATCCTTGCGCGACGACATCTTCATCAGTGTAAGCCAGCCGCCATTGCGGATGGCGGCTGATCAACTCCACTGCCAGATTGATGAAAACCGGTTCCCACTGAACACCGGCCTGGCCGCACCAGAACCATTCCGCCGGCGATTGCCGCGCCTGCTCGGCCAGAACATCACTCAGCTCCTCCCAAGTGTTGATAGTCACCCAGGCTAATTCATCCATCTGCGCGAATTCCGGCGATGGGCAGGCGAAGTCGGCGATCACTGTCAGGCGCCACGCCGCCAGGGTTTGCCGGGCCAGCGCGATCAGGGTCGGCCCCAGCAACGCGCTTTGCGCAGCGGGTAGCACAATCAACAGGTGGATCAGCGGCAGCACCGCCCGCTTCTGGGCCAGACCCAGCAGATGGTGGCAGGCCGGTTCATCCCAGCAGTGGCGCCGTAACCAGGCTTCATAAGCTACATAAGGAGGTAGTTGTAGATTGGCGCGCGCTACCGCCGTTTCGTAGTCCAGGGGATTAATGCTGGAGTAAAGATTTTTATAAATTTTCTCGTATTCTTTAACAACATTGTCAATATGAAACCGGCTGGCGGCTTTAAAAGAAAGTGAACGGGATTTTTCATAAGTTTCTGGATTTATCACAAATTCAGCAACCAGCGCTGCCGCTTCAGTAACCGGGATTTCCCAGTCATGAAGCGAAAACGTAGCGCCAGCCATACCTTCTTTCAAGGTAAGTATATTATGAATTTCACCAATATCGCTAGCAATGACCGGCCGCTTCGAAAAAAGGCACTCAATAATTGATAAAGGAAAGCTTTCTCCACTGAATCGCGATGGTAAAAATCCCATGTCTGACATTGCATAATAATCGACAGGGTTATTTTTAAAGCCTAGAACATGAATATACTCTGGGATTTCTTGCAAAAGCAGGGATTCATATTCCAAGCCATCGCCTAATAGAAGCAAATGAATATCTTTTCTACATAAAGCTCTTGCTTCAGAAATAATTTTTATTGCCTCACGCCAACCTTTTTCTGGCATGGCCCTGCTGGCCAGACATAAGACAAAAGCATTATCCGGTATACCTAAACATCTCCGTTCAACCGGCTGAATAACGGGTGGCTCCATTCCATTAGCGATTTTAATAAATTTTTTTTCATTGTAACAATTATAAATTTTAAATAACTCAAGATTTTTCTCGGCAATATAAACCCATGCATCTACACTTTTGATAATAACAGGCAGATTGTTATCTATATGAATTTTTTCCAGCATCTCGTACATGCCATGCATAGTAGCGATATGTTTAATAATTTTCCTTTCTTTCATATAGGTTGCAAAAAAATGCTCAGTACTGGCATGATGAGTATGAACAATTTCAATACCAAAATCGATCAGTAATTTGTCCAAGTTACCAATCCACCCCGTATATTCATAAACAGGTATATCATTGGAAAGCATTTTTCTGACGTTGCTATTCAGGGGCTCCTGATTAAAGTTGAAAAATGTTACTCCATAACCAATTAATTTTAATTTATTAGCAAGGCGAATAGGGAATATTTCACCTCCACCCGTGGAAAATGCATATGAAGCCATCAATATATTAGGAAGCCTTTTTTGTTTTGACTCCATTACTCTATCGAAATCATATAATTTATCAAAACCAGAAGGGTCTAAATAATTTTTATTGTGTTCCCAGAAACGCTTTACAAATTTCTGGTGAATGTCTAATGTTTCATCTGGTACTTTATATAATTTTGCAATAGTCCTGGCAACGTGCTCATGTTCCTCATAATAAATTGATTTTTGATAGGTCTTTGCTGAAGAATTCGCCGAATGAAATCTAAAGTAGTTCAGTGTTCTATTAGTAAAACCAAGTTTCGCTCCATGAATCAGATATAAATAAAAAACCCAGTCGCCGCATATTTTCATATTGAGCCAGAAATCGTCCATGAATAGTGAACAATTTTGGGGCTTCCTGAACAATACGCTGCTAACATTTGGAATAGTATTTTTTTTACCCAAGGCATTCACGACTTCATTATGAGCAAATTCAACATAGTCAGCCAGCCACTTTTTTGAGTCAATCTCGGATAAATAATGATCAAAAGAGAATGTTACGGGCTGATTATCGATCCCAATAAAAACGGATTTAGCATAAGCCAGATAAACAGCTTCATCCATAAAAAAAGGAACCAGAACTTCAAGAAAATTTTTATCACAAAAATCATCACTTTCTGCTATCCAGACAATATCACTATCAGCTAATTCAATACCCTTTTTCCACTGTAAAAAAGTACTGCCAGAGTTTTTTTCATTAAAAAAGGTTTTAGTAATTTCAGAATAATGGCCCGCATATTCATTAAGGATTGCTCTGCTATTATCAGACGAAGCATCATCTAGCAAAATAACATTGAAATTTTTATATGTTTGCTGATATATACTATCGAGGCGTTTATTCAAAAACTGGCTGTGATTATAATTCGGAACGATAACGGTTACTCTGGGATTAAAGGCTTCGATAAAAGATTTTAGATGTCTGCTGGGATTAAAATGAGGCAGATCAAGAAGCGGGTGCCCGTCTGACAGGCTCAGGATATCCTGAGCGAGGGCTGATCGGTTCGCCGGCACTATTTCTTCGGGTTGGTGAAACACGACCTCATCGAGGTTTTTCGCGGTTATTTTTTCGAGTTGCAACCAAGCCGTGCAATCCTGTTCAGCAGGCGGCGCGATAACAGCACAAGTATGAAACAGGGTTGCAAGGCCATCAGGAATGTGCGCAGGTCTGCCTGATGCATCGGCCGGGGGCTGGAGATAATCAAAAGGGTAATCAAAATCCACAGTCGGCACTGCGCCAGATAATACGGGAGGTGAAAGATCGCTGGCAAAATACTGCTTTCGCAGCGCCACGAAAAAATCATTCCATACTGCTGTACCGGTTTGCCAAGGCCGTATCCAGCTCCAAGGGCGTTGCGCCAGTCGTTCCGGGAAAGCGCCTAAATTTGTAGCGACGATGGGTAAACCCGCTTGCAGGCAAGCACTCAGGGCATAGCAATAGGTTTCCGGCCATTGCGCCGGGAACCAGGCAAGATGGGGTTTAATCGCCGCCAACCGCCTGGATAAATCGTCGTCGGCATAGGCGCCGAAAACCCGTAACCGGCTGTTCGGCTCGACCGTCAAATCACGCTGCGCACTGCCCAACAGGTGATAGGTCAACGGTAAGTCACGTTGCCTGGCATCCAGCGCGCAGGCTTCCAGCACATCCGCACCCTTGGCCTGGGTGAGTCTGCCAAGAACAACAATTCGCAATGGTTCAGTGGCTGCTAACAAGGCAGGCGATGGCTGTTGATTAATCGACCTGGTTTCGGGGTGCGGGGCAAAGACAAGATTAGCCGCCAGCGAATAATGCGACATTCTGCTTTTGACATCTTGGGTTGGCGCAAATACCCGTTCTGCCGCATTCAACAATTGAAGAGAGCGGGTCCTCCAATTCTGAATGGTTATATCCTTGATCACCGGTTCAGTTGTCTGTAAACAGCGGTTGCACCCTGCTTCATCCGGTTCACCGCAATAACAGCCTGGCGCATTAAATAAGTTGATGCGCGGGCATACCGGATAATAATCATGCAGGGTATAGTCGTAGGGTATCCGCAAATCCTGCGGCAGTTGCCATATGCTGGAATCTACATTCAGCAGATGATGAAAATGAATTCTCCCGACGTTCAAAGCCCGCAAGACATCGCACAGCAAAGAATAATCCGCTGGTAACGTAAACCGGAATTCCAGCTTTTCTCCGTCCCGGAGCCAGCACAGGGCATGGATTTGGCCGACCGTCGGAAAAAGCACCAGAGTCTGTATCCGCTCGCTCAGCAACGTCGCCAGTTCCCGAACATGCTTGAGGGTGCCGCCGCCAAGGTTATGGTTGATAAACAGCACAATGGGTAGTCGGCTGTCGAGCAAGCGAGCGGCGTCAATAGCCTGGCGCAAGGGTTTGGCTGGGTCGGCAGCGATATGAGCCTGAACTGCAATCTCATAACCGGGATGCATCTGCCGCAGCGTAGCGATCGCTTGCTGCTGGAGAAGATCACGCTCAGTGCCAAAACTGGCACCGCCCCAGTGATAAACAAACACATCGCCGCACAACAGATGACGCCAGCCAACAGCAGCGGCGCGCATGCAGAAATCATTTTCCTCGCCATAACCCCGGCCAAAATGGGCCGCGTCAAACGGACCCACAGCGCGCAGGCAATCGCGACGGATGTACATGCAAAACCCGACCGCAGTAGGAATAGGTATTGATTGCCCGGAATTGACGCGCCGAAACAGGGCATCCAGCGTTTCCACGGTGTACCCAGGCGGCAAGGCGTTATCTGCGCAGGTTTTTGGATAACTGCAAATAGTGGCGTTATTGGAAAAAGGCGTGACGGTTCCGATATCCGGGCTGCTGCAGGCACACTGCGTCAACCGGTCCAGCCAGTCTCCCGCAACCTCGGTATCGCTGTTTAATAGCACCACATCACGTTCTTCATGCAGGGCCATGCCGCGATTGACAGTCTGCACAAAGCCCAGATTCTGTGCGTTGCGCAGAAGCGTAATACGGCCTGCCATCGCCAGCTCGCGAAGATAATCGGCCAGCGCCGGTTCAGGACTGGCATCGTCAATTACGATAATCTCATGGGGAACGCTCTGCTGAGCGCGCAGAACGCTGGACAGACAGGCGCGAGTTTCGGCAAGGCCGCGATAAACCGG
>ERZ795054.2879-NODE-2879-length-14082-cov-4.919441_pt1 | contig 14082 bp, 10 predicted proteins | sample MGYA00375138_ERZ795054 | MGnify/ENA primary metagenome ERZ795054 (study PRJEB30183, sample SAMN05720215) | anaerobic digester metagenome | isolation source: active sludge of municipal wastewater-treating anaerobic digesters | place: USA | collected 2014-12-23 ...
CCCAGGCGGACTCCCCCTTTTCCCGGGCGCCGCCGGGCAGGGACACCTGGCCCGCGTGAATCCCCGCGCCGGGGGGTCTCTGGATGAGGGGGAAGACGGCCCGGCCGTCCGAGGGATACAGGAGGATCAGGACCGAGGCCTCCCTCCAGGGTTCGCCGTCGTCCTCCGACCGGGGGCTTTTTCGGTACTCGGGGATCATGGAAGCCCGGGCCGCCTCCCCGGGGAGGGGCCGGGAGGGATCCAGGCGGGCCAGGGCGGCTTCCAGGGTCATGTCCGGTCCTCTCGGTCCGCGGGGAACAGGGACCCCTGGGGGTCCCGCCGATAATCGATGTCCCCGCCCACGGCCGGCACGAGGTCCTCGATCTCCGCTAAAAAGCGGCTGGGAGGCAGGGCGACCTTCCGTCCCCGGAAGGTCCGAGCCTTGGCCCTCCACAGGGAAAGCCCCTTCCGGGCCCGGGTGAGGGCCACGTAGAGGAGCCTCCGCTCCTCCCCGACCCGGGCCTCCGACGCCGCCCTCTCCGACGGATCGTCGTACAGGGTGAAGGGGAAGAGCCCCTCCTCCAGGCCCGCCACGAAGACGTAATCGAACTCGAGGCCCTTGGCCGCGTGGACGGTCAGGAGCCGGACGGCCTCGTCCCGGGGATCCGCGGCCTCTCGGGCGATCGGCTCCGCTCCGGCCGACGCGTCCGTTCCTTCCGGGGCGGCTCGGGAGGGATCCTCCTCCAGCCCGGGGTACCCGTCCGCGGTCCGGCAGGGCAGGCCGTGGTCCCGGAGGGCCTGCTCCAGGGCCGGGATCTGGGCGGAGGTCCGCACGAGGACCGCGCATTCCGAGAGGCTCCGCAGGGCGGGCGCCGATGACTCGTCCGCGCCTCCCGCGGTTCCGCTGTCCAGGGCGAAGAACCGGGTCCCCCCGATCATCGCGTCGATCCGGCGGGCGATGCCTTCCGCCTCGGACCTTTCCGTGGGAGCCTCCCGGCGCTCCAGGACCGCGGCCGTCCCCGAACCCGAGAGGATCCGCCCGGCCAGCCGTCCCGCGGCCCCGAGGATGGCCGGGGGGCAGCGCCAGCTCCGGGACAGGGAATAGACCCGGGCGCCGTTATAATCCTGCCGGAACCGCTCGATGAACCGGGGATCCGCCCCCCGGAAGGAGTAGATGGACTGGTCGGGGTCCCCGATGACCAGAAGTTCCCGGCGGGGGGCCGGCGCATCCGGATCGAGGCCGGGGCCCGCAGCTTCCGTGCCCGGCTCCGGGTAGAGCTCCGGGGGCGCCAGGACGCGGACCAGGGCGTACTGGGCCAGGTTCACGTCCTGGTACTCGTCCACGTAGACCTTGAGGTATCGGTCCCGGAGGGAACTCAGGATTTCCGGCCGGGCGGCCAGGAGCCGGACGGCCCCGGAGACCAGGTCGTCGAAGTCCAGGGCCCCCGCCGCCTTGAGCCGGGCCCGGTACGCCGAGTACAGGGCGTCCAGGTCCGGGTCGAAGCCGGGGCCGCCCGCCGTCTCCTCCGGTTTGAGCAGGACGAGCAGGTCCGGGGGAGCCCCGGGTCCCAGGCGGGGCGTCCGCTCCCCGGGGAGGAGGAGGCGGCGCTTCCTCGATTCGACGTAGGCGCCCAGGGAACGGACCCGCTTCCCGGCGGTCTCGGCCAGCAAGGCGTCCCGCTCCTTCTCTCCGAACACCCGGAAGCCCTGCGGTAGTCCCGCGTCCGCGGCATGTTCCCGCAGGAGGCCCAGGCAGAAGGCGTGGAAGGTGGAAGCCGTCACGACCCCCGACGGTCCGGTCACCGGACCCCGTTCCAGCCGGTCACGGAGCTCCCGGGCCGCCTTGTTCGTGAAGGTCAGGGCCAGGATCGAGGAGGGATCGGCACCCTCCTTTAACACGCGGGCTATCCGCCGGATCAGGACCGAGGTCTTGCCCGTGCCCGGTCCGGCCAGGACCAGGGCCGGACCGCCGGGGTGGGCCACCGCGAGCTCCTGGTCCGGATCCGGCGCAATGCCGACGGCGGGCCCGGAACCGTCCGTCGGGATCGGCGCCTCGGCGCTCCCGCCCGCCTTCCCGGCCGGATTCCGGGGCCGCTCCCGGGGCCCGCGCCGGGCGGGAATCGGAGCCGCAGCCTCTCCCGCCGCGGCTATCGTCCCCTCCCGGGCATTCTCCGGCCCGAAGAGCCCCGCTCCGTCCCGGGGCTCGAACCGCTCCCCCGGGGCGAAGAGGCGGATCTCCCCGTATTCCCCGTCGTACCCGGGCCGGATCCGGACCCGCCCCGAGCGCATCCGCCCCACCGCCTCGGCCAGGAGTTCCCCGGGGATCCCCGGGGCCCGGAAGGCCCCGATCTCGCGCAGGTCCAGGTCCAGGAGCAGTCCGAACTCGCTGCCGGCCTCCCGTACCAATGACGCGTAGGCGGAGGCCACGGCCTTCGAACCCTCCCCCGCTCCGATCAATTCCGCCAGGATCTCCTTGAGGGGGATCAGGGAGCGATAGGGCCTGCGGTTCGTGCCCGCGTACTCCGCCGGGCAGGGGGCGGACTCGTCCACGGGCCGGTCCGCCAAGGCGGCCACCCTCCCCAGGACCCCCGGGGTCAGGGGCTTGCCGCAGACCGGGCAGGGGCCCCAGGAATCCTCCCCGGGCATCCGGACCACCCCGCAAGCCCTATGGCCGTCGGCGTGGTACTTGCCCTCCTGGGGGAAGAACTCCAGGGTCTCCAGGATCCGCCCCGCCGGCCCCCCGCCCCCCAGGGCCCGGGTCAGGCCCTCCCAGGAATCCTCCATGTCCAGAATGGTCGCCTCCCGGCCCAGCTTTTCCGGGGAGTGGGCGTCGGAGTTGGAGACGATCGCGAAGCGGTCCAGGGAACCCACGGCCCAGTTCATGGGAGGGTTGGAGGACAGTCCCGTCTCGATCGCCGTGATCCGGTCCGCCAGGTCCCCGTAGCACTCCTCGATGGAGTCGAAGCCGGACCGTTCCCCCAGGGCGGAGAACCAGGGGGTCCAGATGTGGGCGGGCACCAGGATCGCCCGGGGGTCGGAGTCCAAAAGGAGGTGGAAGAGGTCCCGGGAATCGATCCCCAGGATGGGCCGCCCGTCGGAGGTGACGTTTCCGACCCGCGCCAGGCGCGCCTGGAAGGAACGCGCCGCCTCGAAATCCGGAAGGAGGACCAGGTGATGGACCTTCCGGGTGCGGCCGTCCCGGGAGTAGATGGTGCTGATCTCGCCGGAGAGGACGAAGCGGACGGCCCGGTCCGTACCGGGCTCCGGCAGGTTTTCCGACAGGGCCGGCCCCGCGTCGAAGGCCCGGCGCAATTCCGGCCGCAGCCGGTACAACCCGTCCCCCGCGGGTTCCAGGGACTCCCCGAGCTCCTCCAGCCAGGCGGGATGGGTGCAGTCCCCGGTGCCGACCAGGTCCAGGCCTTTCACCCGGGCCCAGCGGTCCAGGTGGACGGGGGTCAGCTTGGGGCTGGTGGCTATGGAATGCCGGGAATGGATGTGCAGGTCCGCCGCTCGTCGCATGGAGGATTCTAGTCCGGACTCAGGGGACAGGCAACAGGAGTCAAGCGGGAGAAAGTCCGCCGGCCCCGGCGGACTGATGTGTGATTTCGGGGCTGTCCAATAAGTAACCGACTTATTGGACACCCCGGCCCCGGGAAGTTCGGGAACTGTGTTCCCGAACTTCCCGCGAAATACCGCACCATCTACGACTTTTTTCTTAAATACGCGTAAGAAACGCTCGGGACTCTTGTCATTCCCGGCCCGGAGCGATACATTTTCCCCATCCGGGGCTCACCCGGATCACGGGCTATGGCCCGTGGCCGTGTCGCGCGACAGCGGACCGGCGAACGCTGGACGGATTCGCGCAGCCGGTGGTACCGGGCCGGGGGCGGATTCGGTCCGAATGGGAGCACAGAATGGTATACGTCGAACGTCGACGCCCCGGATGGAATGTCCGGGGGGCGCGTGCCCTCGCGGCCGTGTCCCTCCTGGTATTCCTCGCATCCGGCGGCTACGCCCTGGGATCGAAGGACGGAGAGATCCGGGATCCTTCCTCCCGGGACCTGGGGGCCTTCTCGCAGGGACCCTACGGCACGGCTCCGGAGCCCTCCGGAACCTGGTCCCTCGCCGTACCGACAACCCCGAAACCGGAAGTACAGCCCGCCGAACCCTCCGTCACCGGGACGCCCCGGAAGATGACCGTGGAGGAAGCCGTGGCGGTCGCCCGGGACGGCAACCTGGGCCTGGTGTCCCCGCGCATCGCCGCGGAGGGCAAGCGCCGGGCGGACGCCCTGGCCTGGAACAACTTCCTGCCCACGGTGGACGTTTCGGGGACCCTGGGCCGGTGGAATGTTGACCAGTCCTCCATGATTCTCGGTCCCGTGCCCCGCTGGAGCCTCTCGGCCTCCTTCTCCGCCCAGCTCATGCTGAACCTGGCCCTCTTCGAGGGGGTGAAGTCCCTGCGGGCGGACTACGAGGCGGGGCTGATATCCTACGCCCAGGCGGAAGCCCGGCTGGAACGGGACGTCCGGAAGAGCTTCTACAATCTCCTCCTCCTGGAGGAGAACATGAAGCTCATGGAGGAGCAGATCGAGGCCGCCCGCCGGCGCTACGAGCAGGCCCGGGCCAACTACCGAGCCGGCACGGCTCCGGAGCTCTCGATGCTCCAGGCCCAGGTGGCCTACGAGAACCTCAAGCCCGCCCTCCAGGAGATGCGGATCGGCTACCAGGCCGCCCGGGACGCCTTCGCCATGACCCTGGGCCTGCCCCGGGGGACCGAGGTCCAGCCGGCCGGGAAGATAGAACCCGCGTACGCCAAGCTGGACGCGGACGCGATGATCGCCTCGGGCCTCTCCTCCCGGCTGGACATCCAGTCCCTGGTCAAGTCCCTGGAGTCGCTTCAAATCGCGGAGACGGGCCTCAAGTACCGGCTCTGGACCCCCAACCTCATACTAGGGTGGAACCTGGACCCGGCCTTCTCCGGGGATCCCTGGGCGGACGACCTCTTCGACGGGGACCGGTGGTCCCAGCGCTCGGGCATGTTCCGCGCCACGTTGTCGATGCGCCTGAACGGCCTTCTCCCCTTCACCCAGGACGGTCAGCAGCTCGCCGAGCTGAGGGACCAGCGGGAGAGCCTCCGGGCGAACCTGGCCCAGGCCCTGCGGGGCGCCGAGATGGAGATCGACGGCCTGGTGCGCCGGCTGGAGAAGTCCCGGACAAGCCACACCGCCCTGGAGCTCAACGCGGGCCTGGCGGAGCGGGCCTACCGCCTCTCCGAAGAGGCCTACCGGGCCGGGGCGGCGGATCTGCTGGATGTCCAGAACGCGGAGCTCGAGCTGCGCAAGGCGCGCCTCGAGCTGCTCAAGGAAGACTATACCTACGTCACCGCTCTCCTGGATCTGGAGTACGCGGTGGGAGCCCGGTTCGGAAGCCTGGGCGGGAGCAAATAAATGAACGCCAATACCGAGAAGAAAACCATCGCCCGGGGCCTCAAGACCGCCCTGGCCGTCCTTGCCTGCGCCGGACTGGCCGCGGGCACGATGCTCGTCCTTTCCTCCTGCTCGGCCGCGAAGAAGAAGGCCGAGGCCCAGGCACCCGCGGCGCCCGAGACGGTCTTCGCCGTGGAGACCGCCCCCGTGGTTAGGGGCCCGGTGCGGGACTACATCGCCCTCTCCGGCGACATCGTGGCCTCCTCCACGGTGGATGCCTACTCCGACGTGGCCGGCAAGGTCACCCGGCACTTCGTGTCCGTGGGCCAGCGGGTGGAGAAGGGCGAGGCCCTGATCGAGGTGGACCCCTCCCGCCCCGGGATGAGCTACCAGCCCGGGATCGTGAAGGCCCCCATTTCGGGGACCGTCACCTCCCTTCCCATGGAAGTGGGCTCCACCATCGCCCCCTCCGTCCCCGCGGCCCGGATCGCCCGGACCGAGAGTCTGGAACTGCGGACCTACGCCCCCGAGCGCTTCGTCTCCAAGATGCGAGCGGGCCTGGCCGCGGACGTCTCCCTGGCCGCCTGGCCCGGGGAGGTCTTCCCCGCGGTCCTTCGTGAGGTGGCCCCGGTCCTGGACCCGACGTCCCGGACCCTGGAGCTCCGTCTGGCCTTCCGACGCCCCGACCCCCGGCTCAAGGCCGGTATGTTCGCCTCCGTCAAGGTCGTCACCGAGGACAAGGCTTCGGTGGTCAAGGTCCCCGCGGAGGCCGTGGTCAAGCGCTTCGGCGAGACCTTCGCCTTCGTCGCCGAGGAGGACCCGGCCAAGCCCGGCTCCCACGTGGCCCGCAAGCGGGCCGTGACCCCCGGCATCCTGATCGACGGGATCTACGAGATCCGGGAAGGGCTGGCCGAGGGCGAGAGCGTGGTGGTGCGGGGCCAGACCCTGCTGGACGAGGGGGTCGCCGTGAACGTGGTCCTCCGCCGCCCCGCGGCCCGGTAAGGGGGACCCCATGAGCCTGACCCGAACCGTGGTCGGAAAACCGACCACCATATTCGTAGGTTTCGCCCTCCTCGTGGCCCTGGGCTTCTTCGCCACCGTCAACCTGGCGGTGGACCTCTACCCCGAGATCGAGCCCCCGGTCATCCTGATCTTCACGGGGTACCGGGGCGCGGGCCCGGAAGAGATCGAGAAGACCGTGACGCGGCCCCTGGAGGGCGCCCTCTCCAACACCCAGGGAATCGAGAAGATCACCTCCACCTCCTCCGCGGGCTCCAGCATGGTCATCCTGGAGTTCACGTACGGCACGGACATGGCCGAGGCGGCCAATTCCGTCCGGGACAACCTCGAGTTCGTGAAGGGCGCCCTGCCGGACGAGGCGGACACCCCCATGATCTTCAAATTCGATCCCGCCATGATCCCCATCATGGGCCTCATGGTGTCCGGGAACCGCAGCCCCGAGGAGCTCCGGGAGGTGGCCGAAAAGACGATCCAGCCCCGGATCGAGCAGGTCCAGGGCGTGGCCCTGGCCCAGGTGTCCGGCGGCCGCCAGCGGGTGGTCCGCGTGGAGGTTCCCCTGGAGCGCCTGGAGGCCTACGGCCTCACGATCAACCAGATCGTGAACATGCTCCGCGGGCAGAACGTGCAGGTGGCGGCCGGCTCCATCGTGGACGGCAACCTGGATTACCTTCTGACCGCCCCCGGGGAGTACAAGAGCATCGAGGAAATCGGCGACGCCGTGATCGCCTACAAGGGCGGCGGCTACGACCCGGTCAAGGGGACCCAGCCCGCCCGCAAGGTCCGGCTACGGGACATCGCCAGCGTCTTCGACGGGTACCGGGACGAGTCCAACCTGGTCTTCGTGAACGGCGTCCCCGCCGTGCAGATCACGATCCAGAAGCAGAGCGGCAAGAACTCCGTGCAGACCGCCAACGCGGTCCGAGCCCGGCTGGTACGGCTGGCGGGGGAGCTGCCCCCCGGCGTCAAGGTGACCGAGCTCTTCAACACCACGGACATCATCGAGAACTCCATCGCCAACGTCGCGACCTCGGCCCGGGACGGGGCTATCCTGGCGGTCGTCATCCTGTTCATCTTCCTGCGGAGCTGGAAGCCGACCCTCGTGATCGGCGTCACCATACCCATCTCGCTGCTCTTCACCCTAATGCTCATGTACTTCGCGGGCCTGACCCTCAACATCATGACCCTGGCGGGCCTGGCCCTGGGCGTCGGGATGCTGGTGGACAACTCCATCGTCATCCTGGAGAACATTTACCGGTACCGGGAGAAGGGCGCCAAGCTCCGGATCTCCGCCATCCTCGGGACCCAGGAGATGGTCACCGCCATCATGGCCTCCACCCTGACCACGATCTGCGTCTTCGCCCCCCTCATCATGTTCGGGAAGAAGCTGGACATCGTGGGAGAGCTCTTCTCGGGCTTGGCCTTCACGGTGGTGATCTCCCTGGCCACCTCCATCGCCGTGGCGGTCCTCCTGATCCCCGTCCTCTCGAGCCACTACTTCCCCCTGGTCACCCGTGCCCAGAAGCCCCTGCGGTCGCCCTTCCTGCGGAAGATCGACGAGGTCATGGGCCGCTTCTTCGCGGCCCTCGACGAGGGCTACCGCCGGGGGGTGAAGCTCGTCATGCGGCACAAGCTGGCGACCATCGGGCTCATCGCGGCGGTCTTCGCCGGGACCATGGCCTACGCCCCCAAGATCGGCTTCGTGTTCATGCCCCCCATGGACCAGGACGCCGTGGTGGTGAACGTGGACATGCCCCTGGGCACCCGCCTGGCCGAGACGGAGGCCGTCCTGCGTCAGTTCGAGGGCATCGTGGAGCGGGAGGTCCGGGGCTTCGAGAAGATCGTCATGCAGGTCGGACAGGGGTCCATGTTCGGATTCCTGGGGGCCAATTCGAAGAACCGGGGTTCCCTGCGGATCATGCTGCCTCCCTTCGAGCAGAGGATCGACGACTCCGACGCGATCAAGGAAAAGCTCCGCGCCCACTTCAACGACGTGCCCGCGGCGGTGTTCTCCTTCGGCACCGACCAGGGCGGGTTCGGCGGGGGCAGCCCCATCGACATCCTGGTCAAGACCGAGGACCTGGCCCTGGGCAAGCGCACCGCGGAGGCCATCCGGGACCTGATCAAGCGCGAGATCCCCGAGATCACGGAGCCCTCCATCGACCTCGCGGACGGGCTGCCCCAGGTGGAGATCCGCATCGACCGCCAGCGGGTCTACGACCTGGGCCTCAACATCTACTCCATCGCCACCGAGATCAAGGCCGCGGTGGACGGGGTCGCGGCCACCAAGTACCGCTCGGGCGGCTCGGAATACGACATCCTGGTGATCCTGCCCGAGGCGGACCGCAGCGAGCTTCCCGCCCTGGACCGGATGTTCGTCGTGAATCCCGCCGGAACCCGGGTGCCCCTGGCCAGCTTCGCGAGCTACGAGAAGACCACGGGCCCCATCGACATCAAGCGCGAAAACCAGGGCCGGGTGGTCCACGTGACCGCGGGGGTCAAACCCGGGGTACCCCTGGACGTGGTGGAGGGCAAGATGCGGTCCCTCATCGCCCGGGAGATCCCCGCGGACGACGCGGTGATCATCGAGTACGGAGGGGATTGGAAGCAGTTCCTCGAGTACGGCGGGACCTTCGCCCTCATCGTGCTGGCCGCCACCCTCCTGGTGTTCGGGGTGATGGCCAGCCAGTTCGAGTCCTTCCTGGATCCCTTCATAATCATCTTCACCATCCCCCTGTCCTTCACGGGGGTGGTCTGGATATACGCCCTGACCGGGGACATCTTCAACATCCTGACCGCCGTGGGCCTCCTGGTCCTGGTGGGCGTCATCGTGAACAACGGCATCGTCCTGGTGGACTACACCAACCTCCTGCGCAAGCGGGGGTTGCACCTCGAGGAAGCCGTGATCACCGCCGCGGGCAATCGCCTCCGGCCCATCCTGATGACCACCCTGACCACGGTGCTGGCCCTCCTGCCCCTGGCCTTCTATCCCGGCGAAGGGACGGAGCTCGTGGCCCCCATCGGCAAGACCGTCCTGGGAGGCCTGACCTTCGGTACCCTCATGACCCTCTTCCTGATGCCGGCCATCTACTCCGTGTTCAACCGGAAGAGCGAGGAGCGGGCCCGGAAGCGGGACGAGCGGCTCAATCGGATCGCCGCGGGCCAGAAGGGCCGCGTCAAGGCGACGGTCCCGGCCGGGGCCGCGGAGACGATTCCGGCGGATGACGCCGCCGGAACGGAAGGAGGCCGGGCATGAAGCGGGTCGAGATCGTAGCCAACCGTTCCGTCCAGGAGGACCTGATGGACGCCCTGGCGGAGGCCGGGGTCGCCCGGTACCATACCCTGATACCCGCGGCCCACGGCACCGGCCGCCAGGGCATGCGCACCGGGGAAGCCGCCTGGCCGGAGGAGAATTTCGTCCTGTTCACCTACTGCGAGGAGGCGGAAGCCCGGACCATCGCCGACGTGGTGGCCCGGATCAAGAAGGCCTTCCCCAAGGAAGGGATCAAGTACTTCGAATTGGGCTAGGTTTAAAAATTCTACCACAGAGTCACAGAGACACAGAGGAAGAAGAATATGGGGGAAATACTCCACCCAAGTTCTTTAACTTTGTGCCTCTGTGACTCTGTGGTTTCTTGTTACTAAAACCTAAATCGTCTCAATCTTTCTCTATTCCCAGCATCGCCGCCAGGTCTTCCTTGGCCTGGTCCAGGGCGGACTGGTACTGGGCCTTCAGATGCCCCACGTTCTGCTGGTAGACCTTCAGGAACTCCGGGTCCGACAAGGGATCCAGCCGTACCGACTGGCCCGTGCGGGCGGCCAGTTCCTGTTCCTTCCTCCGCAGCTTGGGTTCGAACTGCTTCCGCAGTGCGGTATCCAGGTTCGTGGCGTCCTCCAGGTACCGGGCCAGGAAGTCCCCGACCTGCTTCATGAGGCCGCCTATGCGCTTGTCCGGGAAGGGGGACGCGGCCAGGGCGGTGAAACCCTTGGCCAGGGCGTCCAGGGTCTCCGGGGGGATCCCCGTCTTGGTCAGAGGCAGCTGGATCCGGGCGGCCAGCACCCCGAAAATCGCGGACTTGAGGATGCCGCGATCCTCCTTGGGCAGGGCCTTGATCCGGGCTTCCAGATCCACGGAGCCGGGATCGGAAAGGAATTCCCCCGCCAGCTTCTGACCCTCCTGCTTCAGCTCGAAGGCTTTCAGGGCCGCCGGATCCGCCTTCATGTCCTTGGTCCGCTCCAGGGCGATCTCCAGCGCGCTTTTTATCAATGCCATGGGTTTGCTCCTTTATTCGGCCGCCGGCTCGACGGTCGGCGGCTTCTGGGAATGATCGGTCGTTTTATGCCTCTCCGGCCTTGGCTTCCGATGAGGAGGATCCCGCGGGAGGCTGGGCGCCCGCCTTGGGTATCCGCCGCAATTGAACGAACAGGAGCACGGCCTTTTCGAAGATGGACAGGAACACGACACTTCCCGCCGCGTATTCCAATACCCTCCAGGCTCCGGGGGCTTCCCACCGGACCATGACTCGCAGAACCTCCAGGGTGTAGAGGGCCATGGTGGAGAAGATCGCGGCCTTCCCCATGAGGGTGGATTGGGTCCGTATCGGCCGCCGGGCCATCAGCAGTACGGCCATCCCCGCCCCCTGGAAGACCAGCCGGAAGATCACGACCCAGAAGAACCATCCGGGTATGAGTTCATAATAGTAAAACACGATGGACAGGACAATGAGGACGCTGTAATCGCTGATCGCGTCCAGCATGCGGCCCATGAAGGTGACCTGCCGGGAAGCCCGGGAGATCCATCCGTCCGCGAAGTCGGTCACGAAGACCAGGGCCACCAGCACCAGCAGGGGAGCCCGGATGGAGTACTCCTTGGACGCCACGATCAGGATCAGGAGGGTCGGAAGGGTGGACATGCGGGCCAGGGTGACCTCGTTGGCCAGGTTGACCCGGACCAGGCTGCGACCGCCCTCCACCAGGGCGAATTGCTTGCGGAACGCGAGCAGGAAGGCCAGGATGGCCAGGTGGAAGATGGCGGTGACGGACAAGAACAACCGGAGGTACGAGCCGGACATGCGGTACGCGCGGAAGAAGACCAGGAAGAGCAGGATCTGGAAGACGAGGAAGGCCGTCACGCTGAGATAGATGCTGCGGGAGAGCCGGGCTCGATCGTCCATATCCTGATGCACCCTCATGACCGTTCCGATGCCGCGGCCGCCTGCGGACTAGGCCCGGGCGTCCGGTTTCAGCCCCCGCGAGTAATCCAGCGTCGTCCAGACCGCCGTGGCGGCGGTGATCCACATCAGCCCCTTCTGGATCCAGCCCAAGGCGGGGACGGAAAACGCCAGGGCCGGCACGGCCCGCGCGGTGACCAGGGTCAGCACGGATCCGCAGGCCACGGCGTAGATCACCGCCTTGATCTTGCCGCTGGGCCGGGCGGATATCACGATGCTCCTCCGCATGGCCAGGAGGCGCAGGAAAGAGACCGTGATGTCCCGGTACAGGACCAGCAGGAAGACCCAGGCGGGCAGGAAGCCGGTCACCAGGAAGGCCAGGAAATAGGTCAGTCGGCTGAAGGAATCCGCGAAGGGATCGTAGAATTTCCCGAAGTCCGTGACGGATCCCATCTTTCGGGCGATGATTCCGTCCAGCAGATCGGTGATCTCCATCACTATGAAGAAGCCCCAGTAGAGGAGGGTTGCCCAGAGGGGGGCTTCCCCGTTCTTCGTGAGCGTGATAAAAAGCGCGAAGAACAGGGGGGAAAGTCCCACCCGGACGGTCGTGACGAGGCTGGGAAGGGTCATGGGGCGATGATACCCGGGAGGTATTAGAGGTGTCAATGAACGGCGAGGGGCGGGACCCCGGGCGCATCGAGGGGATGGAGGCCGCCAAGGCCGCGGAGGTCCGGTTCGTCCTCTTCGATATCGACGACACGATCACCGAGGACGGGCGCCTTTCCGAGGAGTCCTACTCGGCCCTCTGGCGCCTTGCCCGGGCGGGGATCGCGGCCGTGCCCGTGACGGGCCGTCCCGCCGGCTGGTGCGACCTGATCGCCCGGCAGTGGCCCGTGGACGCCGTGGTCGGGGAGAACGGGGCCTTCGCCTTCTATATGGAGGACGGCCGGCTCGAGCATCTCTTCCATCCCGAGGCCCGGGATCCCGGGTCCGCCCGGGCCCGCCTGGAGCCCCTGCGGGACCTCGTCCTCTCGGACGTGGCCGGGGCCCGGGTGGCCAAGGACCAGTTCTCCCGGCTCTTCGACCTGGCGATCGACTTCGCGGAGGAGGAGCCCGTCCTGCCCCTGGAAGCCGCCGTGCGGATCCGGGACCTCTGCGAGTCCCTAGGCGCTCGGGCCAAGATCTCCTCCATCCACGTGAATGCCTGGTTCGGGGCCTACGACAAGCTGTCCATGGCCGAGCTGTATTTAGCCCGCCGCCACGGCTGGGATCCGGTGAGGGACCTCGGGCGGGTCCTGTATTTCGGGGACTCTCCCAACGACGAACCCATGTTCGCCCGCTTCCCCCTCTCCGTCGGGGTGGCCAATGTCCGACGGTTCCTGCCTCTGATGAAGTCGAGACCGACCTTCATCACCGCCGGATCCCACGGCCGGGGCTTCGCGGAGGGGGTGGACCTCCTCCTGGGCCTGCGGGGATAGGGTCGGCGGCGGGCGCGTTCCGGGAGGTGTCGATCGCGACCGGCGGTTTGACGGGGCACCGGCACGGGATATACTGGAGGAAGCCCAGCGCAACCCGGAGCGTATCCATGAAAAGCGCCTTCAGGATCACCTTCGTCTATCTCGCGGTAGCTTCGGCATGGATCCTGCTCTCGGACCGGGCTATCGCCCTGTTTACGGACGACGTCGCCGCCCTGACCGCCTACTCGAGCGCCAAGGGGCTCTTCTACGTCACGGTCACCAGTCTGATGCTCTTCTTCATGATCCGCAAGGAAATCGCCGTCCGGAACGACGCGATAACCAGGCTGAACAGGACCCTGGAGGTCAAGGGCGAACTGATCCACGAGCTTCACCACAGGATCGGGAACAATATCCAGGTGATCCTGGGCGTCCTCGGGTTGGAGACCCGGGAGGGTGATTTTTCCGCGGAGGCCAAGGACCGGATCGTGCATCGGCTATTGGCCATGCGCTCGGTCTACGACATCGTCTACGATTACGAGGACATGCGGGAGATCTCCCTTCGGAAAGTCCTCGCGGCCTACGCGCGTACCGCGTCCCGGAACGTGCGGGTCCGGGACGATTTCCCGGAGACCCCGCTGCCCATCGAAACCATGGTGACCCTCCTCCTGGTCCTGGACATCGTACTGGAAGCCCTCCGGGAATCCGGATACGGAGGAACCGCGGAGATGTCGAGCCCGGAAGAACGCACCCTGACCCTGCGGATGGACGGGTACTCCGGCGACGCCGGAAACTTTCTCGGGCGGAACGAGACCTTCGTGCGGGCATATCTCAAGTCCATCCGGGGCGAGATCGATCTTCTTCCCGGCGACCCCGCGGAGATACGTGTTCGGTATATGTAAACGGTTCTCTTCCCGGATCCAACAAGATGGACAAGAAGTAGGGAAGGATAGACGAGATGAATCCTTCATGCGCCCAGGTCCCCGTCTTGTTAATCTTGAACCATCATGTGAATCCTGTTGGATCTATGGTTCC
>ERZ795054.2884-NODE-2884-length-14061-cov-4.935885_pt1 | contig 14061 bp, 11 predicted proteins | sample MGYA00375138_ERZ795054 | MGnify/ENA primary metagenome ERZ795054 (study PRJEB30183, sample SAMN05720215) | anaerobic digester metagenome | isolation source: active sludge of municipal wastewater-treating anaerobic digesters | place: USA | collected 2014-12-23 ...
AGCGAGCACTGGATTCTCAACAGCCTTTCGGATTTCGTCAGAACCAACCCGAACTGGATCATCGGCGAACCGCCACCGTCGTTTCTCCACCTCGTCGAGCGCCTGCGCCGGCGCGGCGTGGTCGGTCCGCTCTGGACCTACTTCGACATGCTCCAGCGGCTGCCGGTCACCGGCAGCCCGCCGCCCGCGCGCGGTGGCTGACCAGGGAGCTCCCGGTCGCTCGATACCGTCCACGAATCTCCTTGCCAAGCCGCGGCCGATCGCGAGATTCCTGGCGCGTCAGACCATGAAACGACTATTCCTGTTCGGCGCCTTGATTCCCATCACCCTGACGGGTTGCGACACAATGGACTTCTCGCGGTACCAGGGTGAGCAACGGGCCTGGCCGACCGGCAACGCGTTTGCAGACGGCGTGTTCGCCGTGCCGGTCTACCACGGCTGGCCTGAAAAGCCTTACGCGGTGTTGGGCTGCATCCAGTTCGCAAACCCCAACATCGACTGGAACCGCGGAGACATTAAGATGGCGGCCCGCCAGGCCAAGGAAGCTGGGGGAGACGCGGTCGTTCTGATCCCGAAAGCAAGCGATGCATCCCCGACAGACGCCGCAGCACGCCAGGAACTCGGGATTGGCGGAACCCACACCACAGCCGTGGTGCTCAAGTGGAAGTGAAGCGCCAACCGTGCTCTTTCCTTCCCTGACTCGCACAGGCCCGCACCGGGTGGTTATCACCGGCGCCGGCATCGTCACCGCGCTCGGCCTCGGCTGGCGGGCCAACGCGGACGGCTTCCGGGTCGGACGCCGCGCCTTCCGTCCGGTGTCCCTTTTCGACGTCACCCGCCAGAGGGCCAGGGAAGCCGCCGAGGTGGATCTTCCGCACGCGCTTCCCGAGACTCGCCTGAGCGCCCGGACATCGCGGCGGCTGACCCGCGCCAGCCGGCAACTGCTCTGGGCGGCAGCCGAGGCCTGGCGACAGGCCGGTTGGGAGGCGGGAGGCAGTCTGCCGCTGGTGCTGGGCACAACCGGATGCGGAAGCGAATCCGGCGAGCAGTACTACCGTCTTGCGCTCGAGCCGACTCCGGTCCGCCGCGGCCAACCCACCCGGTCCCTTCGCCATCAAGGCCAGCGACAGGCCCTCGATGTCGCGGAGGCCTTCGGCTTCGAAGGCCCGGTCACGATGATCGCCAACGCCTGCGCGTCCGGATCGAACGCCCTCGGCCACGCCAGGGAACTCGTCCTCACCGGGCGCGCCGAGCGCGTCCTCGCCGGCGGCTACGATGCCCTGAGCCAGTTGGCCTTCGCCGGATTCGACTCGCTGCAGGCCCTCTCGACAACCCTCTGCCGCCCCTTCGATGCCCGGCGTGACGGACTCGGGCTCGGCGAAGGCGCCGCCGTTCTCACCCTCGAATCGCTCGACTCCGCCCGCCGCCGCGGCGCGGACATCCTCGGCGAGATCATCGGCTACGGCGCGGCCACCGATTGCCATCACCTCGCCCAACCCCACCCCGAAGGCCAAGCCGCGTTTCTGTCGATGCAGGAAGCCTGTGCCCGTGCGGGCGTTGCACCCGAATCGGTCGGCTACGTCAATGCCCACGGCACAGGCACGGTCCTGAACGACGCGTCCGAGGCTCTCGCCATCAATCGCTGGGCCGGCCTCCGGGCCCGGGATCTCCCGGTGAGCTCGACCAAGGGGTCCGTGGGCCATCTCCTGGGCGGTTCCGGCGCAGTCGAAGCCGTCGTCTGCCTCATGGTGCTGCGCGAGCAGTGGCTCCCGCCCGCACCATGCGTCGAGACCCCGGATCCCGCCTGCGCCTTCCCCCTGGTGCGTCAACCGCGCGACGCCCGCGTCGAAATCGCCCTGTCGAACTCGTTCGGGTTTGGCGGTGCCAACGCCACCCTGCTGTTCCGGAGGTGGCCATGACCCGCATCTTCGTGCGAGGCGCCGGAGCCGTCTCCCCCGCGGGCTGGGGTGTTGAACCGCTGCTCACTGCGTTGCGCGCCGGAGATCCGTTGCCTTCCGTTGAGTCCTGTAGCCGCGGACGTGAGTCCGCGCCATCTCGCGCCGCCGAACAGAGAGACCCGAACGATCACCGCCGACCGACGTTGGCGGCTGCGGCGTACCAGTCCACTCAGCAGTTTAAAGAGGACCAGGCCCTTCTGCATGAGCTGCGCGCGCCGTCGGGCAGCCGCCGCTTCGCGGCCCGGCTCGTCCCGACCCCGGTGCCGCGTCCAGCCTGGCTCGCGCACCCGCGTTTGCGGCGGGCCAGCGGCATTTCACAATTTGCATTGTCCGCCGCGCTCGAAGCCATCGAGTCCGCGCCGGGGACGGTCCTCGACGCGACACGGCTGGGAATCGTCACCGGCACTCACACCGCCTCGATCCGCTACTCGGAGCGGTTCTTCGGCGAGGTCCTCGATAACCCGGCGACCGCCAGCCCGATGCTCTTTCCGGAGACGGTGATGAACGCCCCCGCCAGCCACATGGCGGCTTTCCTGGGCTGCACTGGCCTTTGTTACAGCCTGGTTGCCGACCAAACGGCCTTCGTCCAGGCGTTGGTGGTCGGCTGCCAATGGCTCGTCGATGAGCGGGTGGACACCTGCCTGGTCGTCGGCATGGACGAGGCGGCGTGGCCACTGGCCGATGCGCTCGACCACTTCGCGCACGGCCTCCCCGTGAGCGAAGGGGCCGGGGCGCTCCTGCTCACGCGGCAGCCCGGCACCCCGCCCGCGGTCGAACTGAAATGCATCACCGACGCCCACCTCTATGCGGCGGCCGCAACCAAAGAGCCCGCCGCGCGCGCCATGCGCAGCCAGTTGCCCGCCGAAAGCCCCGGTGAACTGCTTGTGGATTCGCGCTCCGGCGCTCCCCGCCTCGACCGCGCGGAGACCCTCGCCTGGGCCGACTGGCGCGGCGCCAGGATCTCGCCCCGGCTCGCCCTCGGCGAGGGGCTCTGCGCGGCAACCGCCTGGCAGTTCGTCGCCGCTCGCGCCGCGCTGACATGCGGCTCGGCCCGCGCCGCGAACATCAGCGTCGTCGGCGCCAACCTGCAGTCAGTCGGCGCCCGGTTCGAGCTGGCTGAAGAGTGACAACACGCACCCTCCCGTGGCCCTAGCCCGACCGCCTGCGGTTTTCCGGTACATCTCTGATTGTTGTCGGTGTTCTGTCGCCCGGTGAGGGCACCGGGCCTACAACGGATGGAGATTGCCGGTGTCGGCCGCGTGCCCCCACGCGGCGCAACTCGATTCCCACCGACAACCTCCAGATGCACCGGCGGTTGTCTGGCTGCGGTTTCTGGCTTGTTGCAGGGCTGTCCATGCCACAGACTCGGCGCCTGAAACCGACGGCGGCACTTTCTCAATGGAACCAACAGACGCGCTCAAGGCTGAAGTCAAGCAACTGCTCGTTGCCAACCTCATGCTCCAGGTGACCGAGGACCAGATCGGCGACAATACCCCCCTCTTCGGCCCCGGCAGTCTCGGACTCGATTCCGTGGACGCTCTGCAGATCGTGGTCGCCCTCGACAAACAGTACGGCCTGAAACTCTCCGACCCGGCCGCCGCCAAACAAGCGCTCGAAAGCGTCTCCGCCATCGCAACCGCCGTCCGCAAACACCAGGAGGCCCAGACCGGTCCTCCGGCCGCGGGCACCGCCCCATCGTAACCCGGTTATTTCTTAGCGCCAGGAACCGTAACCGGGCCAGCCCGCATAGCAGACATCATGCGAAATCTGACCGCCTGTGCACTGACGGGGTGTCAGTATACGGGCTGAACACTGCGAGTCCGCCGCGCCGTACGGCGGCTGGACCCGGCGTTTTTTGGGCGTGCGCGGACCGGGTCAACCGTTAGAATCGACGCATGGAAACTCGCACTGCCTCGCCGTCGACCGATAGCCTGCGCACTCTGCCCGGAGACGATCTGCGCCAGATCATGTGGCGCTTTGCCGATCGCTATGATCTGCAGATGCTCGTCCAGTCGTCCCGCCAGGTGGCCCGCGGGCCCGTCGCCCGCCTCGTCGCAAACGGGGGGCGCAACGCCCATGACTGGACGCCCGAAAAAGCCGCCCTGCTGCCGGCCTTTGACGAAAGCGGCATCACCGCGGCCTTTCTCGATCCGGAACACGGCGGGTTCATCCAGGGCCCCAAGAATCTCGCGCTGGCCCTGATCGCGTTCGAGTTGTCGTGGGTCGACGCGGGGGCGGCGACGTGCAGTCTGGCCGGCAACCTGGGTCTCGCGCCGATTCACGAGCGCGGCACACCCGAGCAGCGCGCCCGCTACCTGGCCGGCGCAATGCCCGTGCAGCCCGGTAAAGACCGTCGCCAGGTCCGCGCCGCCTTTGCCCTGACCGAGCCTCTGCCATTCGTCGGGGTCGAGACCGGGATGCTGGCCGGGCGGGTGCGGGTCGCGGACTGGCCGGCGGGCCAGGAACCGGTTCTCCAGGTCGAGAAGCGGGGCCGGTTCATCACCAACATGGGATTCGCCAACGTGGTGACGGCCGCGGTCGACTCGGACGATCCCCGCATCAAGGGCAGTTGCCTGGTGATCCTCGAAGAAGGCGATCCGGGGACTTGGGACCGGGGCACGCCCACCAAGAAACTCGTCCACCAACTCTCCTCGACCACCGACCCCGTCTTCAGCCTGCGCGTGCCGGCAGACCGGATTGTGGGCGGGTACACGGTCAAGGATGGCGTCATCATCCCGAGCTACTCGCACAGCGAAGTGATCGAAGCCGTGTTCCGGCGCACCCGCGTGACTGTGGGGCTCATGACCGCCGCCAAACTGCTCTCCGCGATCGAGCCGATCATGGCTTACCAGCGGCGCCGGTTCCGCGGCGGTGAAGGCGCGCCGGGCACGCCGCGTTACGAACTCGGTCTTCAGCAGAAGCAGGATACCGTCCAGCGCCTTGTCGAGATCTGGGCCGCCGGCGAGGCCAGCGCCTCGCTCGGGTTCGCTGCCGCCCGGATCTTCGATGAAATCGATCCGCTCGAAAAACAACGCGACGCCTACCTCGCCGAGAAAAAGCTGACTGGACGCGCCGCGTTCAAAGCCCTCGCGGCGACGCACACCGACGCTCTCGAATACCTCGCCCTCTGCGGCCAGTCGGACGACCGGCGCGACAGCGCCCGCTTCGCCGCCCTGCGCGATCAGCCGCTGGTCCGGTTCGTCCTCCTCGATGCCCTGGCCAACGTCCTCTGCCCGGCCTGCAAGCTCTGGAACACCGGACACGGCGCCACCATGATGCGCGAGGCCGTCAGCCTCATGGGCGGCTACGGCGTCACGGAAGACTGCCCCGGTTTCCTGGGTCAGAAGTGGATGGATGCCCAGCTCGAAGCCACCTACGAGGGCCCCGAGGCCGTGCAGCGCCTCCAACTCTCGATCACCATGACCAATCCACTCTTCCTCGCCCAGTTCCGACAGTGGATCGCCGAGATGCGCCGGATCGCCTCGGACCGCCCCGGCACCGGGGCCTGCAGCCTGGCCACCGCCATGAGCCTCTGGCTCTGGACCCTCGAACACGTGCAGAAGGCGACCGATGCCGACGGCGACAAGCTCTATCACAAGACACGCCAGGGCGTGACGTTCCCACTGGCCGACGCCCTCTGCTGGCTGCTCGCCGCCCGCCAGTTCATCCTCGATGTCATCGAACTCGACACCCAGGGGGCCGCAAACCCGGCGCTCGCCGAAGGATTGCCGGGCTTCGTCCGCTTCTTCACCGACCTCTGCCACGTCCAAAGCGCACGCGCAGCCGGCGAGACCGGGCGCATCGCCGCCGAGATCGTGTTTGGCTACAACCGCCACCCGGCCTGGACAGCCGAGGCTTGCCACGCCTGCTACGGCGATGACGAACTCGCCTCGCTCGAAGCCATCATCCCCGGCATCCAAAGCTCCGCACGCGCCTGCTCCGACGTCACGGAGCCAGGCGACGCGCACCCACGCAAGGCCGGTCCCTGCGCCGCGGACGTCAGCCTCGAACCATTCCTGCGCCTGCGGGCCAAGCTCGACGGATGCCTCACCGGCTGTCGTCTCGCCAAAGACCGCGCCGCCGAAGCCCTGACCCAAACCATGATCCCCGAAGCGCTTGACTATCCGATCTGATCTGATGAGGACGCGCGTGATGTTGTTGGCCGGCTGCCTCCTGGCCGCCGGAGGTGTCGTCAATGCCCAGGACCCGATCGACCTCGGCACCCGGCGCGAGTTGATGGTCGACCGGTTCCTGATCGACCGGCTCGACGGCCTCGAACTGCGGCTGCATCACCCGGTGCCCGCCGGGGCCGCCCTCCGCCTGGACCAGCCGTGGGAAGGCATCGTCAGCGCCTATGTCACGGTGATCCAGGACACAAACCGCTATCTCATGTACTACCGCGGACGCCCCTCGCCCACCGGCGGCGACGGCGCGCCCGAGAGCCGCGAAGTCGCCTGCTGCGCCGAAAGCCCGGATGGCATCCACTGGACACGGCCCAGCCTCGGCCTCCACGAGGTCGCCGGCACGCGCCAGAACAACGTGGTCCTGGTCGAGCCCAAGAGCGTCACGCATAACTTCGCGCCGTTCCTCGACACCCGTCCCGGCGTGCCGGCGGCCGAACGCTTCAAAGCGCTGGGCGGCACCGGTGCCGACGGTTTGTTCGGATTCGTTTCCCCGGACGGCGTGCATTGGAGCAAGGCGTCCGAGCGCGCCCTGATCACCGAAGGCGCTTTCGACTCGCAGAACATCGGCTTCTGGTCGTCGAGCGAACAGTGTTACCTCTGCTACTTCCGCACCTTCAGAAACGGCGTCCGCTGGGTGACGCGCACCACATCGCCCGACTTCCTCAATTGGACCAAGCCCGAGGACATGTCCTTTGGCGGAGCGCCGCCCGAGCACATCTACATCAACCAGACCCAGCCGTACTTCCGGGCGCCGCACATCCACATCGCCACCGCGGCGCGATTCAATCCGGGGCGCCGCGCCCTCACCGACGCGCAGGTCAAGGCGCTCGAACTGGAAAACCCACGCAATTACGACGGCCTCAAGAACGACGATTCCGACGCCGTCCTGCTCACCAGCCGCGGCGGCACGCACTACGACCGGACCTTCCTCGAAAGCTTTATCCGGCCCGGACCTGATCCGCGCAATTGGGTCGCGCGCGCGAATTACCCCGCCTTGGGCGTGGTCCCGACCGGTCCCCTCGAGATGTCTCTCTACGTCGTCCGCCACTACGGGCAACCGTCCATCTTCATCGAACGCCTCGCGCTGCGGCCCGACGGGTTCGCCTCCGCCCATGCTTCTTACCAGGGCGGCGCGCTGACCACCAAGCCGCTGCGGTTCTCCGGATGCGAACTCGAAGTCAACCTGTCAACCGGCGCAGCCGGCTTTCTCCGCGTGGAAATCCAGGATCCCGAGGGCAATCCGCTGCCCGGATTCGCGCTGAATGACTGCCCCGAGATCATCGGCGATCAGATCGATCGGATCGTGAAGTGGACGCGCGGCGGCGATCTCAGCGCGCTCGCCGGACATCCTGTTCGCCTCAAGTTCGTGTTGAAGGACGCCGATCTCTATGCGTTCCGGTTTCGTCCAGCACAGCCGTTCCAATAAACGGCCCCGCAACACGGAGGTCTGTCAGAACTGACCGAGATTGACCAGTTCCATGGTCTCGTCACCCATGGCCACTCCATAGACCTTCTGGCGGTTCAGAAAGGCAATCACAGACGGCTCGATTGTCACGCTGGCCACCACAGGCACAAGTTCATGCCGTGCATACTCGGGCATGAACTCTGGAATGGAACGGACCTTTTCGACGAATTCACGGATCTTGTCCGGATTCAACCGCCGCTTCGCCTCGACAATCATCAAATGGTCCCGACCCGCCGCCAACAGGTCGATTTCCATCATCCGGCCCGCGTCTGCAGGATGAACCTGTCGGAACCGCTGGGCGAGTCTGACGACCGGGTCGCCGGCGAAGATTTCCGAGGCAATGCGACGGGCGTTGGGAGCCACCATGTCCTCGACCAGCGTGCCCATGCTGTCGGATAGCTCGGCCAATCGCTTGTTGAAGTCCTTACGGTCCTTCTCGGCCTGTTGCCGATCCTTCTCGGCCCGTTGCCGGTCCTTGTCGGCCTGCTGCCGGTCCTTGTCGGCCTGTTGCCGCTCCTTGTCGGCCTGTTGCTGCATCTTCAGCAGCAGAGCATCGGTCCGTTGGTTGCTAGCGCGGATTTCGGCGGTACTGGCGCGTATGTCAGCCAGTGCTTCTTCAGTCCGTTCCATGAAGGAAGCAAAGACGGCTTCCAATCGGTCCACACGTTCAACAGTCCCCGCCATAATTTCACATTCTATGATTGACCGACTGCTCTGTCAACGTGCCGTCCCGGACGCGGTCGGGTCTCTCTCATATCTTCAGCGCACCCAGGGCGCCTGGCGCAAGGCCTCGGTCTTCTTGTCGATCTGAAAGAGCCGGCGGGCATTGCCCCTGAGAATGGGCTCGACCAGGTCGAGCGCCTCGGCCAGAGACAGCCAGCCTTCGCTGACCAGCTCCCACAAGGCACGCGCGAGGCCGCGCCGCGCCAGAACGGCGTGTCCGAGCACCGGCTCGACGGGGATGTAATCGCCCCCAAATGGCAGCAGCTTGTTGGCCGGCGCAGTTACAAGGTGTTTCTTGACGTAGTCCTTCGCGGCGATGGGGTTGATGATCCATGCCCAGCACATGTCGACCCAGGCATTGGACCAATGCTTGGCCACGGCGAGCAGATCTTCGTAAAACGGATAGCAAATATGCATGAAGACAAACTGCGTGTCGCGGGAGAGCCGGCACAATTCGCCGGCCGACGCCGCGTTCCGCGCCAAGCGCTCGAGTGGCATCGAGTTCTGCCCGGCATAGTAGCCGGTGTGCAGTTTCACCGGCACACCGTGCCGCGTCGCCTGGTCCACCGCGTACCAGAACAGGTGGTCCTGCATGAGCTTGCGCTCCTCGGAACTGACCGGTTCCTTGTCGAGCACGCGCTTGAAGACCGGGGCGGCCTGCTCCGGCGGCACGCGCGCGTAATCGATGTCGCGGCTGTAGGCATTCTGCGACTTCACCGCCACCGCGTACTTGGCGTAGCGGTCAAACCACCAGTCGATGACCCTGTGCCAGTCGGACAACGCTTTCACCTCGATTCCCGTTGGTCGCCCGTATTCATCGAGACTGGGGCCGGCAAACATCCCCACGATGCTCAAGTCCTGCATCAGCAAGGTCGGAGAAACCGATTCCTTGAATGGCGCTCCGGTAATGCAGTTGACCTGGCACGACTCGATGTTCGCGCGGTCGCGGAGAATGCGCTCGTAAAAACCGGCGCACCGCGTCTTCTCGTACTCGGCCTGAACTCTCCCGACGGTCGCCGCGGAGAGGTCGTCCACCCCGTACAATTCGCGCATCGCGATGCGAACGGCCTGGGCGTAACCGGTGTGCTTGACCAGCGGCCAGTACGGCGCAAGGAGCGTCCACTTGGCGTCCGGACCAACCTCCGCCGAGAGAAACCGGTCCAGCTCCGACCTCGGCATGCCGGCCGTGAGCAGGTCCGAATCGAGGTAATGACTCAATAACAACGCCCAGTCGTCACATCGTATTCCGGATTGTCCGGCGCCCCGCAATCGTTCCGGTTCGTCAACCAGGTGTTCGTGGGTGTCAATGACCGGTGTCTGATTCACACGCTCGGCAATGAGCTGGCGGGCGTTGCCGGAGCGGGCAGTGGATCGGCGAGCAGGCACGGGCTGATCCGCGTCCGCGGCACGCGCGGCGGCGACGCCAGCCAGCGCCGCGCCGGCAGCGCTCAATCGGGTGATGGCGGCGCGGCGGGAGAGGAACATGCGTGGCTTCATAGTGCCTCGCAGCATGAACCTCGGCCACCCCCCACGCAAGCCCGCCGCCGGTGCATCTGGTTGTTGTCGGTGTTCTGTCGCCCGGTGAGGCCACCGGGTCTACAACGGATTGAAATTGCCGGAGGGGCGACGTCCTCGTCGCCCGCCAAACAGGGTCTGCAACTCTCATCGCCGGGGACGAGGACGTCCCCACTCCAACGCCTTCGTGGGCGCGAGCAGAGCACACCAGGCTGTGTGCCCACACGCAGCGCATACTCGATTCCCACCGACAACGTTCAAATACACTGACGATCTCCGATCTCCCATCTCCCATCTCCCATCTCCCACACACTGGCCCGCCGCCGCCTTTCGCCTTGGCACTGCGCCCAGGCGCCGTTTAAATCGCATCCGCCTTTGCTGCCATGAACGTCAATCTCGCCTATGGTCAGGGAAACCTGACAGTGGATCTGCCGGACAGCCGCACCACTGTGATCACACCGGCCCATCGCCCGGGCCTCCCCGACGAGCGTGCCGCCGTGCGGGGTGCGCTGCGCCAACCGGTCGGATGCCTGCCGCTCCGCCAGTGGCTCCGCCCCTCGGCCCGGGTCTGTGTCGTGTTCACGGACATGACGCGCGCCACGCCGAACGACCGGCTGATCCCGTGGCTGCTCGAAGAGCTGGACGGCGTCCCGCGCGACCAGATCACGCTGTTGAACGCCACGGGCACGCACCGGCCCAACACGCCCGAGGAGCTCGAACGCATGCTCGGCTCCGCGGTGATGCGAAACTACCGCGTCGTCAATCACGAGTGCGAAAACACCGCCATGCTGGTCCAACGCGGCAAGACCCGCGACGGCACGCCGGCCCTGCTCAACCGCCACCTCGTCGAGGCGGACGTGCGAATCGTCACCGGCTTCATCGAGCCCCATTTCTTCGCCGGATTCAGCGGCGGGCCCAAGGGCATCATGCCCGGGGTCGCGGGTCTGCCGACCGTCATGAGCAATCACGGCGCCAGGAACATCGGCGATCCCAAGGCCACCTTCGGCATCACGGAAGGCAATCCCCTCTGGGACGACATTCGCCGCATCGCGCTCCGGGCCGGCCCGAGCTTCCTCCTGAACGTCGCGCTCAATGAGCAGCGCCAGATCACCGGCGTGTTCGCCGGCGATCTCATCGCCGCGCATCAGCTCGGCTGCGAATTCGTCCGCCAATCCGCCATGCAGCCCGTCGAGGCCCCGTTCGACATCGTCGTCACCACCAACAGCGGCTACCCGCTCGACCTCAACCTCTATCAGGGCGTCAAAGGCCTCAGCGCCGGGGCCCGGATTGTGAAGACGGGCGGCACTCTCATCCTGGCCTGCGAATGCCGCGAGGGCATCCCCTCGAACAGCCCCCTGGACCGCCTCCTGCGCAGCGCATCGAGTCCCGAGGCGATCCTGACCATGCTCGCGACGCCCGGGTTCGTGCGCCCCGAACAGTGGCAGGCCCAGATCCAGGCCCTGATCCAGCGCCGGGCATCGGTCCTCCTTTACAGCTCGCTCTCCGACGAACTCACACGGGCCGCCTTCTTCACCCCGTGCCGCGACATCGGGGCGACTGTGGCCCAAAAACTCGCCGAACTCGGCCCGGCCGCCCAGGTCGCCGTCCTGCCCCAGGGACCGCTGACGATTCCTTACGTTGCCTAAGCTTGTCACGACGCCCGGCTTTCGACTAAGAACACACCCATGAACCGCCGCACATTCCTCCAAACCGCCGGTCTCGGCGCCGCCGGTCTCATGTTCGCACCCCGCAGCATTTACGCCGAGGAGTTCGCCGACCTCAAGAAGCGCGTGGGCCTCATCGGCACCGGCTGGTACGGCAAGTGCGATCTGCTGCGCCTCATCCAGGTCGCGCCGGTCGAAGTGGTGTCGCTGTGCGACGTGGACAAACGGATGGTGGCGGAGGCGGCGGAGATCGTGGCCGGGCGCCAGAAATCCGGGCGCAAGCCCCGCACCTACGGCGACTACCGGGAAATGCTCGAGGAGAAGGATCTCGACATCGTGCTCGTCGGGACGCCCGACCATTGGCACGCCCTGGCCAGCGTCGCCGCCATGAACGCCGGCGCCGATGTCTGGGTGCAGAAGCCGATCAGCGTCGACGTCATCGAAGGCCAGGCCATGCTCGCCACCGCCCGCAGACTCAATCGAGTTGTCCAGGTCGGCACCCAGCGGCGCAGCACGCCCCACCTCATCGAAGCCCGCGACCGCGTCCTCCGCGAAGGCCTGCTGGGCAAGATCAGCCACGTCGATATCTGCTGCTACTGGCACATGCGAGCCCGCGGCAACCCGCCCGACATCGCGCCCCCCGAGCATCTGGACTACGAACTGTGGACCGGCCCGGCCCCGATGCGCCCGTTCTGTCAATGGACCCATCCGCGCGGCTGGCGCGCCTTCATGGAATACGGCAACGGCATCGTCGGCGACATGTGCATCCACATGTACGATATGGTGCGTTGGATGCTCGATCTGGGCTGGCCGCAGCGAATCAGTTCCTCCGGCGGCATCCTCGTGGATAAGGCCAGCAAGGCCAACATCTCCGATACCCAGACCGCGATCTTCGACCACGGCGACCTCCAGGTCGTCTGGACCCATCGCACCTGGGGCGACGCCGTCGACCCCAAGTACCCCTGGAGCGCCACATTCTACGGAGAGAAAGGCACCCTCAAGACCAGCGTCTTCAGCTACGACTTCTTCCCCCGAGGCCAGGACAAAGCCGCCGCCCACGGCGAGCCGCTCTACGAATACGACAAGTATCCCGAAGACCAGACCGAGAAGGACCTCGAAAAACATTGCGCCTCAGCCATCCGCTGGCACATGCGGGACTTTCTCGCCGCGATTGTCTCGCGCGGGCGCCCCGTGGCTGACATCGAGCAGGGGTACATATCGAGCGCTTCGAGCATTATGGCCAACCTCTCGACCCAACTGGGCCGATCCCTCGCATGGGATCCCGCCCTCGGACACGTGGCCGGCGATCCCGAGGCCAACCGCCTCCTGCGGCGCCCGTACCGCGCCCCGTGGGTCCATCCGGAAGTTGCGATTTGAAATTTCAAATTTCAAATTTCAGAGTCGAGCGTTGGAAGTTGGAACCTGAGCACCCTCTGTTTCCCAACGTTCAACCTATCCCCTGCCGATCGATCCCTGTTTTCGCATGAGATGTTCTCCCATTCGCGTCGCGGTCACCGGCGCCGCCGGTCAGATCGGATACGCCCTCGTGTTCCGTATTGCGTCTGGTGCCCTCTTCGGTCCCGAACAACCGGTCATCCTCCATTTGATTGAGATCGAGCCTGCCCTGGGCACCCTCGAAGGCGTGGTCATGGAACTGGACGACTGCGCCTTTCCCCTGCTCAAAGGCGTGGTCCCCACCGCGGATCTCAACCGCGGCTTCCGGGACGTCGATTGGGCCTTGCTGGTCGGCAGCGTCCCGCGCAAGCAAGGCATGGAACGTAAGGATCTGCTCGGCATCAACGGACGGATCTTCGTCGGCCAGGGCCAGGCCATCCAGAACAATGCCGCCTCCGACGTCCGCGTCCTTGTGGTCGGCAACCCCTGCAACACCAATTGCCTCATCTGCATGCGCAATGCCCCGGACGTGCCGCCCAGCCGCTTCTTCGCCATGACCCGCCTCGACGAGAACCGTGCGAAGTCGCAACTGGCACGAAAAGCCGGCGCCGATGTCACCGCCGTCACCAACATGACGATCTGGGGCAACCACTCCGCGACCCAGTACCCGGACTTCCAAAACGCCCGGATCGGCGGCCGCCCGGCCGCCCAGGTGATCGCGGACGATGCCTGGCTGAAAGGGGAGTTCATCGCCCGGGTCCAACAGCGCGGCGCCTCGATCATCAAGGCCCGCGGCGCATCGAGCGCCGCCAGCGCCGCAAACGCCGCCATCGACACAGTCCGCTCCCTGCTCGAACCGACACCACCCGGAGAATGGCACAGCGTCTGCGTCTGCTCCGACGGCAGCTACGGCGTCGAGTCCGGCCTGATCACTTCCTTCCCGGTCCGCGCCCGGGGCGGGAACTGGGAAGTCGTCCCGGGCGTGTCCCTCGACGAATTCGGCCGCTCGAAGCTCGACGCCACGATCCGCGAGCTCGAGGAGGAACGCGCGATGGTCGCCGACCTGTTGCCGCGGCGAACAGACAATGGGGTCGCATCTAAGTAGTTGATTCTGGTGAAGGGCGTAGGGTTTTTCAGCAGGGATTGTGAAGGGAACG
>ERZ795054.2885-NODE-2885-length-14059-cov-4.204584_pt1 | contig 14059 bp, 20 predicted proteins | sample MGYA00375138_ERZ795054 | MGnify/ENA primary metagenome ERZ795054 (study PRJEB30183, sample SAMN05720215) | anaerobic digester metagenome | isolation source: active sludge of municipal wastewater-treating anaerobic digesters | place: USA | collected 2014-12-23 ...
TTGTCATTTTTTAGACCAAAATATTGAAAAGCATTATTTAAACATAATAGCCAATGAGCCATATACGCCAATAAAACCTGAGATGAAAATGATTTACCAGAACCAATTCCAGCAACAAATACTGCCTCTGAATAAGGGCTTTTATCTAAAAGTCTATTATCTTCCCCTCCAGCAATTTCACATAAAATGTGTTTCAACATTTTATAAGTATCATCTTTTGCTCCTAAATATTCTTCGTCATCAATAAACTCAAGCATTGTCGCTGGCATCTCCCTGAACTGGGGATTCTCCTCCAGAAAGTCCATCGCTAATAATCTCCGCTTCTTTTGCTTCAATTGGCTCACTAGCGTCTTGATGTCCTTCTCCATCCTCATCGCTTCTTCTATACTTTGCAAGTTGGCGTTCGATTGATTCAATGTCTTTTTCAAGTTGGAGTCGCTCTTTTTTAATATCTTCTGGTGTTCCATTTATATTTACTTGTGTTATATTATTTGTTATTGACCTATCACCTAATAAGGACAAATTTACTTTTTCGCTTCCTTTCGGATTACCAACAATTAACATTTTATTAGAATGTTCCTTAACCAAAGCATTTAACTCTCTCATGGCTTCGATTCTTTCTTTTGTAGTTATTTTTAATTTATCTAATTTCTTAGTAAATTTTCCTGGATTATTTATATCTGGCTCTTGCACAATAGCATACCTAATTCTTGGTCCGTGTATAATATCCCAAAGTTGTTTAGCTACTTCTCTAAAATGAACATCTACTTCCGTTAAAATGTCATAAATTGTTTGATTTTTTATTTTTTCAGCTACTTCTGAATTTATATCCCTTACTAAATTCGCTACATAGTTCAAAGCCAATGGCAACGGGTCTTTCTTGTCATCTTTCAATACTTGTTGGAGTTGGGAAAGCGTCAGAGTAGTATCCCTAACTAATATCTGACGAATCCTCTCTTTATGAATACGCCTGGTTTCTTTGCTATACTTTGCCATTTGTTTTTATTTTTAACTCTTGAACTCGTGACCACAATTTGGGCATTTAACCATTACAGCAGAAATTGGCGACTTTTCTTTTTCCTCCTCTTTTTCAGTTTTGTTGAAACTTTCCCAATCAAAATCTAGCAATTCTATTTTTGATTCGATTTCTTCCATTGAATAAGGCAGTTCTGTCAAATCTGCTCCTGTTTCTTTATACTCCTTAATCAATTCAGCAACTTCAATTTGGTCTAAAGGAATCCTAATTTCTTCTGTAACCAAAGCCTTAGCAATAGCCTGCTCTCTGGTTAATTTACCTAAATTTTTAATTTCAACATTTTTCCAACCTAATTCTTTCATAGCTGAATAACGATGAAATCCATTCACAATTTCAAAAGAACCATCTTTTAATTCTCTTACTAAAATTGGAACAACTTGCCCGTGATTTTGCAGGCTTTCTTTTACCTTTAAATATTGTTCCATATTTAAAGAATCATTGTTATAATCCTTTTTCGGGTTGTAATCATTTGAATGAACAAGGTCCATACTTACAACCATATTATTTTGTATGATATTTTCTTCTACCACACTATCTTTCTTTTTTGCCATAAATTTGTTATTTCGTGCTCTAAATGTTTATAACTTTCGATAGCTAATTCATAGGCAGTATTCCACATATTTGCCTTAGTTTGCTTATCGTGCAATTTGAGCGGATTGCAACCTCTTATCTTACTAAACACATCCTCTTTACTTTTAAATTTGGCAGTCGACCTTTTGCCATCTTTTGTTAAAACTTTTGTTGCTCCATACATTGAACCTGCCTTCCAAGAAGCACTATCAACGCTATAAAATGGGTGTTCTCTTATCGCATCTTCTTTTATCATAGCAAATCCGTGTATTTTTATTTTCCTTTTATAACACTCTTTTATGTATTTGTTATAATTCAATCTTGGACGCTTTCTTGGTCTATCACCTTCAATTCCAATATAATTACTTTCCGTATCTTCTAATTGCTGTAAAAATTCCTTCCAATTAACCACTTCTGGGTGGACAACGGTTATACATTTACTAAATAATCCAGCTTGTTTTAATTCTTCCCTCCATCCTAAAACCTTATCTTGACCGACAAGCTCACCAATATCTAATTCAACATAATAATCGAAATAATCCCAATATTCCTTTATCCATTCTTTATATTTTGCAAAATAGTCATCAGGAGATTCAGTTGTCTTTGATTTTTTTTCTTTATAATATGTCGCTGAAATATTTAAAACTGCTCCTTGTTCGCTGAAAAAAGAATGGGCACCACTATCTATAATTATTGTCTTAATTTTTGGTCTGGCATTTATAAGGTTTTTGGAATTAGTCTTTTTACCTTTCATATAATAATAGCTAAAGAAAGCGTTATCAACTAACCCTTTGTTTACAACATATACTGTTTCTGCTGATTCCATACCTGCTAAAAATAATTTCATTTTCTTGTTTGTTAGTGTGGCTGTCTAAGCTTCTAGACAGCCACCTGTTTAAATTACACCTCCTGACCGTATTCCCTCAATTATCCACATAGCTTTTTCGTAATCGTTTCCGATAAACTCCCTAATCAAGCCTGTGGACTTTTCAGGATACATTTTCAGACCATACACCAACTGGTTAAAATAATTCACCGACTCCATATTCTTTATCTGATAGCTCTGGTCCAAAAGCGTATCAGGAATAAAGGTCGGCCTCGTCCTCGCAAGTCGAGAGTTCGTCATCACGCCATCTGTTCTAACTTCATCGTATGGGTAGTAAAACTGTCCAGGAGCATACCACAAGCTGTTATTGAAGTGGATAGGTCTTTTCAAACTTCTCTTTTTCATAAAGCTGGCATTTTCCTGAATAGTTTCTTTGGTTTCCCCAGGTAGACACGTCATATTCAGATAGTAGATTTGAACCTTTTTCGCAAGGACTTCTCCTTTTGCCTTAAACATCAGGGCAACATTTTCCAAACCCGTTTCAACAACCCTCAAACCGCAATCGTAAAGGTAATCATCACCATACTTGGCAAAAACTTTCTGCACATTTTTGAAGTGTGCCATAGCCAACCAAGTGATGTTTAGCCTTTTTAATATTGGCAACACAACATCCAAGTCATTTGCGAAGAAATCTTCGTCCATAAAATGAACGCTTTGTCCTTCGTAATGAGGAAGAATTATGTCGGGGTCACCGAACAAAACTTCACCCTTGAAATACTGTGCTGTCGGGCAGAAGAAACATCTGTTTTTGCAACCCATCGAGAGCATCGCTGATTTGGCGTGCACATACGGATATATATGCAAGTCGCAATCTTGATTCTCCCATCCCAAGGTTTTTTGTATCTCTGGGAATTTGTTGATGTTTTCCTTTTTACCTCCTAGAGCTTCTAGGAAGTAGTCCAATGGTGTTTTGAAAGAAACTATTGGCTTCATCTCACTACCTCCTTCTTTTATTTGATTTGTTTAACAAAGTTGAGCGTGCTGAACTTTGCTAGACTATCCTCACTTATTTTAAATTTGTCAGGATTCAATTCTATTTCTCTTATCATATTTATAATATCGGCAATAACTTCAACTCTATGGCCTTCATAAATTTCCATAGTTTTATAACTTAAACTATTTGGAACAATTGGTATACATCCATTTGCCATACATTCTAGCATCGCATATCCAAAAGTTTCTTGAAGTGCGAAACTAACTGCAATTTTACTTTTACCTAATAACTGAAAATATTCTTCTTTTGTTTTCGTAACATCTTTTGTTCTTATACATTTCCAATTAGTTATCCCTGCTTTTTCTAATTCTTCCTTTAAATAAGCCATCATTTCTGGTCTTTTTTCTGGGTCTAACCTATGAGGGAACACTATGATATTTTCTTTTTCCGCTGGTCTTTGGACTTCTTTATATTCAAAAGGCAAACCAGTAACAACTAATCTGTTGAAAAAATTATCATCAGAAATACCTGCTCCTGCAATTATTAACTGTTTATGAAATTCACTTCCTAAATAAATTTTATCAAAGACTCCTAAAAACCATCCCTCTTCAATATGTTTCGCCCAATCTCTCATTGGTCTAGTGAAATCTGCTTCATCCCAAGTCCCCGCGTGCAATACTCCTTGAATTTGAAATTTCTTACCAGATAATTGTCTTGCATATTGCAAACCTTCAATTCCTGGAAACCATAAATCTGCAAAAAATATTATATCATTATCTTGAATTTCTCCTTCTCTAATCAATTTATATAATTTCATTAGTTGACTAGCTTTGTAATAATTCGTTCCAAAAGCATCCAAAACAACACCAACTTCAACCTTATCTGTTAACGCTTCGCCATCTACATATTCATAATTCATTCTTAGTTCCTCAAAAGCCTTTTTAAACCACCTATACCATTGTTCAGTATAGCGTTCTTCATACGGCTCAATTGGAACAAACCAAATTTTTCTCATATTTTTGATATTAACGCTCCATTTTCAGTGTCCTCTTGAACAGAAACTTGCAAGATTTTATCAGGCATAAAATTTTCTATAATAAATTGAGCAATTGTTTCGCAACTTCCAGCATCTTCTTTGGGAATATGCTTATCAATAAATTTGTCCAATGCTCTTCTTACCATAAAAAATTCTAAATCTCTATCATTATGGTCCACTTTAAAATAAGCGGTTATGTTAAAAATGTGTCTATGTTTATTTCTTAAGAACTTAACTTCTTCAGGTGCTTTTTCCCAACTGTGGTATCCTTCAAAGCTAGTTCTAATAAATATATTTTTTTGCATAGATTTAATCTTTTATCATATTAAGAAATTCTTGTCTTGTGTTGAAGTTAGTTTTAAAACTACCTCTCATATCACTCGTAATCATTTCTGAATTGATTTTTTTAGCTCCTCTCATCTCTTTGCACAAATGTCTTGCTTTCATTACCAATGCAATTCCTTGTGGTTTTAATGCTTTTTCAATTTCATCTACTATTTCCTTTGTTAGTCTTTCTTGAACTTGCAACTTTGAAGCATAATAATCAACAATCCTAGTTATTTTGCTTAATCCTACAATTTTCTTTCCTGGGATATACGCAAACGCATAAGTTCCAAAGAACGGCACCATATGATGTTCGCAGTGAGAAAAGAAATATCCTTTATCAATTATCATCTGATTGCAATGTATCCCATCGTTATTATTGTCAAAGACAGTTATTTTTGGTTTTTCATCTTTAACATATCCTCTAAAAACTTCTTTATACATTTTGGCAACTCTCTTTGGAGTGTCTACCAATCCCTCCCTTTTTGGGTTATCACCTATCTTTTCAATTATTTTAGATACGTGATATTCAATCGTTTGTTCCTTCATTTTTGTTTTATCTTAACTTGTTATAATAGTCCCACCGAAATATCTTTGAAGAAGTTTAATTTTTGAATACGAGCATTTTATAAAACTCATATTTACCCTGCCTTGCCAAAACAATGTTTCAGCATCCATAAACTTCTTATCCCAATATTTTAGAACTTTTCTCTTATCCTCTTCCTTAATCTTGCCTACTCTTACCAGTTCAAGGAGAAAACTTACATCTTTTGGCGAACCCCACTTTTTTGCCAAATCCATTGCTAGTTTTCTATCTTGAATCATTTATATTCCTTTCTTAGTCCCAAAAGTTGTAACGTGCAACCTTGGGCTAAAATTAAATTTATTCTTTAAACAATAATTCCAAACTTCTTTTGTCTTAGCATCAATTTTCTTTTTTGATGTTCCTTCGGGCATTATCCAAACAATATTATGAGGTATATTATATTTTTTAATAATCTTACGAATAAATTTTTCACTTTGCTTATCAGAATATACAAATTTTACTATTGTATCATTTGCTTTCAATACCGATAATGCTACTGGTTCAGGGTTTAAACCTTTTGGTTGAAATCTCTTTTCTTTAGGAGAAACATTAAATTGATTAACATATGCAAGAGTTTCATCATTTGGGATAACTGTTCCATTTGTTTCTACTTCAACCCAATATGGGCAATTTTTCTTTATATACTCAACTAATTTTTTTTGATTTAATAATGGTTCTCCTCCCGTAATACACCAATCTTGATTTTCACTCATTAACTTTTCGTCTTTTTTATCTATTTCTTTTCCCTTTACGTGATATTTTGTGTCGCAAAATGAACAACGCAATGAGCAACCACTTGTTCTAATAAATAATCTTGGTCTGCCTGCTGTTGCACCTTCGCCCTGTATCCCTACAAAACATTCTGATATTTTCATTGTCCTAATTCTTCTAGAATGCCTACTATTTCAGCTACTATGAGCACAAGTAGTCCTCCTACAATTAAATTAAAAATTATCATTCCTAAGCCTAAAATTCTCATTCCACTCTTAACAAAACTAATCATTTGATGAAATTCTTGTTTATTCATAATATTGGATACTCGCCCCATCTGCTTCCCAGATAGTTATTGAGATTTTAAACGGTTCTTCACCTTCATACCATTCTGGTGCTTGGCTTTCATCTGAATATCTTTCAACTAACGCCTTTTTAATTTCACCATAAATATATTTTGACAAATTTTCTGCTGTTGGTTCAAAATCAATTTCAGGAACATCTGTCATTAAATTTTTATGGTCCAATTTATTTATAACACTCTTTAACTTTTTAAAGTCAATAATCATTCCATCAATTAAGTATTCTGCTCTAATTTCAACTTTAACTTTCCAATTATGGCCGTGCAAAAAATTATTACATTCTTCGCTATAAGCATTTTTTAATTGATGAGCCGCTGAAAAATGGTGCCAAAGGTTTAAGGTATACATATTTGTTTGTTGTTATCTCTTATGTTTAAATTAGTTATCATTAGCTTATTATAAGCCGCTATCGCTATTCCTATAGAATCAATTTCATCTTGATTCTCTCCTGCATCTATCACACTCCTTAATTTACCTTGAAATAAATCATTCACCGCTTCTTGCATTATTTCTTTTTTGCATTTCCTTTCGACTCCTAGAAATGCTCTTACTTGCATTGGCGTTATATCAACAATTTTCGCATCAGGATTTCTGAAAAGAATTTCCCCAATTATCATCCCTCTAACCATCCCTAGTTTTATTGCCACATTTGCATTAAATCCTACCCAGGGCATTTCTATTGCGTAATAATCTGCATTTCCAAAATTTGCTAATTCAAATTCTACTTTTTCTCTCATTTTAGCCAACCTTTCATAAAAATCTCCTGAATCCTTTTTTACTTTTACTTGGACAGAACCTTTATACGTTCCACTTTCTAGCATACAAATTCCAACTCCTACACTACCTGGGTCAATACCCATTATCTTAATTGTTTTGTCCATCATTTCTTTTGAAAATAACTATCCTCTCAAAAGAGTGGCCTAGACTTTCATCTTTTATTGCTTCATTTACTTTTTTGACATCTGGCCTTTCTCTTATAACAATTAGTCTTTCAGGATAAAACTCTTCAAAAGACAATGCTTCAATAGTTGAAACAAATTCCGTATAAGTAGTTTCATCAATATCTGACTGCTTAATATAAAAAGCAATCCTTCCTCCTTTTTTAACCATCTTCCTAAACATATTTATTGTTGTCGGCATATATTGCTGTAAAACAATACTAAGATTAGGAGTCATTGAAATTCCCAGCTCAGCCTCCATATCATCAATTTGAGTATAGTCTGCTCCTTCTTTAATTTCAGAAAATTCTCGATTAAATTCATTTGCTACATCCTTAACAACTGTATCAGGAATATTTGAAGAAACTTTTTCTTTTTCCTTTGTGTAATAATTTACCAAATTTGCAACAAATTGACCATAAATTGTTTGCTTTGGATTTTTACCCCATCTAGAAACTGGTTGAGTTTTTTCCCAAACATCAGCATATTCAATCCACTCACTACCAAGTTCTACCATTCTTTTTTGCTTCTTGCCTTGAATAGCGACTCTTAAATCTGACCTTGAAAGAGTCCGTGCTTTTTCAACCCATTCTTGGACATTATTTTTATCAATAATTGGCAAAATAAGATATAATTTGTCTAAATCTATATCTTGCAAATCTTGTTGCCCTAATTTATAGTATTCAATAAATTCTGAATAGACTTTCATATATTTATAAGCTGTCGTTCTATGAAAGCTAATTTCAGATGAACCTAAAAACGATTCAAAAGTATTGTGTCCAAGCAATTTATAATATCCGTTTCTTTTATTTTCTACTAAAAGTTTTCCCATCAAGAATGAAACCGAACCAATTGTCTGTTTTAATTCAACAATGTGGTTATAATTGTCTTGAGCAAAATCTATCGGTCTTTTATTTTTGACCTCTTCGTTTTCTGAAGAATCTATTTCCTCAGCAATTTTTTCTACTTGTTCCATATTTTTATATATTATTTATTATCTTCTTTTTTAACTTTTGGTGGAGTATATTTTCTGCTCTTTGGCAAAATGCCATCACCTGCACACAAACTAGGTCGCCTTGTTATTGTTCTATATCTTTTTCCATCTTTAAAATATTCTGTTGCCTTCTTTGATAGTCTTTTATTGGCTTTAACCTTTGTTTCATAATCTTTTCTCTGCTTTTTTCTTTTAAGCAGTTTTTTCAATTTGTTCTTTTTCATTTTGTTTTCCTTCTTTAATTTTATTAAGTATTTCTTCTTTTAATTTTTCATCATTCACCAAAGCATCAACTGCCGAACCTTTGCTCGAACCTAGAATTATTTCTCCATAAGTATAAGTCCTACCAGAACATTTAACTATTTTTTCTTTAACTGCTGTTTCAAGAATATCACCTTCTATTAAAAATCCACTTTCAAAAAGCAAATCAATTTCCGTTTCCTGGAAAGGAGTTGCTACTTTATTTTTCAATGTTTTAGCAATTATTTTTATTCCAATATATTCCGTCCCTGATGAAGGTTTTAGTTTTGCTTTTCTTGCTACTTGCATTCTAACCGAAGCCCAAAACTTTAAAGCATTTCCTCCTGGTGTAGTATTTGGATTAGCGTATGGCCCAGCTCCAATATTTTGTCTTATTTGGTTTACAAATAAAATACTAGATTTATGTTTTGAAACAACACCAGACAATCTTCTCATAGCCTGCGACATAAGTCTTGCAACCTTACCAATAACAGCATCGCCTGCTTGACCTTCATATTCTGCTTTCGGGGCCATATTGGCAACTGAATCAACTACTATCAGGGAAACACCTGCCCTAATCCATTCATCAATAATATCCAAAGCCTGCTCACCCCAATCAGGTTGGCTAAAAAGCAATTTATCAGGCTCTAAATCCAAGCCTAATTCTATTGCTCTTGCAGGGTCAAAAGCGTGTTCCAAGTCTAAATAAGCAACTGTCTTTCCTGCTTTCTGAAATTGAGAAGCAATTTGAATAGCCAAAGAAGTTTTACCGCTTGATTCCATTCCGAATAATTCAACAACCCTTCCTAATGGAATACCCCCTCCTAAAATTCTATCTAAAGAACAAATTCCTGTGCTTTGAAATTCTACTCCTTTAATAGCAGAATTATCAGTCAAGTCCATAACAACTCCTTTGTCGTATTTTTTTTCTAGCTTTTTAATACAATCTTGTATTTTTTTAATGTCAGCAGAATTGCTCATAAGTTTAAAATTCATTTATTATTATATCTTTATATATTTTTGGTTTCCAATTTTCCCAGAAATGCCTTACTTCTTGATTTTCGTGTGCCTCCATATGATGTTCTTGGCATAACAATACTAAATTTTCCATCGTATCAAGTCCTCCTTGTGACCTAAATATTTTATGGTGCACCTCAGTCCCGCTTGCTCTACACCCAGGCTTTTGGCACATACCACTATCTCTTAGGTGGACTTGAAAATAAACATCTTCCGAAACTGCTTCATCAATTGATTCTAGTTCTAAATTATTCTCTTCCGATATTTTTTCTGTATCCATATTTGTATACTCCTCGCCTATCCATTTTATCTTCAAGCAAGTGTTTCAACTTGTTTGTTTCTCTAATAAAATCTTGGGCACTTATTTCTGTTGAATTTAACATAAAATCCTCTCCTGCATCTTCAATTTCAGGAGTTAAATCAAAAATAAACACGCCTTTTTGTGGTATAAAAGGAATATCAAATACTATTTCCTGCAATTTAAAACCTTTCAAAATTAAATAAGCGGCTAAAGAATAATTTGTTGTTCTATATTTGTTTACCGCCTTAATTTGTAAAGTGTTTTGGTCGTCTTTTAAATCTAGAAAAACCGTTTTTCCTGCTTTTCTTGATTCAATAACAAAGTCCTGAGCTTCTTTTGAAAGAGAAATGCTCATCTCTTCTGATTCATTTTTTCTCATATTTCTATAATTTATTATTATATTTCTTTTCTTCCTGTTCTTATATATTTCGAATAGCATTTGGAGCAAAGTCCAAAAGCGGAATGATTTTTTGTTGTTCCGCACCACCTGCATTTTTCATAATTTCTGCTGAACTTAGTAATCTCTCTATGTTTATGCCAACATTTTTCGCAAATTACTTTCGTTTCACCATCAATGAAAAATACACTTCTTTTACCTTTTAAATCAAGAGTAGAGCCACACTCTTGGCAAGTCAGATTTGGGCTTAATTGCTTTGCCAATGTGTTCTTTTTTAATTCATTTCTTAATTTGCTATATCTTATAGCTTTATCTTTTGATTTTTGGTATCTAATTTTTCTAAATTTTTGGTCATAATGCTTTCTGCATAGCCCATACGCAATAGCCTTTTCACCACAAATTTTACATACTGTCATTCGTTTGAATCTTAATTGTTAAGATTCGTATCCTTTATCTAACTCTAGTATATGCTTGTTTTATAAAATTGTCAAGTCGTGCAACCTTTTCGCAACTTCACCTTTTTCGGCTTTACCTCCGTTTTTAACTTTTTCAGCAATTTGGTCCATAAAATCATTCAATGCCCTATCTTTACACTCACTTCTAAAATCACAATAAGGACACAAAGGACTCTCTTTATATGGCTCTATTATGCCATTTTTTACATTTTTTAATAGTTTAACTTTCTTATCCAGAAATGCACCAATCTCATAATCTTCCCAAACTCTAACATTGATACTTTTTGCATCCTTCATACTGATATAAATTACTTCTAGCTTGTCAATTGTATGTTCATCACTAATAAGCCATCTATAAAAGTTTAACTGTTCCTCGTGGGATTTTTTTGCTCTTCCAAAAGCAGGAATTTCTACTGTTGTTTTATAGTCTTGTATCTTTTTTTCTGAAATAAGAATCCTGTCTGGTTTTCCTGTGAATTTTATTCCATTGTATTCTTTTATAAATCTTTTTTCGTCTATTGAATCTTTAACTGGAAAAGCCTCCATAACGCTGTGGGCTATTGTTCCTCTAAACATAGGATAAACCTTAGCAGGATAAACATATTCAGCAGGTCCTATTGTCTTTTCGAAAAATACTTTTCTTGGGCAACCCAGCACTGACGTTACCCTAACTAAATCTGTTGTATCTTCATTGTCTTGGAGCATTTTTTTTATACCTTCAAGAACTGGAACTGGCAATGCACCTGGCTCTTCGCCTTTTTTAACTGCATTGATGTAGTCATCAAATGATAGTTCATATCCATCAAATGAAATGAATCCTTTAATTTCGTGTCCTTTTTTTTGCTTTGTTTTAGCCATATTTATATGTTATTTATTATTTGCTATACTTTGCACAACATTTTAATCTTCCTTATATCCCTTTCTAGTTGGGTCTGGTATTTTTTTAACAAAATCCATTTTGCCTTGTTCTGTTGGTTTTGGATTTTCTGTCGGTCCATTATAGTCATCGTGGTCTTTGTCTAGCTCATAAAACCTGCAAGAAGCAAAATCCATATTTAAGCAAACCTGACCCCTTTTACCGTGTCTATTTTTTAAAATATGAACAACTGTTTTTCCTGCTTCAATATCGTTTTGGTCATCTGGCTTTTCTCTATGGACCATCATTACAATATCAGCGTCCTGACCAATCAATGAACTATTCCTAAGGTCTGATATGCTTGGTGTCTTTCCTTCATTCTCTAATTTTCTGACGTGAGAAATCATAATCAAAGGAATTTCATTGTCCCTAGCAATAACTTTCGCCTTTCTAACTATCTCACTAACCTGCTTGGTATCATCTGGACTTTCTGCAAAATAATGCAAATGGTCAACTACAATAAGCTGACAACCAAATTGGTCAACTGCTATTTTTGAAATTTCCTCTAATTTATCTTTGTTAATATCACCTTCGCCATTATAAAAATATATTGGCAAACTGCTCAATTTGGTTATGCTATTTTCAACCTCAACTAATTCTAGGCTATCAAGGCTTAAAATGCCCCCAGAAAACTTATCCGAGTTGATTCCACTATCTATCATTATAAATCTCTCAGAAGCCTGTTCTGGAGTCATTTCTAAGCTAAAAAACATAACGCTGACACCATTCCTCGCTAACTTATGAATAATATTCTGAGCAAAGAATGTCTTACCCATTGAAGTCAACCCAGATAAGATAATTAAATCTCCTGGTCGCATCCTTTGTAATATAGCGTCTATCCCTGCGTATCCTGTATTTAAGCCTGAAAATAAATCCCCTCCCGAATCCATTTGCTCTTTTATTCTGCCTAATACTCCTGAAATTAATTCAATAATTTCTGTGCTTTGAGCTTTTGGCTTTCTTGCTGTCCCTAGAAGTTTATTAAAGTCTGCAATTTTGAAGCCTTTAATAAAAAATTCATTTATATCCTTTACTCCCTGCGGAAGTTCTAAAATTCTGCATCTATGCGGACCTAATATTTCAGCAACTTTTTCAGCTCCATCTTGTCCAGGTTGGTCGCTGTCATAACAAATATAAATTCTTCTTTTGCCTTTAAAATATTTACCAGCCCATTCTTTTTTAAAACTTGTTGCCCCTCCTGTCCCCGAAACCACTTGAACAGATTCATCTTGATTCGTTAAAGCAATCGCATCCATTTCACCTTCTGTAATAAATACTGGTTTAGAATCTGCTTTTATACTGTCGGTATTAAACATTCCTACTTCTGTGCCTGTAACGCTAAAATATTTAGGCAATTTTTCGTTTTCATTTATAGGGCTTCTTCTTCTGCGAATATTTACTATTCTCCCTTTTTCGAAAATAGGAATAGTTACGCATTGTCCATCCCAGCCTAGCTTGAATTTATCAATAGTTTTCTCAGAAAATCCACGCTGTTTTATGAAATATTCAACCAGCGGAACATTTTCCATATACATTTTTTCGAAATATTTATCTATTTCCGCTCTGTCGAATACAATTTTTGGAGCAATTACTTTTGGCTTTACAGGTATAGCAGGCTGAACAGGTTTTTGATATTGATTATTATAAGGCTTTTTAAAGCCATAATTTTCTCTAATATCACCCAGCTCTTTTTTAAGCTGATAAAAATTGCCTTTACCACCGCATTTCATACAATGCCATAAACCCTCATCATTTATATAAAAATGATTTGGTTTTTCATCTTTGCAAACAGGGCAACCATTTAATGCGTATTGATTACCTATCTTTCTGTAATCAAAACCTTTTTGGGCAAGATATTTTTCAATATCCTGAGGTGTTAATTGATACATATTTTTTATTTATTTTACCATTTATCTTTTCTAATGACATACTTTTTGCCTACAATATCATCGAATGATTGCTTATTTATAGGCTTTTCTTCCTTAAACCTTTTTCCTGAATAAAAATCTATACCTAATTTGTCGAAAAAGATTACTATCCTGTCAAAGTTCTTTTCAAAACCGCTCAAATTTATAGCCGATGGGCAGTATTTTTTATTTTCATTTGTTAGTTCTTTTTTAAATCTAAAATATTTTTCAATATATTCTTTTGCTTTTTCTTCCCCATAGTCTTTTATTAGCCTCTTACCTGCTTCTAGGTTTAGGTCTAAATCCCTCAAAATGCCCTTAGACGCGACTTTCATTATCTTGCTAGGCATTTTCCTACCCGACACCTTTTCGAAGTGTATACCTAAATCTATTGCCTTGAAGCGTGAGTCTTGAGCAAGTTTGCTTTCTTCTTCTGTCTTAGGAACGAA
>ERZ795054.2886-NODE-2886-length-14057-cov-10.192330_pt1 | contig 14057 bp, 13 predicted proteins | sample MGYA00375138_ERZ795054 | MGnify/ENA primary metagenome ERZ795054 (study PRJEB30183, sample SAMN05720215) | anaerobic digester metagenome | isolation source: active sludge of municipal wastewater-treating anaerobic digesters | place: USA | collected 2014-12-23 ...
TCCGAAGGTTCCCCTCCCCGCATCACCCATCATGCACTACAAGGTTCGAGGCAGTTACTACTTTTTCTGGATGGGGCCGTAGCCGACTGCCTTGAGCCACTCCTCAGGATAGCCGATCTTCTCGCCCGCCTTCTTGACGTTGCGGTAGCCGTCGTTGTACTCGGCGATCAGCTGCTCGCCGAACTTCCACCAGCCCTGGACGATGCCGTTGCCGGTGTCGACGGAGTACTTGGTGAGGTAGGCGACGGCGAGGGCCTTGTCCTTGGCGTAGAGCTCGGCGGCGGCCTTCTCGACGACGGGCTGCAGGGCGAACTCCTCGGCCTCGATCGCGGTGTAGCGGGCCTTGATGTCCTGGCTCATGAGGTCGTAGCGGAGGTTGGAGATGTTCTGTACGAAGGCGAAGGCCCAGGAGGCGGAGTTCCGGTCGAACTCGCCGCGGTAGCCGATGTCGTAGCCGGCCGGGAGGGCGGTGTTGCCGCAGTAGAGGGGAACGTAGCAGGTGGCGTGGGGGGCGTCCCAGCCCCACCAGACCACGCCGCCCACGGCGTCGGGGAGCCAGGAGCGGGACTGGCTGATCCAGCTGTACTCGGCGCGGTAGATGGAGAGGGCGCGTTCCCAGGTCCCGTTGTTGAAGCCCTGGGTGGCGAAGCGGTCGGGGCTCCCGAAGGGGCCGGCCGCGAGGCCCTTGGTGAGGTCGAACTCGGTGCCCTCGTAGTGGTCGCGGAAGACGCGGGTGATGTCGGCGACCGAGACCTTCTTGTCCGGCTTCACGGAGAAGGGGAAGGCGCGGGTCCAGGGGTCGAGCTTGAGGGAGGGGGCCAGGAGGGAGAGGGCCCGCCACTCGCGGCGCTGGCTGTAGAAGCTGCCGTTGTCGGGGCAGTAGGCGTCGCGGAAGGAGAAGGCCTTCTTGCCGTCCCACCAGCCCTTCTCCTTGGCCAGGCTCGTGACGTTGGGCGAGGCCATGAAGTAGTCGGCCTTCTTGAGGTCGATCTCGCCGATGCGGGCGCGGTTGGCGCTCACGCCGATCTCGCCGTCGGGCACGCGCTGGGCCGCCCAGACGCCGGACTTGGCGAGGGGGGTGGCGCCGTAGACCTCGAAGAACCAGACCTCGTTGGGGTCGGCCACGGTGAGGCACTCGCCGCCGTCGCAGTAGCCGTAGGTGTTCACCAGCTCGCCCATGAGCTTGACGGCCTCGCGGGCGGTCTTGCAGCGCTCGGCGGCGACGTGGGAAAGCTCGACGATGTCGAACATGCCCTCGGGGTCGCGGAGCTCGGGGCGCTCGCCGACCCAGATGGTGGTCTCGCCGAAGCTGAGCTGGTGCTCGTTCTGCACGCCGTAGATGGCGCTCGTGTAGGCGTAGGTGTGGGCGGCCTGGGGGATCTCGCCCTTGTAGGTCAGGGGCTCGAACTGGGGATCCTTGGGGGAGCGCAGGGTGGAGTTCCAGTAGACCTTGCGCATCTCCCCGGCCTTGTAGTCTGCGGCCGGCACGATCTTGATCACCGGCTCCTCGATGCCGCCGTCGCCGGTCTGCGAGGTCATCACCGAGCCGTCGACCGAGGCGCCCTTGCTCACCGCGATCGAGGTGCAGGCGAAGGCGACGCCGTAGCCGGCCAGGGCCAGGGCGGCGAGCAGGGCCGCGAGGGCTACGCCCCGCTTGCCCATCTTCATCCTTGTCCGCTTCATCTTGTCTCCTTTCGTATGATTCCAGGCCCGGGCTCGGCTCGCTCAAGGGCGGGCCCGCCCGGGGCCTTTCCGGCTCATTCCAGGACGACCGATCCCTCCGGCGCGGCGGCGGGGTCCCGGAAGTAGGGACCCAGGCCGTTCGCGACGAACTCCGCGTAGCCCGGGCAGGAGAAGGCGACGATCCGCTCGGGATTGAACAGGCTCCACTGGGCGGCGAGCTGCCGGGAGACGCTGATGTGCCTCCCGGCCCGCTCCTCCATGGACTTGCCCTTCTCGTCGTAGTCCGTGAACAGGAGCCCCCGCCGGGCCGCGGCGAGGAGGAACTCGTCCTTCCCGTCGAGCTCGAGGGCCTCGGTCTTGGGCCCCGTGGGCTGGTCGAGGAAGGGGTCGGGCGACTCGAGGAGGAAGGGCACGGCCTCGGAGTGGTCGGCTATCTCGCGGTGCGAGACCCCGCGGAACTTGGCCGGCGAGGGCTCGACGTGGACCTCGAACTCGGTCGCCGTGAGGTCGAGGGCCGCGAGCTGGGCTATCGAGGCGCCCTGGTCGGGGGCGACGATGCAGTTGGTGACCGGGTAGAGGAGCTCGGCCCCGTGGGTGTCCACGACGAAGTCCACCTTCTCGCGGCGGATGAGCTCCATGGCCGCGGCGCCGATCCGCTCGGCCAAGGCCCCGTCCGCGCGGCCCGGCCAGGTGCGGTTGACGTTGCGCATGTCGACGTTGGAGAGCATCTGCCGGCTCGGATAGTGGACGTAAACCTCGGGATCGGGCCACTGGTCGAGGGGGTTCGCGAGGCGGTCGCCCATGCGGAACTTCTGCTCGCCCCAGCCCGTCTTGATCGAGATGAACTGGGGATAGGCCCCCATGGGCTGGGTGGCCGTGGAGCCCGAGCGGTTGTAGTGGGGGATGACGATGAGCTTCCCCGCCTCGGGCAGGGCCTGCTCGACGAGGACGAAGGCGGCGACGATGCTCGAGGGCTCGTTCGGGTGGGTCCCGCCCAGGATGAGGGCGGTCCCGCCGGGCTTGCCCGAGTCCAGGAAGTAGAGGTTCGTGTCGCCCCAGCTCCCCTTCAGCGCGGGCAGGTAGTCGGAGAGCCGCCCGGTCCCGGTGACGCCGGGGCCCTTGACCAGGCTCTCCTTGTAGGTCCTGAGCCCGCGCATCTCGAGGCCGCCCCCGACGAGGCAGGCGAGGAAGAGGCAGGCGGCGAGGATCTTGGCGAATATCAGGCGCGTCATTTCTCGGGCCCCCTATTTCAGGCGCAGGACGCGCAGCACGAAGGGCAGGAGGACCACGAGCTGGAGCGCGGCCTTCTGCCAATCCCTGGTCCTCGCGAAGCCGAGGGCCAGGAAGGCGGCGATGTAGACGCACAGGGCGTAGTACAGCAGGGTTATCACCGAAGCCACGTTTCACCTCTCGCTTTTCGCGCGTTGTACGGCATCATGACTAGAGCACCAGGGCGCCGAGCTGCTTGCTGAAGACGACCATGAGGGTCCCGGTCAGCGTGATGACGAGCCAGGGCAGCCAGCAGCTCTTGACGAAGGACCAGTACCTGCCGGCGTAGCCCGTCGACTGGACGGTGAGGCGGCCTATGAGGGCGGTAGGCGGCAGGGCGTCGCCGAGCATCCACAAAAGGCTCAGGCCCGAGAGGGCGGGCACGGGATTCAGGCCGATCGAGTTGAGGGTCCAGATCAGGGGGATGCCGAAGACCGCGGCCCCGCCGAAGGTCAGGATCCCCTCGGAGAGGGGCATCGCGACCGGGAGGAGGAGGAAGATCGCGACCGTCGGCAGGGAGATGATCGAGAGGGACAGAAGGCCCCGCACTCCGTTGAGGGTCATGACCTGGAGGAGGATGCCGACGATGATGCAGGTCCCCAGGAGGGGCAGGAGCTGGTCCATCGTCTCCCGCGAGAGCCGCAGGATGTCGATCTTGCGCGGGCTCAGGGCCCAGGCCAGGAAGCCCGAGGCGGCGAAGCCGATGGGCAGGCCGAGGGTCGGCAGGGCGAAGGGCCAGATCCGCGGCACCGCGATGAAGGCGGCCAGGAGGAGGAAGGGCGCGCCGACGCGCCATGCCCGCATCCCGGCCGGCGGCTCGGGCATGGTGGCGAGGACCGAGCCGAGGTCCCGGGCCTCGCCGCGCATGCCGTAGTAGAAGGTCACGAAGAGGCCGAGGGCCAGCACGGGAATGCCGAGGGGGAGCTCGAAGCCGACGTAGGGGATGGCGGTCCCCGCGGTCGTGATCATGGCCCAGATGTTGACCGGCGGCGCGACGGCGGAGAGCCCCGCGAGGAGGAAGACCATCGCCGCCACGTGCTCGTCCTTGAGCCCGAGGCCCCGCAGGACGAGGGCGACGGTGCCGCCCACGACGAGGACCGATACCGAGCCCGCCCCGGTGAGGGCCCCGGGGATCAGCATGAGGAGCATGAGGATCACCAGGAGGACGGCGCGCCGCTTGTGGAAGCGGATGAAGACCTTGCGGACGAGGTAGTCGATGCCGCCCGCCTCCTTCACGACGTTCATGAAGAGGGTCGCGGTCACGAAGATGAGGCAGATGTCGAGGTAGGCCACCGAGCCCTCGGCGAGGTGCCGCAGGGGGATCCCCTGGCCGGCGGCCAGGGCCCCGACGAGGGCCATGGCGAGGATCGAGAGCTCGGTCGAGAGCTTCGCGAGCTTGGCGAGGGCGAAGGCCGCCGCCATGGCCGCGAGCAGTATGGCTACGTGGGTGAACAAGGCGCGCCCCTCCTACTTGAACATCTTCTGGAGGATGGCGGTCAGCTCGGTGGACTGCTTGATGACCGAGAGCGGGGCCCCGCTCTTCTTGGCGATCGCGTCGAAGCGTCCGTCGAAGTTCCCGTCGGCGGTCACGATGACGTAGTCCGCGCTCGGCACGATCGCGTCGATGATGAGCTCGTTGTCGCTGCCGGGCTTGCCGCGGCGCGACTTGCCCTCGGCGTGGACCGCGACCACCATGATCTTGTTCTTCTTGCAGTAGTCGACGAGCTTCTTGACCCGGGCGATCTCGGTGTCGATGGAGAGGCCCGAGGCGCCCATGCCCTTGAGGCTCGCGCCCACGGCGAAGATGACGGTCTTGTAGGGCGTGCCCTTCGCGGCCCCGGACTTGGACACGAGGTGGAAGCCCTCGCCGGTCTTGAAGTCGCCCAGGCCGACGCCGGCGGCGAGCTGCTCGGCCGTGGGCACGTCGCAGTAGTCGTAAGCCAGTCCGCTCCGGTCGCAGAGGGCGTTGACGATGACGGCGCCCGAGCTCTGGCCCGCCGAGGTGCTGAGCATGGGCAGGGAGGCCTTGGGCGGCTCCTGGGCCCCCGCGGCGCCGAGCCCATAGGCGAGCAAGCAGAGGAACGCGGAAAAAACCTTCAGCTTGGCTTGTTTCATCTTCTTCCTTTCCTTTCATCGAAACCACGAAGCGCAATAGGGATATATGTGCTTATATCAGATAACTTTATGGGACTGCGGCGCCGATTTTCCCCTAAACTGATCCATTCCCCCCGAACTGGGAAGAGGCTAGATCAATGAATCCATACACTGTATCGATTGACGCGGGGGATTATCTATCGGCTTTTAATCGACGAGCAAAAAAAGCGCGTAGCTTTTGCATATTTTTACAGCCACACGGTATCGATATGTACTACGGGCGTTAAGCATTTTGAAACGATGTTTCTATATATGAAATTTATGACATTTTGAGGAGCTGCGCGCTGGGCCTGCGCCGCCTCGCCGCGCCGTCTCGGAACAGGCCCGGGGGCGAAAACAGGGGCGGCGCCCTGTTTCCTAGGATCCCTTCCCGACCGGGATCCCGAGGATGCCCCGCACGACGACCGAAGCCGCGATGAGCCCGGCGGCGGCGGGGACGAAGGGCAGGGAGCCCGGCACCGAGCGGCGCCCCCCGCCGTAGGGTCCGGGGGCGCTCCCGGCGCGGGAGCCCGCGGGGGCCGCTTCCGCGGAGTAGACGACCTGCAGGGACTCGACGCCGCGCCGGCGCAGCTCGCGCCGCAGAACCCGCGCGAGGGGGCAGCCCGAGGTCTCGGAGATGTCGGCGACCAGGAGCCGGGTCGGGTCGAGCTTGGCCCCCGTGCCCATCGCGCTGAGGATGGGGATGCCGAGCTCCCGCGCGCGCAGGATCAGGGCGAGCTTGGCGGAGACGGCGTCGATGGCGTCCACCGCGTAGGCGAGGCCGGGGGGCAGGAGCTCCTCGGCCGAATCGGGGCCGAAGCGCTCGCGGCGCGCCTCGACCTCGGCGGCGGGATTGACGGCGAGGATGCGCTCGGCCATGACCTCGACCTTGGGCCTGCCCAGGGTTTCGCGCGACGCGACGAGCTGGCGGTTCAGGTTCGACTCGGCCACCTCGTCGTCGTCGACCAGGAGGAAGCGGCCGATCCCGGCGCGGGCCAGGGCCTCGGCGGCCCAGGAGCCCACCCCGCCCAGGCCTATCACGGCCACGCGGCTCGCGGCGAGCTTGGCCAGGCCCTCCTCCCCCACGAGGAGGGCGGAGCGGGAGAAGGCCTCAGCCATCGCGCCGCCGCCTGGCCGGGGCGCGGGCGTAGAGCTTGCGCCGGCCTGCCTTGCCGGCCTCGGCCAAAAGGCCCTCGCGGGCAAGGCAGTACAGGATCTTGCGCGCCCGCTCGGGCCCGATGCCGAGGGCCTCGCCCAAGGAGGCCGAGGACCAGGGCTCGGGGAGGGCCTTGGGGATGAGGGCGAGCCATTGGGAGCGGGTGCGGAAGGAGCGGGAGGAGAGGACCTCGACGAGCTCCCGGTCCACCTTGCGGTCGCCCCGGCTCCGCCAGGAGCCCGAGCCGTCGCGGGTCCGGGTGTCGACCGCGCGCACGAGGAGGATCTCGACGGTCACGTTGCGCGCCGCGATGAGGCCGGCCGCCTGGACGAGCTCGTCGAAGAGCTCGTAGAGGTCGCCGCGCTTGGGGCTCCGCCGGGTGGACAGAAGCTCGCCGGTCCTCGGGTCGAGGCGGCGGATCGAGGTCTCGGCGGCGATGGGATGGACGACGCGGACGCGGTGGCCGGCCGCGGCGAGGGAGCGGACCTTGGCCGCGATCTTGCCCAGGCTGCCGGTCTGGACCTCGACGAGCTCCCCGTCCGCGCGCACGAGGTCGACCACCCTGCCCCCCACCGGGACCTCGAGGCGGTCGCCGGGACGGGCGAGCCAGCGCTTGAGCTGGGCGTGGAGGCTCCGCTCCGCGTAGAGATTGAAGCCCTCGCGCTCGGCGACGAGGCCGCCGGCCTCGTCGCCGCTCGCCCGCTCGTGCAGCCCGCCCATGGCCGCAGTATGCCCCGAAGCGCGGCCGCGAGGCTAGCGTCAGCGGGGCGGGCGCTCCCCCGCGCGCGCGGGCCGCGCGGGCCGGGCGAGGAGGGCGATCGAGACCGCGAGGGTGCAGGCCTCCGAGGCGGGCAGGGCGAGCCAGACGCCGAGGTCGCCGAACAGGAGGGGGAAGAGGAAGACGAAGAGGCAGATCAGGACCAGGCCCCGGAGCGAGGCTACGGCGGCCGAGCCCGCCGCGTCCCCGATGGCGGTGAGGTAGGCCGAGGCGATGGAGCTGTAGGCCGCGGGCAGGAGGGAGAGGGCCGTGAAGAAGAGGGCCCGGGCGGCGAGGCCCGACGAGGCCTCCTCCCCGGCCCGCGCGAAGAGGGCGGCGAGGGGGCCGGGGAAGAGGAGGGCCGGCGCGGCCGCCGCCGCCGCGGCGCCGAGGGCCCAGCGCATCGCGAGGGAGAGCCAGGACCGGGCCTCGCCGGCCTCGCCACCTCCCCAGGCGCGGCCCGCCAGGGGCCACAGGCCCTGCCCGAAGCCCAGGACGAGCATCGAGGAGAGGAAGCAGAGGTAGCCGGATATCGTGTAGGCGGCCACGCCCGCGACGCCCATCCGGGCCAGGAGGATCCTGTTGTAGGCGTAGGCGACGATCGTGACGGAGAGCTGGCCCACGAGCTCGGAGGAGCCGTTGGCGAGGATCGAGCCGAGCTCGCCCCGGCTCAGCGCGGGCCGCGCGGGCTTGATCGAGGGGCAGGCCCGCGCCAGGGCGGCCAGGCCGAGGAGGAGCTGGAGGGCGGCGCCCGCCGCCGAGGAGAGGGCCGCGCCGCGGAGCCCCAGGCCGAGCCGGGCGATGAGGAGCCAGTCCAGGGCGATGTCGCAGGCGGCTCCGGCGGCCCCGGCCGCGAGGGAGAGGCCGGGCCTGCCCCCTGCCCGCAGGAAGGCCCCGACTCCGACGTTGAGCATGACCGGCGCGTAGTACAGGAGGAGGGGCGCGAGGTACTCGCGGACCTGGCCCGCGACCTCGCCGCGGGCCCCGAGGAGGCCGATGGCCGGCCCGAGGAAGGCGCCCAGGAGGAGGGTCAGGCCCAGGCCCGCGGCCGCGAGGAGGAGCATCGTGCCCGAGGCGAGGCGCGAGGCCCCCGGCCCGTCCTTCGCGCCGAGGCGGTGGTTGGCCAGGGTGCCCCCGCCCACGGCGATCATCACGCCGGCGGCGAGGAAGACGTAGAAGATCGGCAAGGTCAGGTTGACCGCGGCCAGGGCCCCGGCCCCGAGGATGCGGCCGACGAAGAGGCCGTCGGCCAGGACCGAGACCGAGCTCACGAGGGTGCCCGCCAGGGCCGGCAGGGCGTAGGAGAGGAAGACCGCCCGCTGGCCGGGGCGGCCCGTGGCGAGAGCGTCCATGCGTACCTCCGATGCGCCGGAGGATAGCGCGGCGGCCCGCCTCGATACTTCTGGAAAAGCGCCCTTACCCGATCGGCGCGAGGATGTCCACCGCGATGCGGCCCGCCTCGTCGAGGCCGGAGCGGTAGAGCTCGAGGATCGGCCCCTCGGCCAGCCGCCGGCCCATCGCGGGCATGCCGAGGGCGAGGAGATCGTTGAAGGCGTGGATGAGGCGGCCGATCTGGTCCTCGAAGCGGTAGCGCAGGTAGCGGCGCCGGGGCAGGGCCAGGACCCGCCCGGGGAGGCCCGGCGGCAGGTCCGCGCAGAGGTCGTAGCGGAGCCGCTCGCCCGCGGTGATGAGGGGATCCTCGTAGGAGATGCCGACGTACAAGGGATCGCGGAGGCCGGGATGGGCCGCCTCGACCTCGGCGCAGAAGTCGCGCCAGGCCCGCACCAAGCCGGCGTAGGGCCCGCGGTAGCGCCGCTTCATGAGCCGGAAGGGGCCGTAGTCCCCCTCGTCCACGCGCTCCGCGAGGGCGGCCAGGGCGGCCGAGCGCTCGGGGCCGGGCGCGCGGAGCGCCGCGATGCGCGCCATCGCCTCGGCGTAGGCGCCCTCGGGCGGGGGAGGCGGGGCCGCGCGGTAGGCGGAGGCGCTCGTGCCGAAGCGCTCGCGGAAGGCCGTGGCGAAGTTCGAGGGGCTGTAGCCGGCCTCGGCGGCGATCTCGGTCAGGCTCGTCCCGGGGCTCTTCAGGAGGCGGAAGGCGGCCCGCTCGAGCCGCAGGCGCCGGGCGAAGGAGTGAACCCCCTCGCCCGTCACCGAGGAGAAGAGGCGGTTGAAGTAGTGGCGCGAGAAGCAGGCGGCGTCGGCCACCCGCTCCACGGGAAGCTCCTCGTCGAGGTGGGCGCGGATGAAGTCCACCGCCTCCTCGACGGCCGCGACGTGGTCGGGTCGGTCCATGGCCCATCCTAGCGCGGCCCGGCGCGGCGCGGCCAGCCCGGGCGGGGCCAGCCGCGGCGGCGCTCCGGCTTGATGCGCCCGCGGCGAGGGTGTAGGATGAGCCGCCGCAGCCTCCGGCGGCCCGCCCGGAGTGCCCCGGAGCCCTCGTACAAGGAGTCCCTATGAAGAACCGGATCGCTTTGACGCTGATCGCCGCGCTGGTCCTCGCCGGCGGCTGCTCCAAGAAGGATGCCGGGGCCAAGGCCGGCGCGGCGGCCGCCGGCCTGCCCGACCTCAAGGGCCGGACCATCGTCGCGGTGACCGAGAACGCCTACACCCCCCTCAACTTCGTCGACCCCAAGACCGGCAAGGCCGTGGGCTGGGAGTACGACGCGGTCAACGAGATCGCCAAGCGCCTGGGCGCCAAGGTCGAGTGGAAGATCTGCTCCTGGGACACCATGATCCAGGCGGTGCGCGACGGCCAGTTCGACGTCGGCATGGACGGGATCACCATCAACCAGGAGCGCAAGGCCCAGGTCGACTTCTCCGCCCCCTACATGGTCTCCCAGCAGTTCATGCTCGTCCGCGCGGATGAGAAGCGCTTCAAGGACGACAAGGAGTTCGCGGCGGACAAGAAGCTCCTCGTGGGCTCCCAGGCCGGCACCACCAACTTCTACGTCGCCGTCGGCATGCTCGGGGGCGACGAGAAGACCCCGCGCATCAAGCTCTTCGAGACCTTCGGCGCCGCCGTGCAGGCCCTCCTCTCGAAGGACGTCGACACGGTCCTCATGGACGCCGCCTCGACGAAGGGCTACATCGGCGCCAACCCCAACAAGCTTAAGACCGTGGGCCAGCCCCTGGGGACCGAGGAGTTCGGCTTCATCTTCAAGCCCGGCTCCGACCTCGTGGCCCCCTTCAACGCGGCCATCGAGTCCATGAAGAAGGACGGGAGCCTCGAGGCCCTGAACACGAAGTGGTTCTTCGAGTACAAGCCCTGATCCGGCCCGATGAGCGATAGCGGGGAGCGGGGGGCCGCCGGCCGGGCTCGCCGGGGCGAGGGCGCGGGGGCCGTCCCCTGGTGGCTCGTCGCCCTCCTCCTCCTCGGGCTCTGGGCCCTGGCCGCCTTCCTCGCCTCGCCCGGCTACCGCGTGATCCTGCGCGCGGTGGCCTCGGGCCTGGGGGTCACCCTCCGCGTCTCCCTCGTCGCCTACGCCGCCTCCCTGGCCCTCGGCCTGGGCCTGGGCCTCCTGCGCTCGTCGCGGCTGCGCGCCTGCCGCGAGGCCGCCACCTTCTACATCGAGCTCGTCCGCGGCCTGCCCATGCTCGTCATCCTCTACTACATCGCCTTCGTGGGGGCCCCGGCCCTGGCGGCGGCGCTCAACGCGCTCCTCAAGCCCCTCATCGCCTCGGGGGCGATCGGGGCCGTCGAGGCGCGGAGCTTCGACTTCGCGACGCGGGCGGTCCTCGCCCTGACCCTCGGCTACGCGGCCTTCATCGCCGAGATCTTCCGCGCGGGCATCGAGAGCGTGGACCGGGGCCAGATCGAGGCGGCCCGGGCCCTGGGCCTGAGCGAGGGCCAGCTCATGCGGCGCGTCGTCCTGCCCCAGGCCCTGCGGAACGTCCTGCCCGCCCTCGCCAACGAGTTCGTCGCCATCGTCAAGGACTCGTCCCTCGTCTCGGCCCTCGGGGTCCAGGACATCACCCAGCTGGGCAAGGTCTACTCGGCCTCGACCTTCCGCTTCTTCGAGACCTACAACGTGGTCGCCTTCTTCTACCTCTGCCTCACGGTCTCCCTCTCCCTCCTCGTGCGGGCCCTCGAGCGCCGCCTCAAGCGGGGCCTCGCGCGATGAGCGCCTTCATCCGCGTCGTCGAGGCCTCCAAGCGCTTCGGGCCCCGGGGCGGGCCGGGCGCGGTCGCCCTCGACCGGGTCAGCCTCGAGCTGGGCTCGGGCGAGGTGGCCGTCGTCATCGGCCCCTCGGGCTCGGGCAAGTCCACCCTCCTGCGGGCCATCAACCGCCTCGAGGAGCTCGACTCGGGGAGGATCTGGGTGGGAGACGACGAGGTCACCGCCCGCCGCGCCGACCTCCGGCGGATCCGCGAGGAGGCGGGCATGGTCTTCCAGGCCTTCAACCTCTTCGCCCACCTCACGGTCCTCGAGAACGTCTCGCTCGCCCCGCGCCTCGTGCGGGGCCTCGGGCGGGCCGAGGCCCGGGAGGCGGCCGAGGCGCTGCTTAAGCGGGTGGGCCTCGCGGACAAGCTCGGCTCCTATCCCCGCCAGCTCTCCGGGGGCCAGCAGCAGCGGGCGGCCATAGCGCGGGCCCTCGCCATGTCGCCCAAGGCCCTCCTCTTCGACGAGCCGACGAGCGCCCTCGACCCGGAGATGATCAAGGAGGTCCTCGACGTGATGGCCGGCCTCGCCGCCGAGGGCATGACCATGCTCGTCGTCTCCCACGAGATGGGCTTCGCCCGGGCCGTCGCCGACCGGGTGGTTTTCATGGACGGGGGGCGGATCGTCGAGGAGGGCAGCCCCGAGCAGGTCTTCGACGGGCCCCGGGAGGAGCGGACCCGCGAGTTCCTCGCCCACGTCCTCTAGGCCCGCGGCCCCGCGCCCCGGCTCCGGGCCCCGCAGCTCTCCCGGACCACGAGCTCGGGCCTGAGGACGCTCCGCCGGGCGGGAGGCCGCTCGAGGCCCTGCCGCCGGGCCTCGATGAGGCCCATGAGGCGCTCGCAGGTCACGAGGGACATCTCCTCGCGGGGCTGGTGCACGGAGCTCAGGGCGGGGCGCATGGCCCCGGAGAGCTCGCAGTCGTCGTAGCCGACGACCGAGACCTCGCCGGGCACCGCTATCCCGAGCTCGGCGAAGGCCTGGAGGGCTCCGATGGCCATGAGGTCGTCGAAGGCCAGCAGCGAGTCGTAGCCGCCGAGGCTCCGGCGGAAGTTCATGACGGCGCGGTAGCCGGACTCGATGGACATGTCGCCGTAGAGGATGTCCTCGGCCCCGATGGAGAGGCCGGACTCGGCGAGGGCCCGCCGCGCGCCCTGGAGCCTGAGGCGGTACTCGAGCTCGTAGTCCGCGTCGCTCGTCAGGCAGAAGGTCCGGCGCCGCCCGAGGGAGGCGAGGTGCCGGGCCGCGAGGTAGCCGCCGAGCTCGTTGTCCGGGTAGATGAAGTCGAGCTCGGCCTCCGCGCCCTCGGGGGGCGGGTAGTGGGAGAAGACGAAGGGCATGCCCGAGCCGCGCACGAACTCGAGGAGCTCCGGCTCGAGGCGGGGCGACATGACGATGAGGCCGTCCACCTTGCGCCGGGTCACGAGGCGGCGCAGGTTATCCTGGCCCGTGAAGCGGTTCGCGGGGAAGGCCACGATGAGGTCGTAGTCGTTCCGCTCGAGGATGGCGCGGATGGCGTTGAAGAGGGTGTTGAAGTAGAGGTTGACCCCGAACTCCTCGTAGCTCGGCGGGAGGACGACGCCGATCGTGCCGACCTGCTTGGTGATCAGGCTCCGGGCGCTGGCGTTGAACTCGAAGCCGAGCTCCTCGGCCATGGAGCGGATCCGCTGCCGCGTCGCCTCGCTGATGCGCGAGGTCCCGTTGAGGCTCCGCGAGACCGTCGAGACGCTCACGCCCGCCAAATCGGCGATATGTTTGAGCGTAATCGGCTTGCAATCGCTTGCGCACATCGAGTCCACTATAGGCCCGGAGGGGGCATTTGTAAAGCCTCTCTATCGATACAACCACCGACTAATCCTGCAATGGGCGCTAGAATATTCAATTATTTTCATTATAACCGCAAGACCGCCTCGACACAGAACAGACCGAAATTGGGCAAGGCTCTGCCTCGAATCCTGTTGCGCAAACGTTAGCACATTTTTCTTGACAGCGCGGCCTTTCGCCCCCATCCTAGCCCCATCATCAGGAGGGCGGCGCGCGGCGCGGCCCCTCCGGAGGCAGCCATGGACGGTTCTCCCCCGCTCTTGTCCCTGCGCGGCATCAGCAAGCTCTACCCCGGCGTGCGGGCCCTCGACTCGGTCGATCTCGATATCCTCCCCGGCGAGATCCACGTCCTCCTCGGCGAGAACGGCGCGGGGAAATCGACCCTCATCAAGACCATCCTCGGGATCGAGGCGCCCAACGGCGGCGAGATCCGGTGGAAGGGCCGGAGGCTCGGGGCCTACGGGATCCGCGAGGCCTACGCCATGGGCATCGCCGCGATCTACCAGGAGCTCAACAACGTCGGCTGCCTGAGCGTCGCGGAGAACCTCTACCTCGGCAACGAGATCCCCCTGGGCCGCCTGCGGGGGACGGTGAGCCCCTCCCGGCAGCGGGCCGCGGCCCGGGCGGCCCTGGCCCGTGTGGGCCTCGCCGTAGATCCCGCGATCGCCGTCGAGCGCCTCGGGGTCGGCCAGAAGCAGCTCCTCGAGATCGCGCGGGCCCTCGACCGGAAGGCCGAGCTCGTCATCATGGACGAGCCCACCTCGAGCCTGTCGCGGAGCGAGATCGACCAGCTCCTCGGGCTCATGGCCGCGATGAAAGCCCAGGGCATCGCCATCCTTTTCATCACGCACAAGCTCGACGAGGCCAAGAAGATCGGCGACCGGGTGACCGTGCTCAAGGACGGCAAGAAGGTCGGGACCCTGGGCATCGCCGAGGCCGACGAGGAGCTCATCATCAAGATGATGGTCGGCCGCAAGCTCGAGGAGAAGTACCCCCGCCGCTCCGCGAGGATCGGGGCCGAGGCCCTGCGGGTCGAAGGCCTGACGGGGGCCCGCTTCCGCGACGTCTCCTTCTCGGTGCGC
>ERZ795054.2887-NODE-2887-length-14054-cov-17.105579_pt1 | contig 14054 bp, 14 predicted proteins | sample MGYA00375138_ERZ795054 | MGnify/ENA primary metagenome ERZ795054 (study PRJEB30183, sample SAMN05720215) | anaerobic digester metagenome | isolation source: active sludge of municipal wastewater-treating anaerobic digesters | place: USA | collected 2014-12-23 ...
GCACATTTAAATCGATATTCATCTTGCCAACGTTCTGTTTTTTGTTCTAAAAAGGAATATAATTTAACTGACATTTTCAAACTGTCTTCAGGATGAATCCGGTCAAACCACCAATTGGAACTATTTCCAACGTCTTCTTTTTTGTATCCAAAAACTCCTTGAATTCCTTTATTCCAAACAAATTCATCGGTTTGAATCTTCCAATCCCAAATGGTGTCACTGGTTGCTTTAGCTACAATATCATAGCGTTCGTTGGAATCCTTGATTTCCGTGTTAATGGTTTGAAGTTGTTTTAGTATACCAATGTTTCTTCTGTCATTTCGGGCAATAACAAAACGAATTAATAAACCGGCACCTATAATAAGGCAAGCATCAACAATGAAATGATAGGAATTGAAATTTTCAACATTATTTTTTAAATTATTACGAAAAACTAAATGACTTATAAGGGCTAAAAAAAGAGCTGTAATAATAAAAATAAAGGTGATGATGTTCGATTTACTTTTCATTATTCAAATATAAAAAAATTATTGACTTTTTAACTGTGGAAAAATGAAGTAGTTTTTGTATTTGAGTTTGAATCATAATAAAGTGTGGTATTTTTTGATAGTTATGATTTTGTATTAACTTAAATATTTTTTTAAATCAGTATATGTTTTTATTTTGATGCTTTTCTTTTCTTTGTTCATTACGCTTTCAATCTGAGTTGGAATGGGTAAACAGATTTCTAAAGCAGGCTCAACAGTATCTAAAAATTTTATCGGATGAGCGGTTTCTAAAAATACTCCAACGGACTTTCCGTGTTTTTTCATTTCTTCTTTTAACCCTAAATAGCCAATAGCTCCATGAGGTTCCGCTATGTATTGATTTTTTGTATACAAATCCTTTAATGCAACAAGAGTTTCTTCATCAGAAAAAGTATAGGACGAAAAATCATTTTTAAAAGACGAAAAATCATGCTGGTATAATTCCTGAATTCGTATAAAATTACTTGGATTACCAACATCCATTGCATTTGATAACGTGGCTTTTGACGGTTTTGGGTTATACATGCCATTCAACATAAAACGAGGAATGGTGTCATTGATATTGGTTGCTGCTACAAAATGATGAATGGGTAAACCTAATTTTTTTGCAAGGATTCCGGCACAAATATTTCCGAAATTCCCACTGGGAACCGAAATGATAATAGGCAAATTCATTTTTTTTAATTCTTTATAAGTAAAGAAAAAATAAAATAGCTGGGGAAGCCATCGGGCTACATTAATTGAATTGGCCGAAGTTAGATTTTTATGAGCTAATTCAGGATCCAAAAATGCTCTTTTAACCATATCCTGACAATCGTCAAAAACGCTATCAACTTCCAACGCTGTGATATTTTGACCTAACGTGGTGAGTTGACGTTCCTGAATATCACTAACTTTTCCACTCGGGTAGAGAATAACAACTTCTACGCCTTGAACATTCAAAAAACCGTTAGCAACCGCTCCACCGGTATCTCCGGAAGTGGCCACTAAAATTGTGTTCTTCTGGTTAGGTTTGTTTTTATTGAAATAAGCTAAACACCTTGCCATAAATCGGGCTCCTACATCTTTAAAAGCCATGGTTGGACCATGATAAAGTTCTAAGGAATAAATGTTTTCTTCAATCTTTGTTAATGGAAAATCGAAACACAATGTCTCTGAAATGATTTTTCTTAAATCATTTTCTTCAATTTCACTTCCTATAAATTGTTTAATAACAGTATGAGCAATTTCTTCATTTGAACGAGTTGCTATTGTTTCAAAAAAAGAATGTTCTAGCGGGATAATTGTGTCAGGAAAATACAGTCCTTTGTCCGGAGCGAGTCCCTGAGTAACGGCTTGTTCAAAGGTTACTTTCGGAGCTTTGAGATTCAAACTTTTGTAAAGCATCAGGTTGAATTGGTTTTGGAGAATTGGTTTGTATAATGAAAGGGTAAATATAAAATAATTCTTTTATAGGTTGCGTTCTTCAATAGAAATATGAATATTAAAACTTGATTTTTTTGTACTTTTGGTAAAAATTCAAATCTAATGAATATAAAAACCAAAGTTTTTATTTACCAGTTACTGTCTTTTGCCGCTTTTTTTATTCCGTTGCGTTTTGCAATTTCCTATTTTTCTTTTTTAAAAGGTATTTGGATTCCTTTTTTAGCTTTTGTAATTACGTTGATTTTAGCTCCTAAATTTCAAGTAATTACTACAAAAGAAGGCTCTAAAATTTTTATGAAGTGGATTTTTAGTAAAGAAATAAAAGAATTATAATTTATTTTTTAACTTCCTTTTTAGGCTCTATTTTTTTCTTATAAATTGGAATAAAATAGGAAATAGTATAATTAAACCCAACTCCAAAAGTGCCGTCATAAGTTCTGTTAAATCCCGGAATATAAAGATTTTCAAAACCATCCGGTTCTTTGGTGTTTATCAAATAGTTTAATCTAAAACTAAAACCGGCATATAAATTGGAAAACAATTCGGCTTTTACTCCAATCAGAAATTCTCCCCATTGGGCTGAAAGGCCATCAAATTTTTCTCCGGAAATTACTTCAGGAGCTTCCCCAAAATAAGGGTTTGGATTATATACTTTATAGGTGTTTATTTCCTGAGAATGTGTGCTGGCTCCCACCCGCAAACCAATGTATATTAGGTTTTCCATATCAAGCCAGTTTTCATACACATTATAATCAAAACCAACTTTAAAATAGGAACCTTTCGTAGTAAAATTTAATCGATCGTCTTGAGTTGTCTTGTTTTCATTGCCTAATTCACCGGCGAGATAATAGTTTTTAGTGAGTCTATAATCACCCACAAGTTCAAGTCCTTTATAGTTTTCGTCAAAAAAACTTTTACCAAATTTAAATAAGTCAATTCCAACACGAACACCGTAACGCTCAGTTTTCAATGGAATACTGTCTTTTTTGGTTTCTTGAGCTCCAATAGAAATGGAAACCAAAATTAAACCGATACTAAAAATACATTTTGATATGGACATCATCTTCGGTTTCAATTTTGTTCTTAATTATTTCTATAGTATCTATCCAAAATTCAGTATCACCAACGGGATTTGAATTTTCAATCGGATTGAATAAATTCAAATCAAAATTAGTCTTAAATCCGCAGGCTCTTGAAATATATATATCATTGCGGGTGTAATTGATACGGATACTGTCCATATTCGCTTCCGTTGCAGAAGTTGAATTGATTGTTAATTTGTATTGTGTAAAATCTTCATTTGTTTTTAATGGAAGTTCTATTGTGCTTACTAAATCAAATGTAAGTGCCGTATCGGCTCCTTCCCCTTCTGCTTTTAAATTGGCCACTACCTTTTTTACCGATGTATTTACGCTGTCATAAAACTCAATGATAAGTCGAGGTGTAGTAGGAGTTTCGGGTGTGCAGATGTCGTCTTTTTCACATCCTTGAAAAAGAAATAATAACACCACTAAAAACAAAAATCGTTTCATTTATTTTTTTTCTAAAAGTACAACATTTTCTACATGATGCGTCTGCGGAAACATATCTACCGGACGTACACGGGTAACTTTATAAAGCGAGTCCATTAAAGCTAAATCTCTTGCTTGTGTGGCGGAATTGCAACTGACATAAACTACTTTTTCAGGGGCAATTTGCATAATTTGTTCAACTACAGTTGCATGCATTCCGTCGCGTGGCGGATCTGTTATGATAACATCAGGTTTTCCGTGTTTAGCAATAAAATCTGCATTGAAGACTTCTTTCATATCTCCAACATAAAATTCACAATTAGCAATATTATTGCGTTTAGCATTTTCTTTGGCATCGGCAATAGCTTCAGGAACAGATTCCACACCAATTACTTTCTTAGCTTTTTTTGAAACAAATTGAGCAATGGTTCCGGTTCCGGTATATAAATCATAGACCAATTCATTTCCGGTTAAACCGGCAAATTCCCGCGTAATTTTATACAGTTCATAAGCTTGGTCTGAATTCGTTTGGTAGAAGGATTTTGCATTGATTGAAAATTGTAATCCTTCCATTTCCTCTAAAATATAATCTCGACCACTAAAAAGCTTAATATCTTGATCATACAAAGTGTCGTTTGCTTTTCCATTAATTACATAAAGCAAAGAAGTGATTTCCGGAAATTTATCTTTTAAAAAAGTCAAAACCAATTCGCGTTGCGTTTTATCTTCTTTATAAAATTGAATTAAAACCATAATTTCTCCAATAGACGTTGTCCGAATCATCAAGGTTCGCAAAAGTCCTTCTTGGTGTCGGGTATTAAAAAATGGAAGATTGTTTTCTGTAGCAAACGATTTAATAGCATTTCGAATAGCATTTGAAGGATCTTGTTGCAAATGACATTTGTTGATGTCTAAAATTTTGTCCCACATTTTTGGAATGTGAAAACCTAATGCATTTCGGTTTTCAATCGTGTCCTCTTGTTGAATCTCGTTTTCAGTGAGCCAACGACTGTCTGAAAAGGAAAATTCCATTTTATTGCGATAAAAAAACTGTTTTGCTGAACCTAATATGGGTTCAAAATCAGGAAGTTCAATCTTGCCAATTCGTTTTAAATTATTATAAACTTCATTGTTTTTATAAAACAATTGTTGATTATAATGCATGTTTTGCCATTTGCAACCGCCACAAACTCCAAAATGCTCACACTCCGGTTTTACGCGATGCGGTGAAAGTTTATGAAAATAAATTGCTTTTCCTTCAAAATAGGATTTTCTTTTCTTGAAGGTTTGAACGTCAACAATGTCGCCAGGAACAACATTGGATATAAAAATTACCCTCCCATCTTCTGCTTTTGCTACAGAAACGCCTTTTGCTCCGGCATCTAAAACGGTTACTTCTTTAAAAATTATTTTGTCTGTGTTTTTTCTTCCCATATGGCAAAAATAAGGTATTCAATAAGAAAATTAATCGGGTAATGAAATTATTTTTTAAAACAAAAAACGCCCTCGAAAGAAGGCGTTTTTAGAACTTATAATTTATTTTTTAATAAGCGATATTAAAGGCTCCGTTTGTCAAAACCATCACATTACCATTCGTATCTTCCACTAAAGAACCTGAAAACGTACCGATGTATTTTCCATCAGAATTTGTTGTGAGGGTTGAGGTGAAATTTGCAGCATCCTGAACGAAATATTCATCTGCTGTTTCATAATCAAATCCCCAAATTTCATTTTGTCCGGTAACACCATACTCAGAAGCAATAGTAATTACTTTAGTAGGGTCACTGTTTGTTGTAGCGGTTACAATAATATCTGAATATCCGTCATAATCAATTTTATCAACGGAAATGATATTAAATTTTATTTCGACGTTGTTGAATTTTGCAGTAACATAATTCACGTCTGATTTGTCATCATCTGATGAACAAGAGGAAATCCCGACTAAAGTGAAACTTAATAATAAAAATAGAATCTTTTTCATGTCAATTATTTTAATTTTTACAAAAATAAAGATTTATTCTTAAATAATAATCTTTTTTTAACGTTTGGTTAATAAAGAGTTTTATAGTTTAGTCTTTTTTATGAATCAGCTCATTATTTTCAATAGAATATTCGTTATTTTTGCTGTTGTTTAGGATGATTTCTCTCCAAAAGTAGGAATTGACAAGTAGTTCATTTTAAATTTAAGAAAATGTCAGTTTTAGAAAAAATCAATTCAAAAGAATTTATTGCCTTAGAAGATCGATTTGGTGCTCATAATTACCATCCGTTGCCGGTCGTACTGAGTAGAGGAGAAGGAGTATATGTGTGGGATGTAGATGGAAAAAAATATTATGATTTTTTATCCGCTTATTCTGCTGTGAACCAAGGTCATTGTCATCCAAAAATAGTGAATGCTCTTATACAACAAGCTCAAACGTTAACGTTGACATCAAGGGCCTTTTACAATGATAAATTAGGGAAATACGAAAAATACATTACCGAATTATTTGGGTTTGATAAAATATTACCTATGAATACGGGAGCTGAAGCGGTTGAAACAGCTATCAAAATTTGTAGAAAATGGGCTTATGAAAAAAAAGGTATCGATGAACATGAAGCGATAATTGTTGTTTGTGACAATAATTTTCACGGACGAACAACTACAATCATCTCTTTTTCTAATGATGAAAATGCCAGAAAAAACTTTGGTCCTTATACCGGAGGATTTATCAAAATTCCTTATGATGATATTGAAGCCTTTCAATTTGTTTTAGAAAACAATAAAAATATTGCCGGATTTTTAGTTGAACCTATTCAAGGAGAAGCCGGTGTTTATGTTCCGGCAGAAAACTATTTAGAACAAGTGAAAGAACTTTGTGATCAATACAATGTTCTTTTTATTGCCGATGAGGTGCAAACCGGAATTGCCAGAACAGGTTCTTTATTGGCTGTTTGTGGCAATTGTACTTGCGAAAATAATTGTGAAAGACAAGATACATATGCTAAACCCGATATCCTGATTTTAGGAAAAGCAGTTTCCGGTGGCGTTTACCCGGTTTCGGCAGTTTTAGCAGATGATAATATCATGCATGTCATAAAACCTGGTCAACACGGATCTACATTTGGTGGAAACCCATTAGCAGCCGCAGTAGCAAAAGCAGCTTTAGAAGTAGTGGAAGAAGAAAATTTAATTCAAAATGCTCGTGCTTTAGGTAAATTATTTAGAGCAAAATTAAACGAGTATATTGAAAATAGTTCCATCGTAAGTTTAGTGCGAGGCAAAGGGTTACTGAATGCTATTGTAATTAATGATACAGAAGATAGCTCAACAGCATGGGATATTTGTATCAAATTAGCTGAAAACGGGCTACTTGCGAAACCTACCCACGGAAACATTATTCGTTTTGCTCCACCTTTGGTTATGAATGAAGAACAATTGTTGGATTGTGTTTCAATTATTATCAAAACACTGAAAGAGTTTGAAAAATAAGAAGATAGCCACTTTTAAAGTGGCTTTTTTTATAGCTTAGATTTATTTAATAGACTATGACTTTATACAAATAGGAAACAACCATGATGACGGCTGTAACGGATCCAAAAAGCATAATTATTTTGTGGTAGTTTCTGGATTTATCGATAAAGCGGATGCCAATAAAAGCAAAAAATAAAAGCAGAGTATAAATGGCCGGGTACATGTAAAAAGCAGCGGCAAATTCGCCTTTGAATAATAAAACAACGGCTCGTTGAATACCACAACCTAAACAATCTATGCCAAATAGTTTTTTTGATAAACAGGGAAGCATGTATTCTTCCATAAGGTCAAATTATATTAATCATACAATTTTACAAAAAAAGAGTTTGCTTTACAAGTAGTAAACTTATAATTTTAATTTCTACATTTGGAATCCAATGAAATGAGATTTCAATTTAAATTTTCACCATGAAAAAAGTTATTATTCCAATCATGTTAATCGCAGTTTTTTTTGCTTTTTATACACCGAAAGAAACTAATTATAAGGTCTATATAAAAGTTGCTGCAATTGTAATTTTAATGATAGGGGTAATGAAACTTATGCAAAAAGTACCAAGTAAAAATCAAGAAAAAGAAGAAGAGGATGTTTAATATAGGAGACAAAGTTGCAGCGTTAGACGAGGACATTTCTGGTGTGGTTGTTTCCTTCAAAAACAACGAGGTGGAGATAGAAACTACAGACGGTTTTCTGATGACATATTTTGTCAATGAACTAATTAAGATAAACATTACCAGTGAATTAAGTAGTTTTATTTCAACAGATAAATTATACAAAGCAATTCAGGAAAAAACGGAACCAACTAAGCGTAGTTTTGTCAAAGAAAAGAAATCCCGTAAGGATGATTTTGTATTAGAAGTCGATTTGCACATTGAAAAATTGGTCCCTTCTAAACGGGGAATGAACAACTACGATATTCTCAATCTACAAATGGAAACCGCAAAGCGGCAATTGGAATTTGCAATCAAAAATAAAATGCCGAAAGTTGTTTTTATTCACGGCGTAGGTGAAGGTGTTTTAAAAGCAGAATTAGATTTTCTTTTAGGCCGATACGAAAACATCAAGTTTCAAGATGCGGATTACCAAAAATATGGTTTAGGAGCAACGGAGGTTTATTTTATACAGAAAAAAATGTTATAAAGGCGTTACAAATTCGCCGTATTCATATACATCTCCCAATTTAAAGCTTACCCCGTTTCTAACCATGGTCACTTTTTTTAGGGTTACTTTTTGACGATAGCCAACCAACGGACTCTGATTGTCAGTAGGAATCAAATATTCTTCCGTAGTGGTCACTTCAATCATTCCGCTTACACCGGTAATGCCGTCTTCAGATACCCATTTTTGCTCTAATACCGGATAAGAAAGCGGTGGTGTGGTACAAGCAAAAGCATCATTAATATTATCATTATAATACCGTAACTCAAGTTGATTGATATCGTCAATTAAAGCGGTTCTTGGACTATCTAAGGGCGTAACTTCATTTTGAAATAACGTGGCATCTACAGCAAAAGCTAAAGCTTGACTACCGGATATTTTATATAAAAAATTATAATCTGTCGCACAGTTTTTTATTGCAAAACCATCAAAATTGGCCATCGCCGTGGCTGAGGTGATATAGTTTCCAAACTTCAACGATTCAAATAATTGCTCTTTTCCATTTCCTTTCTGAAAATTGACATTGCGTAAAATAATATTGTGTGTATAACCCGTAATGATAGAGGAATTAAGCGTTTCATCAACAGTTTTGTTTACAGTGGTCACTATTTCAATTGTTCCGGCAAGAGCATTCCACTCTTCGGTAACTACAGGTGTGGCTGGAGGTATAGTGTTACAAATGTCGCCTGTGGTTACGGTTCCGTCATAAATTCTATAAATTACTTTGTTGGCCCCTCCAATATTAACTGTTCTCGGAGTGCCCGGAACGGTAATTTCATTGATAAAATTACTCTCCGGAATTTGAACAAGCAAAACTTCAGTATTGTTGATTTTATAGATAAAAAAACCGTTGGCTCCACTATTGCATTGGTTTGTGTTTACATCTGTAAAATTAAAGGTTTCTATATCAAAATCTCCGTCATCACAAGCGTTCAGTGTTAGCAAAAGTACCAAAAACCCTAAAAATCTTTTCATAATCAAAATAATTTAAAGCAAAAATAGGATTTTTAATTTCTTTCAAAAGCATTTCTTTTTAATTAGTATGAATTTAACCATTATGCTTATCTTTGAAACGCTTATTAAAAACAGATATAAAATGAAAAATAGTTTCTTGATTTCGATTTTTTTATTATCAATGATTACTTTTGGTCAAAAGCTACAATCACCTGATAAACAAGTAGAATTGTCCGTTGGAGTAAACAAAATTGGACGTCCTTTTTATAGTTTAAATTATAAAACAAAACCGGTTATTCAAACTGGTTTTTTAGGGGTGGTACTTAAAAATACGAGTACATTGGCGGCCGAATTTGAAATTGTAAACTCAACTGTTTCTGCAGTAAATGAAAATTGGAAACCTGTTTTGGGCGAACAAAAGGAAATTCAAAATAGCTACAACCAATTGGTGCTTGAATTATTTCAAAAGTCCTCCAAACGGAAAATGAATATTGTGTTCAGACTATTCAACGAAGGGTTAGCGTTTCGATATGAATTTCCAGCACAAGAAAACTTGAATTATTTTGTCATTTCAGATGAAGTCACCCAATTTGCCTTAGTAGGCGACCATAAAGCTTTTTGGATTCCCGGTGACTACGATAGCCAAGAATATGTGTACAATGAAACAAAATTGTCCCAAGTGGATGTGTCTAAATTAGACATGAACAATGGCATTGGTATGAAAGGCCCAATGGCAAATTCCCGTATTCAATCTCCTGTGATGATGAAATCAGCCGATGGATTGTATATCAATATCTTTGAAGCTGCGGTGGTCAATTATCCCATCATGCATTTAGAATTAGATACAACTACCTTTTTGATGCAATCTCATTTGGTGCCCAATGCCATTGGTGATAAAGCGTATTTACAAGCTCCGGCAAATTCACCTTGGCGAACAATCATGGTGAGTGACGATGCCCGAAAAATTCTCGCTTCAAAAATGACCTTGAACTTAAATGAACCTTCAAAAATAGAAGATACTTCTTGGATTAAACCAATGAAATATGTGGGGATTTGGTGGGAAATGCATGTAGGTAAAGCTACTTGGGACTATGCCGGTTCACAAAACGCCCAAATGGCTCAGGATGCGGAGTTAAAACCTACCGGAAAGCATGGAGCAACTACTGAAAATACAAAACGATACATAGATTTTGCTGCCAAACATGGTTTTGATGGCGTATTAGTAGAAGGGTGGAACATCGGATGGGAAGATTGGTTCGGAAATTGGAAAGAAAATGTGTTTGATTTTGTTACTGCTTATCCTGATTTCAACGTAGAGGAAGTGCAAAAATATGCCGAATCTAAAGGAATTAAAATGATCATGCACCACGAAACATCCGGTTCGGTTGCCAATTATGAAAGACGTTTGGACCGTGCTTTTTCTTTTATGAAAAAACATAATTATAACGCAGTAAAAAGCGGTTATGTTGGTAAAATTATCCCCAGAGGAGAATGGCACGATGGTCAATCCATGGTCAACCATTTCAATTGGGTAGTGGAAAGAGCAGCTGAATATAAAATCATGGTCAATTCGCACGAATCATCTCGGCCTACCGGTGTTCATCGAACGTACCCTAACTACATTGCGGCGGAGGCAGCCCGAGGAAATGAATTCAATGCTTGGAGCAACGGTAATCCGCCTATGCACGAAACTATTCTTCCGTTTACACGATTTTTAGGTGGACCGATGGATTACACGCCTGGAATTTTTGAAATTAAAATGAGCCACTACGACGCTACTAAAAAGGAACAGGTGCACACTACGTTGGCAAAACAATTAGCTTTGTATGTAACGATTTACAGCCCATTGCAAATGGCAGCAGATTTACCGGAAAACTACGAACGTTATCCTGATGCATTTCAATTCATCAAAGATGTGGAAGTAGATTGGGATGAAACTAAAATCATCGAAGCTGAACCTGGTGACTACCTCACCATTGCCCGTAAAACAAAAGGAAAAGAATCTTGGTTTTTAGGAGCTATAACAGATGAAAATGCCAGAAACTCGGAAATAACTTTAGACTTTTTAACCCCCGGCAAAAAATATAAAGCGACGATTTATCAAGATGGAAAAGACGCTCATTGGGAAAAAAATCCAAAAGCGTACACAATTAAAACAATGGAAGTAACATCAAAAACAAAACTGAAATTAATCCTTGCCGCCGGTGGTGGAACAGCGATTAGTTTCATTCCTCTAAATTAATTTTTTTTGTCATTCCGAAAGATGACGAAGTCGATATAGGAATCTCCTGCGAAGCAGGGAAAAAATTAAGGAAGAGAATCTTATAAATAAATACTTTTTAATTACAATGATATTCTTTCAATGAACAAAATATACCTCGATAATGCCTCCACCACCGCCATTCATCCCGAAGTAATTCAGGAAATGACTCGCGTGATGCAATCGGAATATGGTAATCCTTCTTCCTCACACAGTTTCGGACGGGGAGCAAAAGCAGTCTTGGAATCCGCCAGAAAAAGCATCGCAAAACAACTCAACTGTACGGCTCAGGAAATAATTTTCACCTCTTCCGGAACAGAAGCCAACAATTGGATTTTGCAAAATGCCGTTAAAAAGATTGGGATAAAACGCATTATCACCTCCAAAATGGAACACCATGCTGTAGTATACCCCATCCTGGCATTGCAAAAGGAATTCGGAATCGAAGTAGAGTTCTTAAAGGTTTTACCGAATGGACAAGTTGATTATTTGCAATTGACAGCTTTGTTGGATAGCCACACTCCAACGCTAGTGAGCTTGATGCATGTGAACAATGAAACTGGCGTGGTCTTAGATATTGAGCGGGTAGGAGAGTTATGCAAACTGCACAAAGCCTATTTTCATTCGGATACTGTCCAATCAATGGGAAAAACCGAGCTTGATTTACAACAACTTAACATTGATTTCCTGGTGGCTAGCGGCCACAAGTTTCACGGACCTAAAGGAGTCGGATTTGCTTTTATAAAAAAGAACACGCCCATAGCAGCCTTGTTAGTGGGAGGGGAGCAGGAAAAAGGGCTTCGTGCGGGTACGGAAGCAGTACACCAAATTGCCGGCATAGCAAAAGCCTTGGAATTCGCTTATGAAGGCTTGGAAAGTCAACGAGATACCATCTTTGAATTAAAAAAATATACCATTGAAAAACTTACGGCTCAATTTCCTTCCGTAAAATTTAATGGCGGACTGGAAACATTTTACACGATTTTAAATGTGCAATTGCCTTTGGCAGAGGATAAAACAAGTATAATTTTATTTGAATTGGATATGAAAGGAATTGCCGTTTCTCGTGGAAGTGCCTGCCAGTCGGGTAGTATAAAACCATCCCATGTGTTGGTGGAATTCCTCTCGGAATCAGAATTAAAAAAACCAAGCTTACGCCTGTCATTTAATCAACACAATACCAAAGAAGAAATCGATTATTTTGTTTCGTGTTTAGCAGCGATGTAAGTGAGAATGATTATTTTTGCCTACCAACACAACCATAATGTATAAACTACTCATTCGACCGATATTGTTCTGCTTTGACCCGGAACAAGTGCATTATTTTACTTTTTCACTCATTCGTTTTCTCCATAAAATACCGGGCGTTGGAAAACTCTTCCAAGCCATGTATGAAGTGAAAAATCCAAAACTGGAACGCGAAGTATTCGGCTTGAAATTCAAAAACCCTGTCGGATTAGCCGCCGGATTTGACAAGGATGCAAAACTATACAAAGAACTCTCCAACTTCGGATTTGGCTTCATCGAAATTGGAACCTTAACGCCCAAACCACAAGAGGGCAATCCCAAAAAAAGATTGTTTAGATTAAAAGAAGATGCCGCTATTATCAACCGAATGGGGTTTAACAATGGTGGTGTTTTAGAAGCAGTAGAACGATTAAAAAAGAACAACGGTGTATTAATAGGCGGAAACATTGGCAAAAATAAAAACACACCCAACGAAACAGCAACAGCCGACTATGAGAGTTGTTTTGAAGCCTTATTTCCACATGTAGATTATTTTGTGGTCAATGTGAGTTCACCCAACACACCCAACTTAAGGGCGTTACAAGACAAAGAACCGTTGACGCAATTGTTGCAAACCTTACAAAACCGAAACCTCGCGAAACCGAAACAAAAACCAATCCTCCTCAAGATTGCACCCGATTTAATGAACGAGCAGTTACTCGACATTATCGACATCGTCAAAGAGACTCAAATAGCAGGAGTGATTGCAACAAACACTACGCTTTCTAGAGAAGGATTACATTCAGAAAATAAAACTGAAATGGGCGGATTAAGCGGTAAACCCTTAACCAAACGTTCCACCGAAGTTATTCGTTTTCTAAGTGAAAAAAGCAACAAAGCATTTCCAATCATTGGCGTAGGAGGAATTCATTCTGCTGATGAAGCCATCGAAAAATTGAATGCCGGAGCCAGTCTCATCCAGCTCTATACGGGCTTTATCTATGAAGGTCCGGGATTAATCAAGGAAATCAACAACCGAATTTTGAAAGAAGTATAATTCCTAATTCGTAATTCCAATGTTTCTCCTCGCTTCCATCGCTTTAACGCTTTCCCCGGGACCGGATATTCTGTATGTCCTCACCCAAAGCATCTCCAATGGGAAAAAGTATGGCATTGCTACTGCATTAGGTTTAGTCTCCGGAATTTTGGTACACACCACCTTAATCGCTTTAGGAGTTTCAGCAGTGATTAAAGAATCGGAAATAATTTTCACAGTAATCAAAATTTTTGGAGCTTGTTATTTACTTTGGATTGCCTACCAAGTCTATAAAGCTCCTGCTTCCATTACTTTGAATACCTCGGCAAAGCCACAAAAATCAATACTGGCTTTAGTGAAACAAGGGTTCATCATGAATGTATTAAACCCAAAAGTAACCTTGTTTTTCTTAGCTTTTTTCCCCGGATTCATTGACGAAAAGGC
>ERZ795054.2888-NODE-2888-length-14053-cov-4.955065_pt1 | contig 14053 bp, 6 predicted proteins | sample MGYA00375138_ERZ795054 | MGnify/ENA primary metagenome ERZ795054 (study PRJEB30183, sample SAMN05720215) | anaerobic digester metagenome | isolation source: active sludge of municipal wastewater-treating anaerobic digesters | place: USA | collected 2014-12-23 ...
AGCAATGTCCGTGCGGCCATGTCTTTGAGTTGGCCCGCCGCGCTTTGCCACTGCCACCGTCGGGCCAGCTCCCGACTCAGCCGCCAGCGGCTCCAACCGGGCTGCGCGGCGAGCAAGCCCTGGACGTCGGCCAATTCGGCGGCGCCGAAGCGACGCCCCTGGATGATCTCGGGTCGGTCCACGGCGCGGGAGCATGACGGAGGGGGCGGGAGGAGTCCCGAACAAAATGAAGAAATCTTCTCTGACCCGCGTACGCCACGGGGCCAGCCCCGGACGCCAGTACCCGCTCTATCCCCATGCCATGCCTCACTTCCCCAAGCCTCAACTAATCGACTCGCGGCAGAGGTGCGTCACCAACTCCGAACAACTTGAGATGCGCACCCCGGATCCCGCTGTCGCGTTTGGGGCTTGTGGGCAATCCCCCCCTGCCCTACTCTCCCCCGAAACTGTTTCCGAAGGACCAGACGCACACAAACCAATGAAAGCCTCGGCCTCGTCTCGCACCTTCGCCTCTGCGCTCGCCGCAGCGGTCGTCCTCGTCTCAGCTCCCACGACCCAATCGCAGCCTGCCTCCCAACCTGCCATGTCCATCGAAACCTCCTCCTTCGGCCAGATGCCCGACGGCACCCCGGTCAAGCTGTACACCCTGCGCAATGCGCAAGGCATCACGGTCAAGGTCACCGATTACGGCCTGATCATCACGGAGCTCTGGGTCCCCGATCGGAACGGCAAAGCGGGAAATGTCGTGCTCGGATTCGACACGCTGGACCGCTACCTCAACGGCCATCCGTTCTTCGGCGCCATCGCCGGGCGCGTCGCCAACCGCATCGCCAACGCCCGCTTCACCATCGATGGCAAAGAGTACACCGTCACCAGGAACAGCAATCCCAATCACATCCACGGCGGGGCCAAGGGATTCGACAAGAAGGTCTGGACGGCGACGCCGATGCCAGTCACTCAAGACGATGCGGCGGTCGAGTTCTCCTGCCTAAGCCCCGACGGCGAGGAAGGCTACCCCGGCAACCTCACGGTCACGGTCCGGTACACGCTGACCGCCCGCGGCGAGCTGCGCATCGATTACTCGGCCACGACTGACAAACCAACGCCCGTCAACCTGACCAATCACAGCTACTTCAATCTGGCCGGGGCCGGCGACGTGCTCGGACACGAGCTGACTCTCGCCGCGGATTTCTATACCCCCTCGGATGAAGCCCTCATCCCGACCGGCGAAATCCGCACGGTCAAAGGCACCCCGCTCGATTTCACCCAGACGACAACCATCGGCGCCCGAGCCGCCCAAACCGGGCTCAAACCCGGCGGCTACGACCACAATTTCGTCCTCCGCGGCGGCGGTCAATCCCTCGCCCTGGCCGCCACGGTCTTTGAGCCGACAACCGGGCGTGTGCTCGAAGCGCTGACCACCGAGCCGGGCGTCCAGCTCTATACCGCCAATCACCTCGACGGCTCGATCGTGGGCACCGGCGGCGTGAAGTACCCGCGCCACGCCGGCTTCTGCCTCGAAACCCAGCACTACCCCGACTCGGTCAACCAACCGCATTTCCCCTCGGTCGTGTTGCGTCCCGGCCAAACCTATCGCACCACCACCGTCTTCCGCTTCTCGGCCCGCTAAGGTTTTATACACAGTGTCAGAAGTTCCGCCGCGTGAGGGCACGCGGCCTACAGGCTTGTAGGCCGAGTCCCCTGACCCGCCCCTGCATCATTTATGTCGCTCTGTATAACAACTCATCGACGCGAGCAAACGTATACCCGCGGGCCTCGAGCCAATCCAGAAGCGCGTCGAAGCGACTGTGCATCTTGTCGGCGCGCCCTGGGCCGGCGCCCAGATGCAGCAGCAACAGGAAGCCGTTCAATCCGTGCGGATCTGCGCTCTCGCGCCGCACAATGCTCTCGAAGATCGCCTCGGAGGAAGTGAAGTTCGCATCCCGCTCGCCGGTGTAGTCGGCCGCGGACCGGGTGCCCGGGGTGTAGTTCACCAGCGTCAGCCCCAGCTCGCGCGTCCATCGGACAATGTCAGCGTTGAAATGCTCGTAGGGCGGCAGAAAAATCGGCGCGGCACGGCGCGTCACCCCGAACGCCGCCAGCTTCCGGTAATTCGCATCAAGATCGTCGCGAAAGGCCCCGCGGGTCACCAGGGTGCGCCTCTGAGCGTCCCAGTCGCAGTACAGCAAATGCCTGTCCGAATGCGCACCAACGTAGTGGCCTTCGCGCACCATGCGGCGCACCAGCGACGCAAACTCGGGATTCGCGAGAAAATCGCCTGTAAGAAAAAACGAAGTGCGCGCCTTGTGCCGCCCCAAGGCGTCGAGAATGATCGATCCGCCCTCGGCGAACTCGTGTCCGGTAAAGACCAGCGCCAATCGACGGCAATCCGTCGGCCCGCGGACGATGGCGCCGCCCTGCCACGTCACGCCCGCTGCGCATGCACGGTCCGGACCCGGTCCAACCGCACTCGGCGCTGAACCCAGCTCGAGCCTCGAATCCCGCTGGCAGCTCGCAGTGAACGCCGCGATGGCAATCCACAAAGCCGCCAAACGGGCGCCCTGTCCCGGAAAGCCGTGCCGTCCGAGTCCGCCTGTCCATCGCGCTCGCATGACCCGGCCACGCTGTATCGACACCCCCAGGCGCCGTCAAGACGCAGGAAACGGAATTGCGCCACACCAGGGCCAATTCATGAAGTGGAGCGGCGATGGCCCGTCGCCGAGAAACACCGTCTTCACTCGCGATGGCGGGGGACGAGCCGTATTGACGAGCCGTCCCCCCTCCAGCCTTTTCGTCTTCATGAATTGGCCCTGGCGCGACGCAGATCGGGCAACTTGAAGCTTCCAACTTCCGAACTCGGGCCCCACCATTCCTCCATCCAAACATGAATCCATTGACACACGAAAATGCCATGTTCTCGCGGCGACGCTTTGTCGGGCAATCCGCCATCGCCGCCGGCCTGCTCGGCAGCGTCGGCGCTTCCGCACAGACTGCTCCCCCGGCCCAACCTCACCTCGCCCAAACCGATGCGCGCGCGTTTGGCGCGCGGGGCGACGGCCAGACCGACGACACGAAGGCCCTTCAGGCTGCGCTCGACGCCGCCCGCACGGGCGGTCCGGTTTGTCGCGTGCCGCCCGGATTGTATCGCCTTGACGGGGCTTTGACCGTGCCGCCCGGTGTGACGTTATGCGGCGCCTCGGGTGGCGTGCCGCACAGCGAGCATCCCATCGGCACGGTGCTTCTTGCGTATGGGGGACGCGGCCAAGCCGAGGGCGAGCCGTTGATCACGCTCAAGCCCAACGCTGTCGTGCGCAATCTGGTGATCCACTACCCCGAGCAGACGCTGCCCGAGGTGGCCGCCTATCCGTGGACCATTCGCGCCGACGGCGAGTTGTGCCAGATTCTCGACCTCACAATCACCAATCCGTACCAGGCGATCGACGTCGGCACGAAATGGAACGAATTGCACCTGGTGCGCAACCTGTTCGCCTGCCCCCTGAAAATCGGCGTCTACATCGACCAGTGCACCGATATCGGGCGCATCGAGAACGTCCATTTCAACCCGAACTTCTGGACGCGCATGGCTCTCAAGCCGCCTTTCCCCGGTGGCGACATCAAAGCCTACCTCGAAAAGAACCTCGTCGGATTCAAGATCGGCAAGACGGACTGGGAGTTCATCAGCAACAGCTTCGTCATCTTCCCGCGCGTCGGGTTCCACTTCGACGACTTCGGCCACGGCCCCGGCAACGCCGTCATCACCCAGTCCGGCAGCGATATCTGCCCTGTCGCCGTCCGCGTCGACCGCACCCAGAACCACGCCGGCGTCCAGTTCGCCAACAGCCAATTCATGTCCACAATCGAGGTCGGCCCGGACAACCGCGGCCCCATCAAGCTGGCCAATTGCGGCTTCTGGGGGACCGAAGCAACCCAGGAACACGTGCGTCACAACGGACCAGCCACCCTCGCGCTCACCGCATGCCACTTCACAGGCTGGGACCATGCCGGGAAAGGCGATCCCTGCATCCGCGCCGCCCGCGGACGCCTCATTGTCAGCGGCTGCGAGTTCATGGATTCAGGCAGGCAAGCCATCCTCCTCGAGAAAGGACTCGAAGCCGCCACGGTCTTCGGCTGCTGCTTCCGAGATGGCAAGGGCGTGCGCGACGATTCGGGCGCGGACGTCCAGGTGGGGTTGAATGCCGGCCACTAGCCCGGATCCGGTTCAGCGCGCAGCCCGTGGTCGATCCGGGCTAGGGCCGATCAACTCGATGAAATGGCCGTCCGGATCCTTGACGACTACGATGTGCGTGCCGCCCCCCAGATCCAGCGGCGTCTCGCCAAGCAGAGGAACCTTTGCCCGCTTGAGCCGATCGAGTGCCCGATCCAGGTCCTTCACGTACAGGGTCAAATAGCGGTAGCCGAACGTCGTGTGGATGAACCGCTGGTCCGCTGGCGCGGCTTGAGCCCCCGGAAAGGACAGGACCTTCAGACGCGTCGCCTGCTCACCCTCGGCCAGCACGAAAACCCGCACATCGACCGCATGACCGTCGATGAGCCCGATCTTCCGGCCAAGATCCGCGCTGACCGGGAACCCGGGCACCTCACGAAAGCCAATGGCGTTGGTCAAGAATGACGCGGTCCGCGCCGCATCCTTGACGACCATGCCAATGTCGATCCGCGGATTGGCGAATTCGGTGGTCGTCTCCGCGGCGCGCGCCAGGCAGGCCGTGGCCATACAGACCGCGATGAACGCCGCTCGCCAATGTCGATACCCATGAACTCTGCAAGATGAGGAGGTGGTTTGCATGGCGCCAAGAGTAGGAAAAGCCGCTCAAACCGCAAGCGCCTTTAGCGCCCGTCGTAATCGTAATCTCTATCTCGATCTGCCTTCGTGGACCCGGTCATGCGGCTCGCGTGGATTGCGATTGCGATGACGATTACCAGAATCCCAGAGCGACGATTGCGAGATGCCCCGCCCCCCCGACACCAGTGTCGATTCGACTGGCACCGTCCGCGCAGACTCACTACCCTTCCAGGCAATCGAATCATGTCTGCCCGCCTCTTACCGATCGTCCCGCACGCTCCGCGGCGGAGAATCCGTCACATCACATCCTCCCTGTCGGCGCCGATTTTCGCCACGCTCATCGGAATGATGGGCCTCGCTCAGGATTTGGCGGACGACTTTCGCCAACCGCCCGATTCGGCCCGCCCGGGCGCTTATTGGTACTTCATGGACGGCAACCAGGACCGCGAGGCGATGACGACCGACCTCGAAGCCATGCACCACGCCGGGCTCCGCAAAGCCCTCTTCCTCGAAGTCAACATCGGTGTGCCTCGCGGTCCGGTCGATTTCATGAGCCCGATCTGGCAGGACAATTTCGCTCACGCCGTCCGCACGGCCGACCGGCTCGGCATGGAGATCATCCTCGGCACCGGCCCCGGTTGGAGCGGCGCCGGCGGTCCCTGGATCGATCCCTCCCGCTCGATGCAGCACCTCTGCGCCAGTTCAATCACAGTGGTCGGCCCCGGCCCGTGCACCGCCATTCTCCCGGTTCCTCCCCCGCGCGCCCCATCCCAATTCGCCGGCCTGTCGCCCGACCTGGCCGCCCAGCGCGACGCCTGGCATGCGGATGTGGCCGTTCTGGCATTCCCGACGCCGGCTGCGACCGAACCGCCGGAGCATCTGGCCGTCAAGGCGCTCTACGAGACGCAGCCCTACTCGATCTGGAAACACGTGCCCCGCTTCATGCCGGCCCCGGCCACCCACAGCGAGCCGCCCGCGGACGCCATCATCGGCCCGAACCAGGTTCTCGATCTGACAACGCGCTTGCGCCCCGACGGCTCGCTCGACTGGAGTGTCCCGCCGGGCCAATGGACAGTGATGCGCTTCGCCGCCCGGAGCACGGGGGCAACCACCCGCCCCGCCCCCACGCCCGGACACGGCTTCGAGACCGACAAATTCGACGCGGCGGCGTTCGCTTTCCATTTTGATCAGTTTCACAAGAAACTGCTTGAACGGGTCGGCCCACGGCGTCCCGGGCGTGGCTGGACAGCTCTGCACCTCGACAGTTGGGAGATGAGTTCCCAGAACTGGTCAGCCCGCTTTCGCGACGAGTTCCAACGCCGCCGCGGTTACGATCCACAACCGTTCTTCCCGGCCTACACGGGGCTGATCGTCGGATCGCGCGAGAACACGGAGCGCTTTCTTTGGGATCTGCGCAAGACGGCCCAGGAACTGGTGATCGAAAACCACGCGCACGTCATCCGCCGCCACGCCCACCAGAACGGCTTCTACTACTCGAATCAGCCCTACGACATGAACCCCGCCGGCGACATCGAGTTGGGCGCAGTCGCCGACATTCCGTCCTGCGAGTTCTGGATCTCCGAGGTGGACACGGTCTATAGCTGCATCGAGGCCTCCTCGATCGCCCATACGATGGGCCGCCCGGTCGTCCGCGCCGAAGCCTTCACTTCGCCGCCCCGACACGGTTACCCGGACAACCCCGCCGATCTCAAGAACCAGACCGACTGGGCCTTCGCCATGGGAATCAATGACATCATCTTCCACACGTTCCAACATCAGCCGCTGGGTCTCAACGCCCCCAAACCGGGCCTCGCCATGGGACCGCACGGCATCCATTGGCACCGCCACCAGACCTTCTGGCCCATGGTCCGCCCGTATCACGATTACATCGCCCGCTGCGGCCAAATGCTGCGTCAGGGTGTCTCGGTGGCCGATATCCTCTACCTGGTGCCCGAGGGCGCCCCGCACATCTTCCTGCCGCCAGACGACGCCTTCGAGGGCCAGGGATTGCTCCGCGAAAAGAAGGCCTACGGATTCGATGCCGTCAGCCCCGGTATCCTCATGGCCCGCGCCAAAGCGGACGGCGGCCGGATCGTGTTCCCGGAAGGCACAACGTACCGCCTGTTGGTCCTGCCGATCGTCGAGACCATGACCCCGGAACTGCTCGCCAAACTCGAAGCGCTGGTCGAACAGGGCGCCACCGTCATCGGCACCCCCCCCGCCAAGTCCCCCAGCCTGTCCCAGTTTCCCCAATGCGATGCTCGCGTCCACGCCCTGGCCCGGAAGATCTGGGGTGGACTCGATGTTCCCCAGACAACAGTCGAGCGGAGTTATGGAAAAGGCCGGATCGTATGGGGCGGCCCGGCAACCGCCCCGACACAAGCCAGTCACCCCAGCCTCATGCACCAGCACAGCCACTGGATCTGGACGCCCCAGGACGATCCCGCTACACACGCGCCAGCCGGCGTGACGCGCTGTTTCCAAAAGACATTCCAACTCGACACCGGACGCACTCTGCGCAGCGCCCGTCTCCACGCCACAGCCGACAACGGATTCGAAGTCTGGCTCAATGGCGTCGCCGTCGCCTCAGGCAATAACTTCAACGAAATCCAACAGGTCGACATCCGCCCCGCTCTAAAATCAGGAACCAACCTCCTCGCCGTGGCCGCTTCCAACGCCGGGTCCGAACCCAACCCCGCCGGCTTGATCGCCCTCGTTCACATCGAGTTCGAGGACGGACACGATTTCTTCATGGGCACCGACGCCGCCTGGCGCGTCGCAGACAACCCCGAAGACGCCTGGCAGAGCGAAACCAAGACCGGTCCCCACTGGCGCGCCGCACGGGTCCTCGGGCCCGCCTCGATGGCACCCTGGGCCAATGTCATCCCGAAATCCCGTCCGGATTCCCTCTACCCGAGCTATGGCGCCACGGTCGCATTACTGAAAACATGGGGCGTCCCACCGGCGTTCGACACCACCGGCCCGCTGCGCTATCACCAGCGCCGCACCCCGACCCGCGACATCTTCTTCGTGGGCAATCGCACTGCCGAGCCGGTCGCAATCGAGTGCGCGTTCCGTACAGACGGCGCCACCCCCCAACTCTGGGATCCCGTCACGGGCGCCCGCCGGCGGCTGCCCCGCTGGACCATCCGCGACGGGATCGTCTCCGTGCCACTGCAGTTCGCCCCGCGCGAGAGCTGGTTCATTGTGTTTGATCGCCGGGCAAGAGGCACAGCCGCGAATGTCCAGAGCGAGAATTTCTCGGCCGAGACGATCCTGGCGACTCTGGATGGACCTTACGAAGTGACATTTGATCCCGCCTGGGGCGGTCCCGACAAGCCGGTTGCCTTCGACACACTGCTCCGATGGGACAAACACGCAGACGAAGGCATCCGCTACTACTCGGGCCAGGCCGTCTACCGCAAGATGTTCGATCGTCCGCAGGACCTGCCAGACGCGGAGCGCGTCATTCTGGACCTGGGGACTGTCCACAAACTGGCCGCCGTGAAGATCAATGGGGAAGATCTCGGCATTGCCTGGACCTTCCCGTACCGCGTCGACTTCCACGCCAGCCTGCTCCGTCCCACCGGCAATCACCTCGAAATCGCAGCCGTCAACACCTGGGTCAACCGCTTGATCGGAGATCAGCAACCGGCCCACAAGGCGGTCCGCCACCTCGAGTGGAAGTCCGGCCTGCTCGGCGGCGCCCGCCATCCGGCCGGGCGCTACACCTTCACCACCGCCGCGAACGATTACACCGCCAACTCGCCTCTCGAACCTTCCGGCCTGCTCGGTCCCGTCACGCTGCGGGCTCTTGGCGTCGCCGCGTTCGCCCAGAACCCGCCGAAAGCCGCGACGACAACACCTGCTTCGCCTTCAAATCACTCCCCTGCACCCGAGCAGCCATCGGCAGCCGTCCCGCTCCAGGCGCGGGAGTTCCCGCTCTCGGCGGTGCGATTGCTCGACGGCCCCTTTCGCCGTGCCATGGATGTCAACCGGGCCTATCTGCTCCGCCTGGAACCTGACCGCCTCCTCGCCGGTTTCCGGCGGGAAGCGGGCCTGGCGAAGAGAGCGGATCCCTACGGCGGCTGGGAAACGATCCCCAACGAGGGCCGCTATTCGCTCGCCGGACAAGCACTCGGTCATTACCTGAGCGCCCTCTCGCTCATGGCCAGCGCCACCGGCGATCCCGACTGCCGGCGCCGGGTCGAGTACATTGTCGCCGAGTTGAGCGCGTGCCAACAAGCCGCCGGCAGCGGCATTCTCTGCGCGTTCCCCGAGAGCAAGCAGATCTTCGCCGAGTTAGCGGCGGGCGAGATCAAATCGGACCACCTGTTCGGGCTCAACGGCGGCTACGTGCCCCTCTACGTCACCCATAAGGTCATGGCGGGCCTGCGCGATGCCTGGCTCCTCCTGGGCAACCGCGACGCGCGCGACGTCCTGGTCCGCATGGCGGCTTGGCTGGGCACGGTGGTCGGACCGTTGATCGACCCCCAGATTCGCGAGATGCTCGAGACCGAGCACGGCGGTATCATGGAGGTGGTCGCCGACGTTTACGCCATCACCGGCGATCCCCAGTACCTGGCCCTGGCCAAACGCCTCAACCACCAGAGCCTCTTCGCCCCCCTGACCCGTGGCGAGGACACGCTCACCGGACAACACGCCAACGCCCAAATCCCCAAGGCCATCGGCATGGAACGGATCTTCCAGTTGACCGGCGACCCCGCGTACGGAAAGGCGCCGCGGTTCTTCTGGGACCTCGTCGCGCGCACCCGCTCCTTCGTCATCGGCGGACACGGCGAGAACGAGTTCTTCTTCGCTCCCGAGGATTTCGCCGCCAAGGGCGTGGTCTCGCCCACCGGACCCGAGACCTGCAACACCTACAACATGATCAAGCTTTCCCGCCGGCAATGGCTCGTGCAACCGTCGGCCACCCTCGCCGACTTCATCGAGCGATCCCTCTCCAACCACATCCTCCCCTCGCAAGAGCCCGAACACGGCGGCTTCGTCTACTTCACCTCGATGCGCCCCGGCCACTACCGCACCTACTCGAGCGACACGGAGGATTTCTGGTGCTGTACCGACACCGGCATGGAAAGTCATGCCAAGCACAACCAGTTCATCTACGCCCACGCCGGCCCCCGGCTCTGGATCGATCTCCTCATCCCTTCGGAACTCGATTGGGCTGATCAGGGTGTGCGTCTCCGGCTCGAAACGCGTTTCCCCGAAGATGGAAAGGCCACCCTCGTCTTCGACGCCAAGGAGCCGCGGAAGCTCGAGATCGCCGTCCGCTGTCCGGGCTGGCTCGAGTCCGGCACCATGAAACTCGCGGTCAACGCCACCCCTGAGCGGGTCGAGGCCCCGCCCGGTTCCTATGCCGTGATTGAACGCACCTGGAAAGCCGGCGACCGCATCGAAGTGGAATGGCCCCTCAGCCTCCGCACCGAGATGCTGCCGCGAAGCGACGAGTGGATTTCCGTCCTCTGGGGGCCGATCGTGCTGGCCGGCGAACTCGGCACCGAGGGGATCGAGCACCTGGATTTCAGCCACACGCACAACTATGTCGCCACACAGACGCTTCCGGTGGATCACGCGCCGGTCTTCGTCGGAAAACCCGGCGACGTGCCCGCCAGGATCAAACCCGTGCCCGATCGGCCCCTGGCCTTTCGCACCGTAGGATTGGCCCGTCCGGCCGATGTGTCGCTGGCCCCCTTCTACCGCGTGCACCGCCAGCGTTATGCCGTGTATTGGCGGCTGATCGCCCCAAAACCGGACCGCGACCCCATTGCCGAGAGAAACGGCGCGAGGTGACACCCAGCCATCGAGACCGTTGACATTCAACAGTCCAATGCGCACGGGGACCATGAACCGGTCTGTAGCCGTTCAGGCCGTCGTCCGTTGGGTGGTCGTCGTGCCGTGGATGCGGACCCTGACCTCGCGAGGCGCCGGGGATGTGAGGCGGTAGCGAATCACCTTGCCGTCCTTCCAATCAATATCCACGGTGACTTGTCCCCGGGCCTTCAGGCCCTTGACCGAGCCTTCCGGCCACGCTTTCGGGAGCGCGGGCAGCAACTCGATTTCGCCTGCGTGCGACTGCAGCAGCATCTCCGCAATGCCCGCGCAGCCGCCGAAATTGCCGTCGATCTGGAAGGGCGGGTGCGCGCAAAATAGGTTCGGATACGAGCCCGCGCCGCCGCCGTCGTAGGTGGTCGAGCGGTCGGCCGGACGCAGGAGTTGGCCCAGCAGCTTGTGCGCCCGTTCGCCATCGCCGAGGCGCGCCCAGAGGTTGATCCGCCAGCCCAACGCCCAGCCGGTGCTCTGATCGCCGCGGGCTTCGAGTGTCCTCCGACAGGCCTCGGCCAGCGCGGGCGTGCCGCGGGACGTGATCTCGTAATAGGGATACAAGCCGTAGAGATGCGATGTGTGCCGGTGACGCGGTTCCGGCTCCGGGTAGGGTTCAAGCCATTCCTGAAGGCGTCCGTCCGGGCCGATCTGGTTGGGCGCAAGCCGCGAAAGCTTCTCCCCCAACTCGAGCCGCAGGCCCTCGTCCACGTCGAGTATTCCGGCGGCGCGGACGACGTTGCCGAAGAGCTCGCGCAGCAATTGCATGTCCACCGTCGGCCCAAGACAGACGTTGGCGGTCTTGCCATCGGGGAGGCGGAAGGCGTTCTCCGGCGAGTTTGACGGCCCGGTCACGAGCCACGCGTGCCTCGGCTCCTCGACCAAATTGTCCAGATAGAAGAGCGCCGACTCCTTCAGGATCGGGTAAGCCCACGCCAAAAACTCGCGGTCGCCGGTAAAGGCGTAATGCTCCCAGAGATGCGCGCACAGCCACGCCGAGCCGCTGACGGTCGCGCCCCAGGACGCGTGCTCGCCGGGCGATGTGAAGCCCCAGGGATTCGTGATGACATGCGCCACCCAGCCGCGCGCGTCGTAGTAAGCCCTCGCCGTCTTGCGCCCCGGCTCGACCATCGAGGCGATGAGGCGGTGCATCGGCTCGTGCAGCTCGGACAGATTGCAGACCTCCGCCGGCCAGTAATTCATCTGCACGTTGATGTCCAGATGCCAGTCGCCGTTCCAGGGCGTCTGGATTTCCTCGGCCCAGATGCCCTGCAAGTTGGCCGGCAGCCCGCCAGGACGCGATGCGCTGATGAGCAGGTAGCGGCCAAAGTCGAAATAGAGCTTGGCCAGCGCAGGATCAGGCGCGCCCTTGGCGTAAGCAACGAGCCTCTGGTCCGTGGGCAGGGCGCTGCTGGCGGTCGCCGGCAAGTCGAGCGACACGCGCTCGAACCACTTCGCATGATCCGCCTGCTGCGCCGCGCGGAGTTCGGCGAATGACTTCCCCGCCGCCTTGTCCAGGTCGCCCCGTGTCGCCGCCAAGGCGTCGCTCAACTGTCGCCCCGCCAATCCGCGGTAGTCCGTCGCTGCCGCAAGCAACAGCACCGCCTCGTCCGCGCCCGCCACGACGAGCGTGTTGCCTTCGGCCTTCACCGACCCGCCCGGCGCCAGCGCCCGCAGCCGGGCCGCGTAGGTGACGCCTTGCCCGCCTCGCCCATCGTTGAGCGTTCCGGTCATCAACAACTCGTTGGCGCCCACGGCGGTGGTCGTGAAGCGCTCCTTGCGATCAAGCGCGACGCTGAAGCTGAGCGAACCCGGCTTGTCCGCGGTCAGCCGCGAGACAAAGACTTCGTCCGGCCCGCTGACAAAATGCTCGCGCGTGAAGCGCACGCCGCCGTCCACATAGGTCACCGTGGCCAGCGCCGTGCGCAGGTCGAGCGTGCGCGCGTAGCCCTGCGCTGCGCCCTGCTCCTGGGCATTGGCGGTGACGCCCTCGATCGCGATCTCGGCGACCTGGAAATGCGTGATCCCCGGATTCGGCGCGTTCCCAAACCTGAGCCGCAGGTTGCCGAGCGTCTGGTAACAACCAAAGGGCACGTTCGCCCCGTTCCCGTGGCCCGAGCCCTCGCCCTGACAGGTGAAGTTGGCGTTGACCAGAGCCTCGGCCTCGACGTTCCTGCCCTCGAACAGCAGCCGGCGGATCTCCGGCAGCGCTTTGTGCGCATCCGGACGATCCGCATCCTCGCGCGAGCCGGACCACACCGAACTCTCGTTCAATACAATGAGCTCCTCGCCGACCCCGCCGAAGATCATCGCCCCGATGCGCCCGTTGCCCAGAGGCAGCGAGCGGCTGAAGTGCGCGCCTGGTTGATCGAACCAAATGGCGGAGGGTTCCTGGGCCAACAACGCGGCGGCGGCAAGGCCCAGCACTCCCCCGACGATCGAGTTGCGGATTCTGGTCATGAAAGCAGCGAGGCTAAACTGATACTGACAGATTGGGAATTGCGATTCCGAGGGCCTTTTCTGTCGAGGTGAATGGTGGGTGATCAGAGGGTCCAGCCCTCGCGGTAGTCGTAGTGCAACAGGCCATTCGCCTCGGGAACGTTCGTCACCCTCAAGCGCGTGCTGTCCCAAAGCAGCTTCTGTCCAATCAACTCGCGGCCCAATCGGATCGCCACACTCCCGAGCAGCACGGCCTCGGTCAACGGCCCCGAAAAAGCGAAGTGCGATTCGGTGGGCGCGTTTGTTTTGCAGGCATGGATGAACTCCTGGTAGTGGCCCATCGAACGAGGCAGAGTCTTGGCTGGCGGAGTGAACTGCGCATGCCTGGAGGACGGAATCAAACGAGGTTTCTGCCCTCCCCACCCTTCGACGAGGATCTTGCCTTTGTCGCCGACAAACAGAATGCCATCTTCGGGGTCCAGGACGCGGTCGTTCTCAAGTTCCTCCGGGCGTTCTGGCAGCAGGCCGCCATCGTACCAGTGGACTTTGACTGGCGGCATCGCCCCGCGGGCCGGGAATTCGTAGTGCACCATCGCGGCCAGCGGCACGGTTTCCTCGAAGACCGGCGTCGAGGTCGCGGTCAGACTCGTCGGCGCACCCAGCTTCAGTGCCGAGAACACGGGCGCCAGATTGTGGATCCCCATGTCGCCGAGTCCGCCCGATCCGAAGTCCCACCACCCGCGCCATTTGAAAGGGACATAGGCGGGATGATAAGGCCGCCACGGGGCTGGACCCAGCCAGAGGTTCCAGTCAAGGGACGGCGGCACGGGGGGCGTATCTTTGGGGCGGTCGATGGCTTGGGGCCACCAGAGCCTCGTCGTGCCACGGTGGGTGGGCCGATCCGACCACACGTGGACCTCCTGGACGGCGCCAATGACACCGCTCCAGATCCATTCCTTCAAAAGGCGGTTA
>ERZ795054.2889-NODE-2889-length-14048-cov-4.513828_pt1 | contig 14048 bp, 17 predicted proteins | sample MGYA00375138_ERZ795054 | MGnify/ENA primary metagenome ERZ795054 (study PRJEB30183, sample SAMN05720215) | anaerobic digester metagenome | isolation source: active sludge of municipal wastewater-treating anaerobic digesters | place: USA | collected 2014-12-23 ...
ACAGCGTTGGTGTCGAACTTGAGCTTGCCGTCATCGAAGCGGAAGAGCGGAGACCCCGAGAAGTCGCCATCCGCATCCGGAGCGAACTCATCACCTGCACAGTCGGTATCCAATTCTTCCCAACGAACGTAGCGTTCGGGGTGAACCAGAGCCATACAGCCGATAGCGAATGCACCTAAGCCGAATTCGTTGCTTGCGAAGGTTTCCCTTGCTCTGCGAACGGACTTGCCACGGTGACGCATACCGTACTGTACTGCGATAATCAGGATGTCGCCTTGTTGTTCGGCTTCCAGGTGTTCCAGGAAGTCAACGGTGCGTGCATGCTGACGCAGTTTGCTTGGTACGATTTCACCGTTGCGGTAGTTATAGAAACTACGGCTGTCGGCTAATTTCGTGTGTACCAATTTCACTGCTTCGCAATACTGCTCGGCTTTGTCGGTGATTGCAGGAAACTGCTTTGTGGCAACCACGGATACTTTCGGGATAGCGAACCATCCTTCAGAACCTTCAGGAAGCGTAGGCAGGTTTTTGGCAAACTCCAATGCCTGTGTCGGATCAAGTCCGAACATGGTGGCAATGGTGTTCACCTGTTCTGCAATCGGTTTTGGACCTTTGTACTCTTTGGGGTAGGTGTAGTTTGAAGACACCACCTCACCCGCGTACTGGTTTGTAGCCGAATGCTTTTGAATCAGCTCGCCAAGCTCTTTCCAGAACTCACGGCTTTCGTTAAGGCGTTGTGCGGAACCATCGGCTCCGTCTGTCAGTTGTTGTTTGTTGTACACAGCACGCCATTTTGCTGTGGCATCAAGACCCTTCGGGTCATCTGACGTGATCAACTTTTTTGTCGTCATCATCTTTTTCCTTGATTTAAAAGAACACTAAGGACCGCTTAGTCGGTTGCTAGATCATCTAGCTATGAGCTACTATAGCATATTTAGTCTATTTAGTCAATATCTATTCCATATCTATGTAATCCCTAAAATAAAGCGTATCGTCCTTACTTCCACCAAGGAATGAAATGAGCCATGTAGATTCTTTCGAGTGCTTGTCCATCGTTGAATTTATAAGCAATGAGAAAGCGTCAGCAAGGTCATCGTGCTTTTCAACACCAAATCCTACAAGTTGTTCGATGAGTCGTTCGCATCCTTGTCTTGGAAATTTAATCTTTGCTGACTTAATTGCAGTTGATGTTAGTGCTAGACGTGTTCGTTTATCTCCCTTGGGCTTGATCGCTGTTGCCTTAACACCTTGATGTTCAAGCATTTGTGGTAGTGCTTCCTGATACGCTACGCTTTCCACAAACAGTTCATCGGTACTTTTTATGAGCATGGTGCTACGAATATCTTTCATGAGATCTACCTGTGCAGGAAAGTTAAGTTTCTTCGCAATAGGGTTTGGCAATATGTATATTCGCATTTTCTCACGGCGTGAATATATATGAGCAAATACAACAGCAGTATCATCGGCAGTTTCTGAAGCTGAAATAGCAAGATCGACACCTGCATAAGTGCCTCGATACCCTCGGTGTTTTTCGCCTGGCAACTCGTCATAATAATTGATCCATTCAGGATAAATAACCTGATCATCATCAGGAATAATACGCAATAGATATTCTCGTTGCCACGATACATCACTCGCAACTTTTAACTTTTCGTCTTCAATCTCTTTCTCGCTTCTATACTTTCCAGACCATAGACACTTATTGTTTCTATCAAGTAAAGGATACTCGCTAAAAGTTCCTTTGGCTTTACCTTTTGAAATCTCGTCTTTTATACGCATTAAGAGCGAATCTTCATGCAAGAGGTTACCAACAATGATCAGTCTCGTATTTTTATCTCCTGCAGGGATTACTTCACCACGAAGCCAGTTATATGTTTTATCTCGACCCTCACGAGTTTTTGTAGATTGCACATCTTCAACGTCATCACAGATTATGAGATCGGGACGGTGTTCATTGTGGCGGATTCCACGAATACTTTGTTCAGATGATGCGACAGTGATCCTTGCTCCGTGCTTCTTAAATACGAGAGAGAATGAACCCCATTCATCGCTTTCTTCCTGAAATGGTCCAAGATCTTTTTTCAAAACATCGTTACCTTCAAGCTCGGTACGGATATTCATCATGTGTTGTTTTGACTGTGCTCGTGTTTGGCAAAAGATGATACAAAATTTCTTTTGCTGTTTTCCAAGGATTGCCCAGATCGGGTATGCGGTCGTTACCATGGTTGATTTACCTGATCCGCGAAATGCAACGATATAAAGATTCTCAACAGTACTTTTTTCAAGATTGTTGATGATCTCTTTTTGAAAGTCTGCTGTTTCATATTTCACATAATGGGCATAGTAGAAGTGGAAGAAATACAGAAAACTGTCTTTTGTAATTGATGTTCGCACCGAACGATCTTTTAACATGGTATTTACCAGTGCGTTTGGAATGATTTTAGTCATGGCTTTTAGATTTATTAATGTTTTTAATTGATTTCGACTTGGTAATCTTTGCGAGCTTTAATGCTTGTTTTACGATTTTTGCTTGCGAAGGTGTTAACTCCTCGTTATCCTCTTTGGTGGTGATTTCGAGTTTGTTCTTGTAGTTATCGTTTCTATGACGAAGCCAAAAGCTGATCGCAGGGTAGTTTTTCTCCTTGATAAGCGTGAGCAACTGACTTTCACTCATGTCGTTTACCAATGCAACACCATCAGACAGTGCACTGTCCATTTTCTTGAGAAATTCTTTATCATCCTTTCGCCAACGATAGACACTATTGCGAGATAGTCCTGTCTTTTCACAAGCAACCTGAACGATCGGCACTTTTCGCAGTTCATCAAGAAACTGGTCTTGAAATTTATTCTTTTTCATAGAATTTCTTGATTACTTGTGCTTTGCGACCAGTTAATTTTTCGTATCTGCGAATTGCTAAATCACAAAAGACGGGTTCAATCTCAAGCGAGTAGACTTTGCGATCCAACTGCTCCGCACAGATCATCGTGCTTGCCGAACCCGAAAAGGCATCGAAGATTATGTCTCCGGGCTTTGTGCATCGCATGATGAATTTATGGTGAAGTTCAGGGTTCTTGCTTGTAGGATGTTCCATCTGGTTTGACGGTAGTCGTTTAGTTGCCCAAATGTTTGAGATGTCATCAAGTAGTTGATTGCCTGTGGTGCAATCCTTGTTTTGTATCTCATTAAGATTTTTTACGAGATCCGACAAATACGGTGATCCTTTTGTTCCATACACGCAATACTCCGCACACTTGTTAAATGCGACAGTAGGTATAGGTGAGGAGTTGTTCTTGATCCAAATGTTCAATCTGCGATTTTTTACACCTAGCTCCATGTATAAGGTTTGAAAAACCCAGACCCACGCTTCATCACACCAAAATGCGACATGTGTGTCTTTGGTAGATATTGCAAGTGATGATTTTAGAACTTGGCGAATAAATTCCTTGTATGCTTCTGGCGATTGATTGTCATTGAATGAACCCCCGTAGTTTGATTTATTGCCCACGCCTTTGTCATATGAAAGCCCGATATTGAAAGGTGGGTCACTGTAGATAGCAGTAGCTCTATCATCACCGAATAGTTTTTTAACCGCAGTGATATTAGTGGAGCTTGAGCAAAGCAACTTATGATTGCCCATGATAATAAGATCACCCAACTTTGTTTGAGGTGTTTTAATTTTCTTAAGTTCCTTGTCTATATCAAACTTGTCGTCTTTAGTGTCTTTTTCATCGTCCCAAAACTTCACTAATTCTTTTTCATCGAATCCTGCAAATTGGAGCAGTTCCAGATCAAAGGATTTCAATTTCTCAAAATCCCATTCGCCGTCATTGATATTGCTTTCGATACCGATCCTTCGTCGTTCTGCATCACTTAGTTTACGACTAGGAATCATCACATCTACGGTATTAATACCAAGTTCCATGAGTGCAGTCTTTCGTTGATTGCCTGACAAAATTGTATTGTCAGTATCTATTACGATTACACTATGGAAGCCGTTTTGCGTGATCTTTTCTTTTAATTTATCTAACGCTTGTTCTGAGATTTTTCTTGGGTTTTCTTGCCAAGGGAGTAGGTCTTTGACCTCTCGAACTCCTGTAGTCCATGAAAGTTTTTTCATAGCATTTTATTAATTAATCTTTAATAAAATGTATGGATATAGAAAAAGCCTATTCCACACACGAAATAAGTAGAGGTCCGAAAAACCTCAAGTTACTTCTTGCGCGGAATAGGCATGGCTTGTGGCGCTACACTACTCGCTTTTACGACGCGTATTTATTTTAATAATCCTTATCTTTCTCTATCTTCCTCAAAATTCGCTTTCCTCGTGTACTATTCATAAAATCAACAGCGTCCTTGCCGAGATGAATGGGTAATCCTGATTTTGAGATCTGGATCATCACACGATAACCTTGCTTTTGATAGTCGTGGATTGTTTGCTTCAAAACAGGATCATTCATTACGAACGGCATACTGAACTCTATTGAATTTTGATCAGTAACTGATTCTTGCTTCTTCTCAAGAGAAGAAAAGATACGACCAGGCTTATTGTTTTCTATGGAGCGTCGTATTGCACCACCAACCGATTGGGTAGGTCTTGCATTAGAGTGCAATTGAATATCGGTAAGTTCAAGAACGATGACTTTTTCACCTTTCTTTGGAAGCTGTGTTACCCGATTTAATTGCAAACTTTGCTCCATAGGGAAAGTATATCAGATTAACGTCAAAAGTGTCAAATTTATGTTGTTGCAAGTTGAAAAGTATGCTATAATGGGTGTATGCACAACAAACAGAAACAGCTTTTAGCTCTCATAGACACTGATCCAAACATTGGGTCATACAGCCTTAGAACAATAGCCGATAAAATTGGCGTGCCTGACAAACCGCAAATAGTGAAATATCACTTACAACAGCTCGAAAAGGCTGGAATGATTCAGATGAACCTTGAACAAGGGGTTATAAAGCCCGTGAAGCGAGGTCTTGTGAAATCAACCGTTAATACAGTGTTCTCACTCCCTGTTGTTGGATCTGCAAACTGCGGTCCTGCAACTATATTTGCCGAACAAAACATTCAGCAGTATCTCAAAGTTTCATCTTCTATGTTGCCATACAACAAGAAAGATCTCTACTCAGTCATTGCTGACGGAAATAGTATGAATCTCGCAAAAGTAGATGGTAAGAATACTATTGAAAGCGGAGATTTTGTTTTGGTAGATAGTGGGTATAAAAACTACAAGAATGGAGATATCGTTGTCGCTGTTATAGATGGCATGGCAACTATCAAGCGATACAAAGATGATAAAGCGAACGAGCGCATCGTACTTGAAGCAGATTCAACAGATAAGTATCTCCCGATATTTATCCATGAGGGTGATGATTTCCAATTAAGTGGAAAAGTTGTCGGAATTATTAAAAGTTAATTATTAAAAGTTAATTATTAAAAATATGGCAAAAAATATACATACAGTTTTCAATTCAGATCGTCACATGTGGGAAAATAAAGCAGAAAAGTCTTCTACTCCACTTTCGTCACATCATACAAAAGAAAATGCTCTAAATAGAGCAGAAAATATTGCTGAAAAAGCAAAGGTTGAACACTTTATTCATGGTAAAGACGGAAAGATTCAAGAGCGTAATAGCTACGGCAATGATCCGTTCCCACCTCGGGGCTAAAATATGTCTATCCCTCTTTCTCAATTAGAAACATGGTCAAATCAAGGTGCGACTGTGTCATCAAAGACAACTCACGAATCCATACGTTGTGCTCTTATTCACGATCTCTCACCTCTGAAAGATCGTATTAGTAGTGGTTCTGTAAAAATTTACCTACAAGGTTCTTATAAAAACGATACAAATATCAGAGCGGATAGTGATGTTGATGTTGTCGTTGAGCTTACAACAACATTTGGTCATAATGCACACGAACTTCCTTATGAACAAAAAAATGCTCATGATCAAGCTTACAGTAGTGCTGTTTATGATTGGCAAGATCTACGACGCGATGTTATTTCGGCACTCGAAAACTATTACGACGTGGCTAGTGTTGATACAAGTGGAAATAAATCTATCAAGATTTTGCCATCATCAGGTCGTTTAAAAGCTGATGTGGTACCTGTAATTAATTATCGTAAGTATGATTACTTTTATGGAACTGATACTCATAGCTCTGAACAGGGAGTAAAGTTTTATCACCGAACAACTAATAGAGCTATCGTAAACTATCCTGAACACCATTTTAAAAATGGAGCACAAAAGCACCAAAACACTCAAAATCAGTTCAAGCAGGTTGTAAGAATACTAAAGAATGCTCGAAATTATCTTGTTGAAAAAAATCTTCTAGATAAAGAAAAAGCGCCATCATATTTTCTGCAAAGTTTGATTTACAATGTACCAAATTCTTGCTTCTCTAATGATTTGTCTGCATCCACAAGATCTGTTTTGAATCATTTGTATACCAATCCAATTGATAATTTTATATGTCAAAATGGTCTTACTCCACTTTTTGGTACATCAGAAGAACAATGGAACACCGATGACGCGGTAGCAACAATAGTCGCACTTGTTGATCTTTGGGATAATTGGTATGAAAGATAGATAATTATATGCACCCATACTCAATAAATTCAGAAGAGCATAAAAGAACATCTTTCTGTATAGCCGTATTTGCAATAATGCTTGCTTGGGGATTGTATCTATTCTCCAAGAACGTAATGTCATTGCCTTGGTGGATAGAAGCACCATCAGTAATAGGGTTCTACGGAATTCTATACAAATGGTTTGATATTAAGCTTTGGAGAAATAAACATATTCGTAAACTACTTGGAATTAGAACACCTATAGTTGATGGTTCTTGGTCGGGTGAAATAAACTCGGCTTCTGTTTACTCAAAAGGACCAATACCAACAAAAAAGTTTTGTATTAAACAAACATGGACACATGTCAGTATTTACTTAGAGACAGAAACATCTGAATCTCATAGTTTTGAAGCATCCATGAATGTGGATCAATTTGATACAGCGAGAATTCATTATCAGTATATGAATGTCCCAAAGGATAGTGCACCTGAAACTATGCATATTCACTATGGATCTGCGACAGCTAAACTTACTGATGAAAATAGCCTTGAAACAGAATACTATTCTGGAAGAGATAGAAATAACACAGGTTCATTTAAGGTTATAAAGTTACAGTAGAGTGTAACTTTATATAGCCTATGGTGTGTAACTTTTGTCACTTTTTAGTCCGCACGAGACGCGTCGATTTTAAATCTGAAAAAATGCTAAAATAACATTACAGGGCTTGTCGGTGTTTGGTTCTAACACGACGCTCTCCGCACAAAACATTAGGTCCCGATGCGAAAGCATGGGGGCCTTTTGTTTTGGCAAGAGGGAGAGGGGGAGAAGGGCGGAAGCGGGCACCGTCGCCGGCGGAGCAAAGCGTAGCGGCGCACGGTCGCTGAGCCGGGGCTGCGACCTTTTATGAAGTAAAAGAGTTGTAGCCGACTCCTCTACCCTCCGCACAAAACATTAGGTCCCGATGCGAAAGCATGGGGGCCTTTTGTTTTGGCAAGAGGGAGAGGGGGAGAAGGGCGGATAACGTCATGATGAATCCGAAGTACGACCAGAACGAAGTCATGCTGGATCTCCAGTTCGTCGCGAAGAACGGCGGACGCGAGAAGATCGAGTCCGAGCTCGCGAAGCTCGCCGACTACGAGAAGCGTCTCGCCTCGGCCAACCTCCTCAAGTACGAGGTCGACCTCGACGTCACCCCGAAGTGCCCCGGCAACCTCAAGATCGCCGAGGAGAAGCACCAGATTGCCTCCCGCGTGAAGGGGAAGATCGAGGTCGGCTCCGCAGACGACGTCAAGAAGCTCGTCAACCTCCACCTCGACCCGGGCCAGATGAACGGCAAGTGCATCGGCAGTCACAAGCTGAAGAAGAAGCTGGAGGGACAGCCGGTCTACGGGGCCGTGCTCCTCGACTTCCTCCTCGAGCACCCCGAGTTCATCCCCGACGAGTGGAAGACGAAGGGCCTCATCTACTTCTGGGGCACGACCTTCCGCAGCTCCGGCGGCGGCCTGTGCGTCCGGCGCCTCGATTGGGGCGGCGGCAGGTGGTACTCGGACTTCTACTGGCTCGACTACGTCTGGTACGGCCACGGGCCGGCTGCTCTCCGCGCGTAGGCATCTCAGTCCTTAGTTCTTAAATCACAGCGAGCGCCTGGTAATTCCGGGCGCTCTTTTCTTTTATTTAAAATATATTTAAAGAAGGACTGAGACGCCCTTTACTCTTTTGTCTTAAATTTTTTATCCTTAATTTTCCTTTTTCCTTTTTAAAAATTTTGGCGGGTGAAAATTTGTGATAGTATAACTTTGACGATGAGTGAATATGTGAGAGATGTAAAAAGTTTTTCGCGAGCATAGATCATGAGACGTTGCTTCAGATATCGGCTCGGCATATTGATGACAGGGACGCTTTGTGGCTCATGGGGCGAGTGATATCAAGTTTTCATTCTACGCGCGAAGGCGTAGGACTTCCTCTCGGTAATCTGACCTCGCAACTATTTGTGAATATCTATATGAATGGGTTCGATCAGTTTGTGAAGCATAAACTGAAAGTGAAATATTATGTCAGATATGCGGATGATTTTGTGATATTGTCGGAAGACCGGGAATCTTTGAATAATGTGCTTATCGTAATGGGAGATTTCTTAAAGAGAAGACTCCGTCTCAATCTTCACCCGGACAAGGTGTTTATCAAAACGCTTGCTTCCGGCGTAGACTTTCTCGGCTGGGTCAATTTCTTCGACCATAGGGTTCTTCGGGCGGGGACGAAGAGGAGGATGGTGAGAAGAATTGATGAAAAAGCGTCTCGTGAGACTATAAATTCGTATTTGGGGATGATGAAATATGGGAATGGATATAAAAGCACGAAGAAAATATTTTGTAATTAGTTGCTCGCTTTTTTGTAGGGAAAAATGTATATTTCCCTCATGCGCCTTTTGGGCATTGATTATGGAACTAAAAGAGTTGGAGTAGCTTTGTCTGACGAAGCGGGTCTTTTTGCTTATCCATATTCTGTTTTAAAAAATAGCAAAAATCTCTCAAAAGAAATTATTGAGATATGCAAGAAAGAAAAAGTCGGGAAAATAATTCTTGGAGAATCGTTAGACTATAAAGGTAAATGCAACAATATCGTCTGCGAGACGGATATTCTAAAAAATATTTTGGAGAAAGAAACCGGGCTATCGGTCATTTACGAAAACGAAGTTTTGACCAGTGCGGAAGCGGAAAGGATCCAGGGTAAGACTGAAATGTTGGATGCGGCCGCAGCTGCGATAATACTTAGAACTTATATAGATAGGCAGAAAAATAACTAATAGGGGATAAACAAACTTTTCCCCAATGACGCTACTTTAGGTAGTGGTATAATGTTATTAATGGCCAAAAAATCTTTTTTTGATCTTTTTCCGGTTCCCGAGTATTTATCGTATCCCGCTGTCGGGCTGGATCTTTGCGGTTATGCGATAAAGTTTATTGAATTTAGCCGGAATAGCGGAAAATTAAAAATAGAAAAATATGCGAGGCGACCGATATCCGAAACCCTTCCCTCCAATTCTCCGCAGGAACAAGTAGATGAGGCTATTATTAATACTCTTATAGGCATAAAAGAAGAGTTTGGAATTCGCGCGGCGCACATTTCTTTGCCGGAAGAACACTCTTATTTTCTGAAATTGAAATTGCCCAAGACCGAAGCCAAAGAGATAAGGAGCAGTATAGAGTTACAGCTTGAGGAGCATGTGCCGTATTCCCCGGAGGAAATAACTTTTGATTATGAAGTTATCAATACTTTGGAAAATGGAGAGGTGGAAATCATTGTTTCCGTGCTTCCCTCTAGCGTTATAGACAGGTATGTAAATATAATAAATAGAGCGGGAATTACACCAATATCTTTTGAGACAGAAGCGGCTTCTATGATGAGGGCTGTCTTGCCGCAAGATTTTACGAAGTCGGCGCTTGTCGTGGATATCGGCAAAACAAGCTCAACTCTTTCTATCGTAAGCAAAGGGATTGTTTGGTTTAGCTATACTATGAAGACGGGCGGGGCGCTTTTTACTAAGGTTGTTTCCGAGGCTTTATCTGTATCAGAGGAGGAAGCCGAAAAGATAAAATTTAACAAGGGGCTTATTAGATCTCCGGAAAATCAAGAGGTATTGTTTGCTCTAGCTCCGGCCATATCAAGTCTCCGAGACGAGATTATTAAACATTATTGGTATTGGGGTGCCCACAAAGAAATTTCCAATCAAGGAGAGATAGAAAAAGTTTATCTTTGCGGAAGCCAGGCCTCTATAAATGGCCTTGCCGAGTATCTTTCCGTTAGCTTAAACTTGCCGGTATTTTTGGCGAACCCGTGGGAAAATGTCTTTTCTTTTGAGGAAAATATTCCCGAGCTTCCTTTGGCTAGTTCCCTTGAATATGTAACCGCTATCGGTTTGGCGTTAAAGGGTGTGCAGGATAATAATAAGAAATAAAATGAATCTCCTTCCTTTAAATGAAAAAAAACAAGCCAGATTTGAATATCTACTGAGATTTTGGACTGTCGCCGGAATGGCCACGATAGTTCTTTTGGTCGCCGCCGCAACTCCTCTCATAATTTCATATTTTACGATTTCTTATAATGTTGATTTTATAAAAGACGTCGCAGAGAACCTTTCAAAAAGTGAAGGATTCAAAAAGACAGACACTGTCGCCAAGATTATTAAGGATGTTAACAGAAAATCAGCTATCCTTAACGACCCTCTCAGCACTACTGCGAGGCAGGATCTTTTGAGTTCTTTCTCTTTTGTTTTTAAGACAGCCGACAAAATGCGGATAAACCAAAAGGGGATTGTTAAAATAAAACAGATAATTTATGAGCAGGTAGTCAAAAAGGGTTCAGCTCGAACAGGAAGCGTGGCGTCCACCACGGCCTCCGCCACATCAGAGTCCGGTATTCACAAAATAAATATAAAAGGTTTTTCTGCGACCAGAGACGGATTTTTATCTTTTTTGAAGGAGCTAGAGTCTAATAAAAACTTCGTAATGATAGATTCTCCGGTTTCCAATTTGGTAAATAGCGAAAATCTGGATTTTTCTTTGACTATAACATTAAAAGATAAAGCGATATGACGGATATCAAACAAAAACTAAAAAAGAAGCTCTACATCGTCATCGTTGCTTTAGCGGTAACCGTTATTTTTTATTTTTATTTATTTAGCGTGGTCAGAGAAAAGCAAAATACCGGGCTAAATAGTGCGATTTCCGACCTCGGCCGGCTTGAATCGAAGCAATCTAATTTTTCTCTTAACAGTAGAATCTTGGACGAAACGACGGCAGAAAGAGCGCGATTGAATTCTTTTATTCTAGATAAAAAAACCGTTGCCGATTTTATTCAACAAATAGAAGATTTGGGTAAGCATGCAAATGTAGAAATAACCAAATCTTTGTCTGTCGAAAAAAATCCGCAGAAGCCAAAAGAAAATATACTAAAATTTAATGTTAGGGCGAAAGGAACTCTTAAAGATGTTTATTATTTCACTCTTTTGACGGAAAACCTTCCTTATAAAATAAGGGTTAAAAAAATGGCGATAAGCACGAGCGACGCCGACACGTCTTCTTTCTCGTCGGGGGTTATGGGCGTATTAGAGGGTAAGAAAAAAACTGCCGCCGTTCCGAGTGTTTGGGTGAGTGATATAAATTTTGAAGTTATAAGTTATATAAATGAATAAACTTTTTGCAAAATTAAATATTTTTTCACCTTTGCGAAAATTTTTTGACAAAGACCCTGAAAAAGTTGAGCCTTCCCCTCGTTTTGGTTGGGTGCTCATTTTGATTTTATTCCTGATGTTTTCTCTGGCGTTTATGGTTCTCTATTATTTTATGTTTTTGCCGCAGTCTGATGAGGCGCTTTCCGGCAAGCCGGCTTTTGATCCGGAATTATCCATTGAAAATATTTCCAAGCCGAAATTACAAAAAACTTTGGAGCCTTGGATCGCCAGAGAGAAGCAGTTTAATGATTATCTCAATAATCGTCCTAGCTTTGACTTTTTGAAGTAAATTGTGTATTGTTTTCTTCATTCCCGAGGAATTGCTCTCGTAGTTTCAGCCAAAGGCTGATCCGCCCCTGGCGGACAATGTATCTGAGCATTATCGATGATATTTGTTTAATTTAAAGAAGGTTTTTGTCCATATTCTGCTCTCGTAGTTCAATGGATAGAACAGGAGACTTCTAATCTCCTGATGTAGGTTCGATTCCTACCGAGAGCATAAAACGACCACCGAAATGCGTAAGCATTTCGGTGGTTTTCGTTTTATAGCTCTCGGTAGGAATCGAAGGCCGCAGTCGGGCCCACCGCTGTAAGCGGGGGAGACGAGGCGGGCTCGCGGGTACTTAGATTTTTATAAGCGAAGCGACATAAAAAGCTTAGTAACCCGTGAGCGATTCCTACCGATTCCTTCCTTTTAATGCGCAAGCATTCGGGCGGTTTTCGTTTTATAGCTCTCGGTAGGAATCGAAAGGCGGAAGCGGGACCCTTTCTGCAAGAAAGGGAGCTGAGCCGGGGCCGAGAGTACTTATGAGCGAAGCGAATTAGTAACTCGTGGCCGATTCCTACCTTTTTGGAATCGAAAGTTTCTTTTTATCTGTGCTATAATCGCCATATGGAAAATATGGAACAACAAAATCAAAAATCTAGAGAATGGAGAATTGTCGGAAAGGCTTCTTTGGGGAAAAAGAATGAATTTAAAGAGAAGATGAATAAGAAATTGTTTGCACAGACCGAAGCCATGGAAAAGGAATTAAAACAAGAACAGAAAGACGAAGTGAAGGCGGCGGAGATAGAAAAGACTGCGGAGCAGATAAGGCTAATTGAATTGGCAAATGAAGATACCAATAAATTGATGGAGAGGCTTGGGTTTGAGCCGATTGATATTTCTCCTGACAATGTTTACGTAATTAAATCGGAATCATTCTCTAAATTAAAAGGGCCGACTGTAAATGCTTTTGCCAATTACAATAACCAGGCTATTGTCATTAATGGCGAAAAGCCCAGATTAGTACAAGGGGGAGGCGCCATCTTCTGTACGCTGACTTTTCATGAGATGCTTCACTTGAAGAGTCATATTTCTTTTGAAGCGCAGTCAGACAAAAGAAAACCAGAGCTGTTTAGAGCCGGGGTGACAGTATATTCCTCAGTTAAGTCAGACAAAGAGGGTATGATGCACGGTCATTTTCGTGGCTTAAACGAGGCGATTGTGGCACTCGCTGAACAGGATGAATTGAAGAATATTTTGGGAACCGATGAATTTAAAGAAGAAGGGAGTTGGCAAGATTCAGTGCTGGCAAAAGACGTCAAGGAGGATATTCCGTCTATAAAAGATAAAGATGCGATTTTCGTTCTAAGAAAAAAAATAGAAGGTCAGGTGCCCAAAACTCTATTTGTGTCAGAAACGCTATCTTATACAAAACATAAAGAGACTTTAAAATATTTAATGCAGGAGATTTTGTGGGATAACCAAGATAATTTTATCTCCGAAGATGAAGTTTTTGATGTTTTTTTGAGAGCGCATTTTTCTGGAGGACTTTTAGAAATTGCCAAATTAGTTGAGAGGTCCTTTGGCGAGGGAAGTTTTAGACAGTTAGGGGAAATGACAGATAGCGCATCGTCTGCTGTATCAACGTTGGAATTATTCAAAAAACTCCGCGGGAAGATTCTGCGAGAAAGAGAGAAGGGCCAGAAATAACATCTTTTTATTTGTGCAGGATGGAAGACTCGGCTACAACTCTTTTGCTGCGCAAAAGGTCGCAGCCCCGGCTCAGCGACCGTGCGCCGCTACGCTTTGCTTCGCCGGCGACGGTGCCCGCTTCCGCCCTTCTCGTCTCTTACCCTCGCTACAAAATAAAACCACCTAAATGCTATCGCATTTAGGTGGTTATTTTGTGCGCGGTAAGAGACTCGAACTCCTGACCTTCCCGGTGTAAACGGGTTGCTCTACCAACTGAGCTAACCGCGC
>ERZ795054.2890-NODE-2890-length-14046-cov-3.752841_pt1 | contig 14046 bp, 13 predicted proteins | sample MGYA00375138_ERZ795054 | MGnify/ENA primary metagenome ERZ795054 (study PRJEB30183, sample SAMN05720215) | anaerobic digester metagenome | isolation source: active sludge of municipal wastewater-treating anaerobic digesters | place: USA | collected 2014-12-23 ...
GGGCCATCGGTGCCTTTATGGCGGGCCTGCTCGCAAACCGGCTGGACGACGCGAAGGGAAGTCCCGACACCGCCGGCGAGAAATACAGGGACGGGCTTCTCAGCATGCGTGAAATACAGGCGAAGCTCTTCCCCCGCTTCGCCGGAGTCGAGGGCCTCGACATAGCCTCGGTCTACCTGCCCGTGGAGCTCATGTCGGGGGACTTTATCGACGCCTTCTATCTCGACGAAAACATCTATCAGATCACCGGCTGCGATGTGACGGGATACGATGCCGCCTCCTCGTACGCCGGAGCCGCGATGAGAACGCTCATTAAATCGCTCTCATCGAAAAAGATCGTTCCGTCGGCCCTGATAGAACTGGCGGTTTCGAAACTCGACCGCATCCTCGACGAACTGCATTCCCTCGTTTACATGACCATCTTCCAGATCGAGCCAAAGACCGGGAAGGCGCGGGTCTCGTCGCTGGGGAGGCTTAATACCGTCCTTTACAAGGCCCAGAAGAACGGTTTCATCGTGCTCAACAAAACGTCAATCGGAAACGACCTGGCCAAGAGGAACGTTTTCAAGGATATCTCGTTCGTGCTGGAACCGGGCGATATCCTGCTTTTCTATTCCAACGGTGTCTCCGAGGTTTCGACGGAAAGCGGCAACATGGCCTTCGGGGAGAGCAGAATAGTGGAATGCCTCAACGAAAATCTCGCCGAGTCGTCGATGGATATCGTCCATGCGCTGACCGAGTCGCTGTCGAGTTTCGCCAACTATTCGCGCTTCGAGTACGACGTGCTGTTCATCAGTATAAAGAAAACTTGACAGACGGTTTTTCCATCGTTTGATTGCCACTCCGTCCGCCGGACGGCGAGCTCTTTGCTTCGGAGAGGACTCATGAAGGTTTTTACGATTTTTATTTTCAGGATCATACCCACCACCCTGCTTTCGCGCTGTTTCGGGTATGCGGCGAGGCTCACGCTTCCGTCATTCGTCCTGGACCGGATTATCGCCTGGTACTCGGCGAAATTCGGCGTCCGTACCGATGAATACATACACCCCGCCGGAGGTTTCAGATGCCTCGACGAGTTTTTTACCAGGAGGCTGAACCCGGGTGTGCATGTCGTCGATCGCGGTAAAAAGTCCATCGTATCTCCCGTCGACGCGCGAATAGACCAGTTCGGAGTGATAGACGGTGCGACGGTGTTCCAGGCCAAGGGCATAGGGTACCGGCTGGACGATCTCATCCCCTCCGATTATCACCGGCATTTTATCGATGGCTCGTTTGTCACGCTCTACCTGTCTCCGGGTGACTACCACCGAATCCATTCGCCGGTTGGCGGCGAGGTGGCGGGTTACTTCGCGCTGCCGGGAAGACTGCTTACGGTGCAGGATTACATGGTGAAGGGCCTGCCGGGCCTGTTCGCGAAGAACGAGCGGCTGATAAGTTATATCGAATCCGGCGGCGGCACCGTAGCGGTCGTGAAGGTGGGGGCCATGAACGTCGGTCGCATCACCGTGAGCTATGACGGCGTTGAAACCAACCGGGCCTTCCGGCGCAGGGTCGAACATTTCTATCCCGCGAACGCGCGACCACGCGTTGAGAAGGGAGGCGAACTGGGCGCTTTCCATCTCGGATCGACCATCGTGCTGCTTTTCCAGAAGAACTCGGTGAAAATGGATGCGTTCGCGGCGGGCGACCGTGTTCGTGTGGGAGAGCGTATCGCGGTGTTCCGCTAGATTCAATTTTATTGCCGTTTCCGTCTTTCTCGGGTATCTTTCAGTCCAGGAGGCGGCGATATGGTCACCATGAAAACCTCATCGATAACGACGCACATCAACTCGCAGATCGCGACCTGGCGGAAACAGCGCGAGAAGATCGACCTCCCGGCGGAAAAGCCCGCTCCCTTCCGGCTCTCGGGTCCGTTCGTGACCGTTTCGAGGGAATACGGATGCGGCGGCTTCGATGTCGCCGAAAAGACGGCGGAGATGATCAACCGCGAGCGTCGCCCGTCCCCGCCGTGGGTTGCCTATGACAGGGCTATCCTGGACGCCATCATGAACGACCTCGGGATAAGCTCGAGCCTTCTCGAAACGCTCACGTCCCCGGCGCGCAAACAGATCGACGATTTTCTTCAAACCACACTCAGCGAGCTGCCGCCTCAGGTGGTGGTGTACCGGAGTCTCGCCGAAACGGTCCGCACGCTGGCCACCAACGGTAACGTCATCATCGTCGGAAGGGCCGGCCGCGCCATTACCCGCGGGATGGAGGGGGGATACCACGTGAGGATTGTGGCCCCGCTCGAGTGGAGGGTCGAGCGTATGGCCGGCCTGTGCGGTCTGAGCCGGAAGGAAGCCGAAAAGATGATTCTTGAAAAAGGGCGCACGCGCGAGGATTACCTGAGACGCTTCGTGAAGTTCGAAAGCGCCGATCCGAACGATTATCATCTCACGGTGAATAACGCCGAGCACGGCATGGACGGAGCCGCCCGGATGATAGTCGCCGGTCTTTCAACAATGGGACTGCTGGACTGAGCCGCGCATGGAGTACGCCGGGGACCTTCAATCGTTCGAGCTGGATGGCGGTATCCTGTCCTTCGATTTCATGAAGGGAATACTGGTTTGCAGGGAGGCGGACGGTGAACGGCGCAAGCGCTGGGTGAAAAAACTGGAAGGGGTAAACCGCGTAGAAAACGTGATAGAGGACGACGAGAAATACTACGTGGCGTGCGAGAACGGTGACGCCAACGGGCATTTCCTGGCCCTCGACAAGCCGACCGGCGCGACCGAATGGTTTATCCCGGGCAAGTCGTTCCTGCAGCTGTTCTATAACGGAGGATTGTATCTCATCTTCGTCGACGGTTCGATGTGCCACCACCTGCTTCGTGTGGATACGGCCGATGGCGCGACGGTGTGGCACCACGGGGTGGACGAGGACCTTGCCGAATACAGTTTCAGGGCGCGGAGAATCGTGCTTCGCTATGCATCGGGCAGGGTGGAGGTGCTGGATGCCGAGCGCGGAAGCCGGGTTTCATGACCGGGTTTCCACTTTTGTCTTAAACATCCCGGGAAAGCTGTCGATAATCTGGAATAGAAGGGGATATTCGCCGCCGGTCGCCCGCTGCGAAGGCGCGGCCGGCCGTCAGGTCATGATTCCGGCAGGATCACGAACAGCTTTATGAACGAGGGCAGATTATGAGAACTGCGGTACCGAGGGAAGCGGTCGACATCTACAATCACGCGCTTGCGCTTTCCAGCCAGGGCGATTTCGGAACGGCGCTGCGGGAATATTCGAAGGCCATCGAGCTTTATCCGCGCTTCATCGAGGCGTACAACAACATCGGCGAAATCTATTCACGGATTGGCGACAGGGAGCACGCCATATCGACGTATATGCGGGCGCTTTCGATCGAGCGGAACCATAAAATCCTCCTGAACATAGGTGTCGAGTATTACAACCGGCACGACTACAAGTCCGCCCTGAAGTATTTCAGGGAATCGCTGCTTAAGGATTCCGGTTTCCTGGAAGGCAATTTTTATCTCGGCATGACGCTGTTCAACATGAAGGACCTCCGCTCGTCCGAGGTCGCGTTCGCGCGTGTGATCGCGATCGACTGGCGGCATCTCAAGGCGAATTACATGCTTTCGTACATTTACTATGAATGGAAGGACTACGCCAGGACCCTCGCGTGTCTTGATCGGATCAGGGACATAGCCGACGACAAGCAGTTCGTCAACAAGTATTACGGTTTCTGCCATTTCCATCTCGGCAATTTCGACGAGGCCGTCAAATACCTCACGGTGGCGCTCGAGTCGAGCCCGAAATACGCGAAATTCCGGAACTATCTCAGGGAGCTTACCTACGAAAACAAGATCAAGGAGATAGGGGATCTCGACGGCCGGGTCAGGGAAATGGAGGAAAAACTGATGGGCTCCAGGCCCACCATCCGCGAACTTTCGCACCTCAGCATGCTCTACATCTTCAAGGGGGAATACAAGAAGGCCGAAGACCTGCTGCTCTCGGCGCGGCGCTAGGCCGCGCCTCAGCTCCCGTGGCCGCAGGCTCCGGTCGCGCGACCCCGCTCCCCGTTGAAGGGAGCCCTCCGGGCGGGGCAGTACGCCCGATCGCAGCGGCTGCAGTTGATGAACTCCCCGTCGGATGAAAACAGTATCCCCGACAGCGATTTAAGCGGCCTCATCAGGAGGCTTTCGGTAAGCGATACGCCGATCCTTCCTGTGGCGCCGGCGAACAACGCGAAGAGATTCCTCTGCCCGTCGATACGCCAGCCGTCAAGTGAACCTGGATTCATCATGGAGAGTGGGCCCGTGCCGTGGAGGGTTTCGATATGGTTTTTGAGCGAGTCGACCGCAGAGGCCAGCGCGAAGGTCGCTATCACGTCCGCCCTGAATCGTTCGAGCATATCCCCGTGGGAATCCGCCCATGACTCGATTACGGCGCCGCAGGTGGCGATGAAAGGGAAGGCGTGCTCCTGCCCGGCGAGCTTTTCCGCTATCAGGTCGCCATCGAAAGCGAGACCGTCGATGTCCGCGCCGTCGGCGCGCACGCGGTCGACGCGCGCCGCGCGGTAAACGGCCGACGGCCGGCCAAGCGCTTCGGCCTGGCGCGCCATGGCCTCCACGCGTTCGGCCTCCGGGCCGTCCGACGGGACCCTCAACGCCGACCGGAGGCCTTCCCTGTCGATCGTGAGAGCGATGCCTTCGAGAACGGTATCCATCCCTTCGGGTATCCGTCAGCCGCGGCACATCAGCACGAACAGCCCGAACCGCATGAATCGCATCCGCCGGCCCCGCACGAATCGCCGTATTTGGCGGCGTCGTTGATCTCGAGGAGCTTGATGTGGAAATGCAGGGTCTTCCCCGAGAGCGGATGGTTCAGGTCGATCGTCACCGTCTCGTCGGTGATTCCGGTGATCGTCGCGGGAACCCGCGCCCCGTTGTCGAGCTGAACGCCGATGGTCATGCCGATTTCAGGTTCGAACTGCGACTTTATGTCCGCCACGGGAAAATGGTGAAGAAGCGAATCGTCGTAGTCGCCATACGCCTCGGCGGGTGGCAGAACGATGTCTATCTCGTCGTCGATCTTCATCCCGGCCACCGCGCTGTCGAAGCCCGGAATAACCATTCCCGCACCGAGCTGGAACTCGAGAGGTTCCCTGTCGGCCGACGTGTCGAAGACCTCTCCGTCCTCGAGTGAGCCGGTATAATGAACGACCACGTATTTTCCGTTTTCAATCATGAGTATTCTCCTGTAATTTTAAGTGCCCGCCCCGTCCCGTCTTTACCAGTCCGTCATGTCGAATTTCCAGTACGGCCCTTCCTTTACGAACGAAAGCCGCATGCCGTTCTGGGCCGTGAGTGTCGCACCGGCGTCGTTCATTTCACTCTTCAGAATCCCGCTGTCGAGCGCCCGTCCCAGGGCATCCTCGTTACGGGCGCGCGCCAGTCGCATCTGTAACCCGAGATAGTTCGCGGGTGAAAGGTCCGCGAGCACATCGGCGCTTACCCCGAACTGCGTGGCCATCTTTTCGCGCTGACGTTCGCTCATCGAGCCGATAAGGGCGGTCATTGAACGGATTCGGCGCATGCTCCCTTCCGAGAGCACACCGAGCATGAGCACCGGGTCGTTCCGGTGATACGCCTTCTGGAGGACGCCGAACGCCTCTTCGGGTGAAAGCGGACCGCGCGACGAGCATGCGGCGGTCAGGAATAGCGCCGTCGTAAGCGCCGTCGCGAAGCCTCTGCTCAATAGATGCATGCGAATCCCCCGTCCCGTTCTTCAATTATCATATTGTCGATCAGCCTGGTGGAGCCGAAAAAGGCCGCCACCGCGAGGACGCATTTACGGCTTATCTCGTCGGCGGGCTGCAGATCACTGTAGCGCACCACGCTGATATAGTCAATTTTATCGGGCGAACCTTCCGCAATGATATCGCCGACGGCACGGGAGATGTCCGACGCGGAGCGTTCACCCGAGGCGATCATCTCCGCGGCCCTTTTAAGTGAGCGATTGATGCAGAGGGCCCTCTTCCGTTCGTCGACGCCGAGATGCTTGTTCCGCGAGCTCATGGCAAGACCGTCATCCTCGCGAACGGTGGGCGCTATGATGATCTCCAGCGGGAAATTGAGGTCGGCCACCATCTTCTCGAGACTGACCGCCTGCTGTATGTCCTTCTGGCCGAATACCGCCACATCGGGGAGCACGATATTGAAGAGCTTGCTGACGACGGTAAACACTCCCCGGAAGTGGCCCGGTCGGTGCGCGCCGCAGAGGTGATCGGTGAGGAGATCGACATCCACGCCGGTGCGCTGGTCCCGGTACATCACCTCATCGTCCGGAACGAATACCAGGTCGACACCGGCATCCCCGGCGATCGCGAGATCGCGTTCGAGGTCGCGCGGATATTTCGCGAAGTCCCCGGGATCGTTGAACTGTATCCTGTTCACGAATATGCTCATCACCTGAAAACCGGTCCGTTTTCTCGATTCCTCGACGAGGCTGATATGGCCGCGGTGCAGGTATCCCATCGTGGGCACGAAGCCGATGCTCTTTCCCCCGGCCCGCGCGGCGCGGACGATCGCTCGTACTTCCTCTATGGTGTGTGCTGTCTTCATCGCGGTCTCCTGGCAAAGGCCTCCCCGCGCGATTTCCCGGTAACCCGGCGGGATTGCGTGCGGCGCTTGAAAGGAATGAATCCTCTGATGGGATCGGTCATGAAACCTGTTTGATCGAGATTAGTGTGGCACGGCCTTTTCTGTCAATACTTTTGATCGGCGCGCGGGACCTGCCGGGTTTTCTCCGCGGCGATGAGCATCATGTCGCCCAGACCGAATCGCTTCGCCGCGAAATCGGCCGCCTTTCTCGCGGGCGAACCCGGTCTGCCGAAGCCGCTGCCGTAGGTGCCGAGGGCGACGATGCGGAATCCGCGCGCGGCCAGGAGGCGCCTCATCTGGCGAATCGAGAAGAAGTAGAGGTGTTCGGGGAAGTTGTAGTATCTCCAGCGGCTGCCGAACAGGCGCATGAAGCTCGTTCCGCCCGCGCGGCAGGTGGAAAGATACAGCCTGCCGCCGTCGTCGAGATCGTTATGGATCTTCTCGAGAAAGAGGTCGGGGCGGTGCAGGTGCTCTATGGTGGCCCAGAGTGTGATCAGGTCGAATTTGTTTTCATAGCTCTTTTCGAGATAACTCCCCTGTACCACATCGAGCCCGAGGCGGTCCCGCGCGAATGACACGCAGCTTTCGGAGATATCGATCCCCGATGCCTCCCATCCCCGGCCCGCGAGCATGTTGACGAAGTAGCCCGCGGCACAGCCGATGTCGAGCGATCTGCGATGCCCGTCCAGCGACGCCTCGTATGCCTGGAAGCCGAGATCCCCGAGATTGAGGAGGAAGAGCCGCTCGATTTCTGTTCGCGTTCCGGGGGCGAAGTAATTGTCATAGCCCCGGTCGGTACGCCGCGTGAAGTACGTGGATTGATAATAGCGCCCGATTTCATTTTCGGAAGGCCGGGGAGAGAGATACCGCAGGCCGCAGGACGCGCAGCGAACCAGCGTGAACATTTCGCCGTCGGCGGAGGGCCTGGCGAATACGGCCCTGCGGCCGGCCGGACCGCAGAGGATGCAGTGGGCTTCTTCCATCGGGCAAAGGATTATCCGGGCCGCGCGGCCGCGTCAAGGGATTTTCAGGGTGATGAAAGAAACTCGCCCGACGCGATGAAATAATCTTGCCATTTAGGTCGCAGGGTGCTTTGTATCGTTCTGGTGAGCCGCCGGTACGCGTTGTTTCGATGCGTGATTGCCCGTCCCGGACGGTGAATTCGTCCAGGAGCGCGGTTTCGGGTTATCGCAACGTAAAACATGGATACAGTACGATCATCGCGAAAGGTCCTTCTGATCTCCGAGAACAAGCGCGCGGCCGTAAGCATCCGCGGCGCCCTGGGCAGGTTCGGTCTCGAGGTCGAATCGCGCTTCCTGAACCTCAGCTCCATCCCCATGATAAAAAAAATCCTTGCAAGGACCGGTAACACCGCGTTCATACGGACCGACCTTTTCCGTTTCATCCGCGAGGAGGGCGCGCCGTTCGCCGTGGTGCTGGATTACGCGGCGGGCCTGGGGCCGGACCTCGGCGATACGGACGGGAAGAAGCTTTTGCGGACATTCCTCGTCTCATACATAATTCTTTCACGGGGCAGGGGATTCGAATCGCTCAGGGCGAACTTCCTGCTGCTCGGAACGGCGCAGAACATGGGTGATATCGTAAAAATCGAACAGGACCCGCTGTCGGTGCTCGATATGATCTCGACGCGGGACACGATCGTCAATTCCTTCGTGAGCGACCTGCGCGCCGACCGGCAGAAGTTCATCCGTCATTTTTTCATCAGGGGGCTCAACACCGAGGCCCAGGCGGGCGAGGCGGCCGACACGGTAAGCAAGTTCGTGCAGAGCGTTAACGACAGGGCGCGCCTGGCGGATGTCGCGCGCGTTCCGGCGGACGCTCCGCCCAGGGACGGCGGCGGAGCCGCGGCGCAACTGCTCTTCCGGATCGACGAGCGGCGCGTATGGGTGGACGGCGAGGTTCTCGGCGTCGATTCGGGGACGCAGTACGCCGATCTGAGGACGGGTGAATTCTACCTGGCCGGCCATTACACCAATCGCAACCTCCGCGAGGTGGACGGAAAGCTCAAAAACGCGATAACCAGGGGCGTGGCGACGGTCAAGTTCGAGTCGGACTCGCCCATCGTCATCAATATGCAGGAGGGTTGCGTGACCGACGCGTCGACCGCGGCCGCGCTCGCACAGACGCTCGTGCACGACCTGGGGGGCTACGGAAACATCCGGCTGGCCGTCAACGGGGAAAACCGTAAAATCCTGGAAAAATCGACCGGGTACAATCTGCTGAAAGAATATCTGCGCTTCGCTCCCGAACCCTGATACCGTCCCGCCGTTTTCAGCAGTTGTGCGTTGAATAACGAACGGCTTCCTCTCCGACTATCTTCACCAGCCCGCTCATGAACGAATCGCTCGGCGTTATCCCGTAGGTGTGGTGGGCGCGGACGATTTTCTCCTCTCCGCGCGACTCGCGTATGTGGAAAAAAACCGGGCAGCCCCCGCGGTTCTCGACGATGACGCGCTTGATCTGCGCGAGCAGTTCCTCGTCGATGCCGACCGGGTCGAGCTTGATGTGGATGGCGGCGATCGATTCGCGGCGCGTCTCCCTGAGCGACTTCACCTCGTTGACGATGATCTTCTTCGGCTTTTCGTTTTCGAACTCCACGCTGCCCTTGACCATGACGGGCTCTTCGGCGGTAAGCATCTGTTCGTATCTGGACAGGACGTCGGGGAAGAAGAGCGCCTCTATCGCTCCCTCCATGTCCTCGAGTTTCGCCACGGCGAACCGCTTCCCGTTTTTCGAAATCCGGGCCTTGAGGTCGCTCACGATGCCGACGATGGAAAAATCGCCCGAATCGTGGCGTCCGGAGAGCGCGGATATGCCGGTGCACGCGAAGGTCTTGATCTCACGCTCGTACTTGGCCAGGGGATGCCCCGACACGTACACTCCCAGGACGTCTTTCTCGTGCTGGAGTTTGACGTTGTCGTGCCAGGGCTCGATCTCCGGAAGCTCGTCGATGAGCCCGCCGCGCGTGCCGACCGGGCCCGAATCGAAGAGATTGCCCTGCCCTGACGCGCGGTCCTCCTGGAGGCGCCTGCCGCTTTCGAGCAGCATGTCGATCGAGTAAAAAAGCCGCGCCCGCACCGGGTGGATGGAGTCGAAGGCGCCGGCGCGCACCAGCGATTCCATTGCACCCTTGTTCACGGCGGCCAGGTCGATCTCCTCCAGGAAATCGTCCAGGGTCTGGAAGCGTTTCTTTTTCCCGCGCGCCTCGAGGATGGACTCGATCGCCTTCTCCCCGATCCCCTTGATGGCGGAGAAGCCGAAACGGATGCATCCGTTTTCGGTGGTGAAGTCCTTCTTGCTGTGGTTGATGTCGGGAGGGAGGATGGTGATTCCGTTCTCGCGGCAGTCCCCCACGTATTTGATGATGTCGTCCTGGTTGTCCGGCTGGAACGATAACAGTGCCGCCATGTACTCCAGCGGGTAATGGGCCTTGAGATACGCCGTCTGGAACGAAACGAGCGCGTAGGCGGCCGAATGCGATTTGTTGAAACCGTACCGGCCGAACTTCTCGATCTGCTCGAAGATGCTCTGGGCGATCCTTGCGGGGATCTTCTTGGCCTCGGCCCCTTTCAGGAACTTGTCTTCCATCTGCTTGATGATTTCCGGGATCTTTTTCCCCATCGCCTTGCGCAGCTTGTCGGCCTCGGGCAGGCTGAAGCCGCCCAGCACCTGCGAGATGAGCATCACCTGCTCCTGGTAGACGATGACGCCGAGCGTTTCCATAAGGATGGACTCGAGCATGGGGTGCTCGTAGCGCACCCTGTCGGGGTTGCGCTTGCGGGCGATGAAGTCGTCCACCATGCCGGCATCGAGCGGACCCGGCCTGTAGAGCGCGTTCACCGCGATGATGTCCTCGAATTTCGTGGGCCTGAGCTTCCGCAAGATGTTCTGCATCCCGGCACTTTCAAGCTGGAACACGCCTTTGGTGTTCGCCTTCTGGAGCAGCGCGAACGTTGCCCGGTCGTCCAGGGGGATGGCGTTGAGATCGATCTTCACCCCGTGGTTCTCCTCGATGTACTCGACGCAGCGCGTGATGATGCTGAGGTTCTTGAGGCCGAGGAAGTCCATCTTGACCAGGCCCGCGGCCTCGAGCGTCACCTTGTCGAACTGTGAGGAGATGCTTCCGTCCCTGGTATCCTTGTAGAGCGGAACGTACTCCGTCAGAGGATCGCGCGAGATGACGACGCCCGCCGCGTGCTTTCCGGCGGAGCGCACCAGCCCCTCCAGCGTCAGCGAAATATCGACGAGCATCCGGCCCCGTTCACCGGTCGACCGGATCTTCTTGAAATCCTCGGAGGCCTCCAGGGCCTCCTTGAGCGAATCCTCGGTGATGAGCTTGCTGATCTCGTTCGCCTCGGAGAAGGGGATGCCGAGCACCCTGGCCACGTCCTTTATGACCGCCTTGGCTTTCATCTTGTTGAAGGTGATGATCTGGCTTACATGGTCCTCGCCGTATTTTTTCTTGACGTAGTCGATCACCTCCTCGCGGCGGTCGGCGCAGAAGTCGATGTCCATGTCGGGCATCTCGTTGCGGTCGGGATTGAGGAAGCGTTCGAAGAGAAGGTTGTATTCGAGGGGATTGAGGCTGGTGATCCCCAGGCAGTACGATACCATCGAACCGGCGGCCGATCCGCGGCCCGGACCCACGGGAATGCCCCTGGCCCTGGCGTATTTTATGAAGTCCCACACGATTAAAAAGTAGCCCGAAAACCTCATGCCGGTGATTACGCGAAGCTCGTAGTCGATACGGGCCGCCACCTCGCCGGGGATCTCGGAGCCGAAGTGCATTCGCGCTCCCTCCATGACGAGATGCCTGAGATAGGAATCGAGCGTGAATCCCTCGGGCACCTCGAAGTTCGGGAGTATCGGGTTGTTGAGTTCCAGGTCGAGGTCGACCATCTCGAATATTTTATACGTGTTGTGCAGGGCGTCCGGGAAGTCCGGGAACACCCTCTCCATCTCGGCCTGTGTCTTGAAATAAAACTGGTCGGAGGAAAACCTCATCCGGTTTTCGTCGTCCAGGGTCTTGCCGGTCTGGATGCAGAGGAGCACCTCGTGCGAAAACGAGTCTTCCTTCCTCAGGTAATGGCAGTCGTTCGTGGCGATGAGGTCGAGCCCGAGCTTCGAGGCCATCGTCACCAGGGCGGCATTGACGGTCTTCTGTTCGGGAATGCCGTGGTCCTGGAGCTCCAGGAAGAAGTTCCCGTCGCCGAATATCTCGTTCATGCGGCCGGCGACGCCCATGGCCTCTCTGGTCCTTCCCTGCAGTATGAGCGACGGTATCTCGCCGGCAAGGCAGGCGCTCGACGCGATGATTCCCGCCCCGTGTTTCTGGAGCGTTTCGAGATCGATCCTCGGTTTGTAGTAAAAGCCCTCGAGGTAGCCGATGGAGGAGAGCTTCATGAGATTGCGATAACCCGTGAAATCACGCGCGAGCAGGAGCAGATGGTACCCGGCGTCCTTGACTCCCGCGCGGGCCTCTTTTTCAAAGCGCGAGCCCGGGGCCATGTAGAATTCCTGCCCCACAATGGGCTTTATGCCCTTTTTGCGTGCCTTCTGGTAGAATTCGATCGCGCCGAACATGTTGCCGTGGTCGGTGAGCGCCACTCCGGGCATGCCGAGCGCCACGGCGCTGTCGATCATGCTGTCGACCGTCAGCGCTCCATCGAGTATCGAGTAGTCCGAATGGTTGTGCAGGTGTATGAATTTCATGACGGGAATATACCTATGGTGGGGCGGAGGGGACATAATTTCAAGCATATTAATCAAAAAAAATAAGGGCATATTTTTATTGACTGATTTGTCCGCCGCTTCGATACTCCACCGTAACGGTCCGCGACGGGTTCGAGCGGCCCATCCGGCGCGATAAATCACAATAGGGGCGGCTATCAATCATGATCGACACCAAACTCCTGGACATCCTCGCCTGCCCGGTCTGCAAGGGCGATATCGAATACGACGCCAAAAACGAGAAGATCATCTGCACCGAATGCGCCCGGCGGTATCCCGTCAAAGACGGCATCCCCGTCATGCTGGCCGACGAAGCCGAGCAGGGCTCGTAATTGCGTTGACAAATACGCGGAGTGGAGTAAATCCCCTTCCCTGTAGCACGGGCGCGTCGGCGTCCCGTTAAACCGATTCCTGAAGGTATGCCATGTTCGACTCCAGGTCGCCTGTCGTAAAGATCGCGGGATACGCCATAGTCGGCTTTTTCGTGCTGGTTATCGTCATCTCTTTCGGGATGCCCGATTTCATGTCGCGGCTCGGCATGGACAAGAGCATCGTGGCCGTCGTCAACGGCGAGAAAGTGCATCACCTCGATTTTCTCCGCTATCGCAACAGCGTGTCGCAGCGGGTTCAGGACGTGAACAGCAAGGAGATGCAGCACTATATCCTCGACAGCATGATCCGCTACCGACTCCAGCTCCAGAAGGCGAGGGAGATCGGCATCAGGGTTTCGGACGACAGGATCAAGCGCGTTATCCGCGAGATGCCGATGTTCAGGGACGAATCCGGAAAGTTCAACCGCCAGTACCTCAACCTGTTTCTCGACCATCATCACCTCAGCCTTAACGATTACTACGTCATGGTGCGCGAAGACCTTGTTAATGAGGAACTGGTGCGCATGATACAGAGCGGGGCGGGGGTTTCCCGCGACGAGGTCATCACCCGCAACGCGGTGGACAATTCGAAGATACAGATCCGTTACTGTTACGCTTCGAACTCCGAGCTCCGGAAGCGGTGGGCCGAAAGCCTCGGGGTGAGTGACGCCGAGATCGACGCCGAGCTGGCGGCGAACCGCTCCGAGGTGAAGGACCCGAAAACGGACCGCCAGCGTATCAGGACAAAACTCGAGGACCGCAAGTTCGAGGCGAAGAAGAAGGAAATAACCGGTGAGATCGACCGCCTGTCCCTGGAGGGCGGGTCGTTCGAACGGGCGGCGGCGCGTCTCGGCGGCGGCGTGCGCACTTCGGCGGTATTCAAGGCGGGTGAGCCGGTGCGGGAGGCCGGAGCGAAGGGGAATGTACTGTATTCCCTCAGCGATTCGCCGCTTTTCATCGGCGACTGTCTGTCGCTTCGAAACGGAAGCTCGTCCCGGGTGATCGCTTCTTTTGACGGACTGTACGTGTTCACTCCGATGCGGAAGGACGTGCCGCTCGGGGAGCCCGCCGCTACGCAGTACGCGACCCTGGAAACGGGTCTCCGGAACGAGAAGACCAACGCGGTGTACATCAATATGATGACCGTTTTTCTCGAGAAGTCGAAGGTCTCAAAAAATTTAAATTTTGATTGATATTGTCCGGTTTCTGTTGTAAAAGTGTCGTCGTGATGCTCGCGAGGCGGAGGCCGTTTTCGCGACTGCCGT
>ERZ795054.2892-NODE-2892-length-14029-cov-5.342636_pt1 | contig 14029 bp, 14 predicted proteins | sample MGYA00375138_ERZ795054 | MGnify/ENA primary metagenome ERZ795054 (study PRJEB30183, sample SAMN05720215) | anaerobic digester metagenome | isolation source: active sludge of municipal wastewater-treating anaerobic digesters | place: USA | collected 2014-12-23 ...
CGAAACGTTTGACGTCGACCACTATTCCCTCGACGCCGTTGGGAACCCTGAGCGAAGTATCGCGCACCTCGCGCGCCTTTTCGCCGAAGATCGAATGGAGCAGCTTGTATTCAGGGGTGAGGTCCTGTTCTCCCTTCGGAGTGACCTTGCCAACGAGAATGTCGTCTGGCTGAACATAGGCCCCGACCCGCACCACTCCGTCGGCATCGAGATCCCTGAAGGCCTTTTCGCTCAGGTTCGGGATATCGCGGGTTATGGTCTCGCGGCCGAGTTTTGTCTCCCTGGCCTCGACCTCGAACTGCTCTATGTGGATTGAAGTGTAGCTGTCTTCTTCAACGAGCTTTTCGGATATGAGGATCGCGTCCTCGAAGTTGTAGCCCATCCAGGGCATGAAGGCGACAAGGATGTTTTTACCGAGGGCAAGCCTGCCGTTGTCGGTCGCCGGGCCGTCGGCTATTACATCGCCGATCTTGAGCTTCTGGCCCTGATGAACGACAGGTCTTTGATTGAAGCAGGTTCCCTGGTTCGTTCTTTTGTATTTTAAAAGAGAATATTCGTCAATTTCACCGGTCGAGGTCTTCACCTTGACCATCTTTGCATCGACATAGACGACCTCTCCCGCACGGTCGCATATCACGAGAACGCCGGAATCGTATGCCGCCGCAGGCTCCATCCCTGTCCCGATCAGCGGAGCCTCTTCGGTAAGCAGCGGAACCGCCTGACGCTGCATGTTTGAACCCATGAGCGCCCTGTTGGCGTCGTCATGCTCGAGGAACGGGATGAGGCATGTCGACACGGAAAAAATCTGGGTCGGCGAGACGTCCATGTACTGGACCTCCCTGGGTTTCTTGTACGGGAAATTGCCCCGGTTCCTGGTGGGGATCATGCTCTTCACGAAGCTTCCGTCTTCGCTCAATTCCGCGTTCGCCTGGGCGACAAAGTAGCTGTCTTCGACATTTGCGGTCAGGTATTCCACCTGATCGGTGACCTTGCCCTTCTCTACCTTGCGGTAAGGGGTTTCCAGAAAACCGTAATCATTGATCCTGCCGAACGTGCTCAGCGAAACGATGAGACCGATATTCGGGCCCTCAGGAGTTTCAATCGGACACATCCTTCCGTAATGGGACGGGTGAACGTCGCGCACCTCGAAGCCTGCGCGTTCCCTGGAAAGTCCGCCGGGTCCCAGTGCGTTAAGACGCCGTTTGTGAGTGAGTTCGGCCAGCGGATTGGTCTGGTCCATGAACTGCGAAAGCTGGCTTGAACCGAAAAATTCATTGATCACTGCCGAAATGGGCTTGATGCTGATGAGAGCCTGCGGGGTGATGACGTCGAGGTCCTGAATCGTCATCCTTTCCTTGATGACCCTTTCCATGCGCTGGAAGCCCACCTTGATCTGGTTCATTATGAGCTCCCCGACGGAGCGGACGCGCCTGTTTCCGAGGTGGTCTATGTCGTCGACGATGGTCGGGATCAGACGTTTCAGCTTCTTGCCGCTGTCGTCCTTGTACTCAACCTCGTAGCCTTCCGCCTCTGCGATGAGATACAGGATGTATTTTACCGTATATACGATATCGTCTTTCGTAAGGGTCAGTTCCCGAATCCCCTTGAATCCGAATTTTTCATTGATCTTGTAGCGGCCCACGTCCCCGAGGCTGTAGGTCCTTGCGTTGAAGAAGAGCCTGTCAAGCTCGATTTTCGCGTTTTCGATGTTGGTGGGTTCGCCCGGCCGCATGATCGCGTGTATCGCCAGAAGTGCAAGCTCTGAAGTGCTGTATCCCTCGCTGCCGTCGACCTTAAGGTTTTTCTTTATGAATTCCTTTTCCATTTCGAGCGTGGAGCTCAGGTATGAATCTTCTTTATTGTTCGGAAAATCAATGACCTCTACGTCCTTGATCCCCTCGTCCCTTATCCTGTCGATAATGTCGATGTTGATGCGCTCGCCGACTTCAATGACTATCTCGCCCGAGCTTTTACTGACCGCGTCCCTGGCGACTCGCTTGCCGTTGAGCGAACGAAAGTCCTCTTCGCTTTCAAGCCTGATTTTTTTCGTATCGTAAAAAAGCTTGACCACTTCCTCGTCGGATTCATAGCCGAGGGCCTTGATGAGAAGGGTGACCGGGAATTTCTTTTTGCGGTCTATGCGGGCGATGATGTAGCCCTTGGTATCCATTTCGAACTCGAGCCACGAGCCCCTGTCGGGTATGACCCGGGCGTTGTATATGCGCTCGTCCTCTTCGAAGAAGAAAAAGATGCCCGGAGAGCGGTGCAGCTGGTTGACTACGACCCTCTCGGCGCCGTTTATGATGAAAGTGCCGCGCCTGGTCATCAGGGGGATATCGCCCATGTACACGGATTGTTCGCGGACCTCCATGCTGTCTTTCCTGATCAGCCGTATGGTCGCCTTCAAGGGAGCGGCATAGGTGACGTCCCGTTCCTTGCACTCGTATTCGGAATACTTTGGCTCCCCGATTTCGTATTCCTTGAACTCAAGAACGACGTCCTCGTGCGGGCTTTCTATGGGAAAAATCTCTTCAAAAACCGACTGCAGACCCTGGTTCTTCCGCTTCGTGGTGTCTGACTGTAAAAACCAGTCATATGATTTAAGCTGAATTTCTATCAGGTTTGGCAGATCAATACTTGATTTGATCTTTCCAAAATTTACGATTTTTTTTCCTTTTTGCATGGATACCTGCACCCTATATTAAATTTGATATGATGTTTTACATTAATTCTGAGTTGAATGTATCTCCATCAGTAAATAAACCGGGAAGCCGGAAAATGGATGATAAACAGAAAAAGGAATAATACCAAACAAGATGCACCCTTATGCTCAGTTTACAACTCCATATAAATAAAAGAAAGAAGTAGTTTCCATTAAAAGATCAGCAACTTTCAGGATTTTTTTTATTACGGATTCATTCATAGATCTATGGTTAAAGAAGAAAACAAAGGGATCGGTAAATGAATATATCAATGTTCCAACCCAACCGTTATGCTTTTAATGTCGCGCCGAAATTTGAAACACAAATAGGTTTGATTGCAGGGCAATCAAACCTATTGTAACGACAATATCGAAAAATCAAACCGTAAACCGGAATTACTTGACTTCAACTGTGGCTCCAGCACCTTCGAGCTGTTTCTTGATCGCCGCCGCCTCTTCTTTCGATACTTTTTCCTTAACTGCCTGACCGCCGGCTTCAACGAGCTCTTTGGCTTCTTTGAGGCCCAGGCCGGTTATGGCCCTGACTTCCTTGATGACGGCGACTTTGTTGTCACCGAAACCGGTCAGAATGACGTTAAATTCGGTCTTTTCTTCAGCTGCTTCTCCTGCAGGAGCTGCCGCTGCCGCTGCCACGGCCACGGGCGCTGCCGCAGATATACCGAATTTTTCTTCCATGGCCTTGACGAGTTCAGCCGCTTCGATGAGGGTCAGACTGCCAATGGCATCCAGGAGTTCTGCAACACTGAGTTTAGCCATTTTTTTCTCCTTTATAATTATTGAATTTCTTCAAGTTAATGCGTTTATACGCAAAAACCTATAAAGGGAAAAAAGCTTTTAATCCTTCGTGAACTTATATCACTGATCTGGATAAGAAACCTTTTTTCCACCTTTTTGCACATTATTACTGGTTCCTGGCTTCTGCCACGGCTTTAATTCCGCGGGCAAGAGAGGCCATAACCTGATTGATGCCCATTGCCGTATACGAAGCCGGGCCGTTTATTAAAGCCATTGTCTGCGACAGGAGCACTTCTTTTGAAGGCAGATCAGCAATGCGCTTGACCTGGTCTTCGAAATAAAGAGTATTATCGAGTATACCGATCGAATATTTGAAGTTTTCCTGATCTTTGGCAAACTCTTTTAGGATCTTGGCGACATCGCCTATTTCATCCTTAATGAATGCAACACCGATCGGGCCCTTGAGGTAGTCATGAAAACCCTTATAGCCGCAATTTTCAAGGGCAAGCTTGAAAAGGTTATTCTTTACGACCTTATATTCGGCGTTCTTTTCACGGAGTTTTTTCCTGAGAACGCTCAGACCCGAAACCTTCACACCCGCATAGCTGGTCAGGATGATATTGTTCCTGTTTTTCAGCTTTTCAACGAGCGAATTAACTTCATCAACTTTATATTGCTTGATCATTATTTTTCGATCCCCTTGTGATTGATTTTAATACCGGGCCCCATTGTCGAACTGACATGGACCGAACGGATGAAGTTGCCTTTCGCGTCTGAAGGTTTGTCCTTCATGACCTGATTGAAGAAGGTTTTAATATTATCCACGAGCGCCGGGGATTCAAAAGAAACCTTGCCGACCATCATGTGAATAACCCCGGTTTTATCCGCTCGATACTCGACGCGACCGCCCTTGAGCTCCTTGATGATTCCCTTGATGTCCTCTGTGACCGTGCCGGATTTTGGTTTCGGCATGAGGCCTCTTTTCCCGAGAACCTGGCCGAGTTTTCCGACTTCCTTCATCATGTCGGGAGTGGCGACAACCGCCTGGTAATCGACCCAGCCGCCCTTGATTTTTTCTATAATATCCTCGGCGCCTACATAATCCGCGCCCGCTTCCTGGGCCTCTTTCTGCTTGTCGCCCTTGCAGATAACGAGAACCTTTTTCTCTTTTCCCGTTCCGGCGGGCAGGACCGCTGTTCCGCGGATATTCTGGTAGCTTTTATGGACCACTTTTATGGCGATATCAACCGACTCGTTGAATTTCGAAAATTTATTGTCCATCATGAGTTTAACAGCGTCTTCTACGCTATAAAGGACCGACTTATCTATCTTCGAGCGGGCCTCTTTGATTTTTTTACCCCGTTTCATTTAAATCCTCTCGACAGTAATAATTAACTCTATTTGCTAATTGACAACATCAATACCCATGGACCGAGCCGTTCCGGCGATGATCTTCACCGCAGCGTTGATATCGTTCGCATTCAAATCGGGCATTTTCGTTTTGGCTATATCTTCCAGCTGCGCTCTGGTGATCGTACCTGCTTTGGTCTTGTTCGGCTCGCTCGATCCCTTGTCGAGTTTCATCGCCTTTTTGATCAGAACCGACGCCGGTGGCGTCTTAATAATGAAGGTATACGTTCTGTCTTCATAAACAGTGATGATTATCGGAAGGATCGTGCCCATCTGGTCCTTCGTTCTTTCATTAAAAGCTTTGCAGAAGTCCATGATGTTCAGGCCATGCTGTCCAAGCGCTGGTCCAACGGGCGGTGCCGGGTTAGCCTGTCCTCCAGGAATCTGCAGTTTTATCTGCACCATTATTTTTTTCTTTTTTTTCACAGCAGCCATTGTCTTTCCTCTAACAGATTATTCACCTAAAATTATATCTTGCCGACCTGCAAAAAATCAAGCTCGACCGGTGTTCCCCTTCCGAAAATTTCCACCTTCACTCTCAAACGGCCTTTATCGGGATACACTTCCTCAACGACGCCGCTGAAATTGCTGAAAGGTCCGTCGATGACCTTAATGTGCTCCCCTACGGAAAAATCCATGACCGCGGAAGTGACCTTTTCCTTGGTTTTCTGTTCGCCCATCTGGTCAAAGAGAGAATTGACCTCGTCCCTCGACAGGGATTTTGGCTTCGATGTCTCAAAAGATGATCCGAAGGCGCCGACGAAATTGGTCACGCCGGGACAGTTTTTCACGAAACTCCATGTTTCGTCATCCATTTCCATCTCAATGAGAACATATCCCGGAAAAAACTTCTTGGACTTGATTCTTTTTTTCCCGTCCTTGACTTCCGGAACCTCCACGGTCGGAATTTTCACCTGCTTTACCTTGGACTGCAGGCGGGCTTTCCTTTCGGGGTCGGTTTCATTCTCAATTTTTTTTTCCAGGGCGAGTTTAACCTTGTTCTCGTGTCCTGAAAAAGTATGTATAACGTACCATTCCTTCGACATGCTTTATTTTATCACCACTTTGATCAATGTCATCAGGCCCGTATCCACAGCCCAGAGAAACAAAGAAATGAAAACAAGAGTTACAACAACGACAACGGTAAAGCTGGTCACTTCATCCCGGTTGGGCCATGTCACCTTACGCAATTCTTCTCTTGATTCACGAATGAACTGTAAAATCTGTTTCACGCTAATACCCGTTCCGGAACAATCAGGCCTTGGTCTCTTTATGAACGGTATGCTTATCGCAGAATTTACAATATTTCTTTATCTCAAGCTTTCCAGTCTGGTTCTTCTTGTTCTTGGTCGTTGAGTAGTTCTTTCTTTTACATTCCTGACAGGCAATCAATATTATATCTCGCATACCACAAGCCCTACCATATTTGGATTAAAATATGAGCAACCTAAAGGTAATAGTATATCAGTCAAGTATTTTAATGAAAAAACCAATTATTTCACTAAAATTTTATTATTTTCCGATATGCCGCCGCTGATGAGCCCACGACCAGAATCGAACTGGTGACCTTTTGCTTACCATGCAAATGCTCTACCGACTGAGCTACGTGGGCAGAAGTAAAGGGTAATATAGTTAATCAGCCCTTTTTTTGTCAATAAAATATTAATTATTATTCTGGCATGCATAAAAAAGCAGGGATACGCCTTTCGAGGCATGTTCCCTGCTTTATTCGAATGATATCGCAATTATTCTTGAGAGTTCACTATAAAGGAAGAAATATCCTCGTTCGACAGAATTCTTTTTTGCCTTTCGGCTTCCTTTCTTCCCGAAATATCATTAATCCTTACTTTATACAAATCCTCATCCTGCACAATAACCACCGGTTGCCGAGTCAGGCTTTCGACCCTCCTCTGCAAATTCTCGGCGTTTTTGCGCGAATAAAACGCTCCGGCCTGAAGCGCGTACTTGCCTGAAGCGCTTTCTTCATAATCGCTTGATTCGGATGAGCCGTCGACAACCGGTTCTACATAACGCTCACCCTCATCAGTTTCATTCACGTCTGAAGCCGAAGACCCTTTTCCTTTTTTCAGTATCGTTATCCCGACACGGCCCATTCCGCTGGACAAAATATCAATTTTTTTCGCTGCATTATAGGAAAGGTCTATTATCCGATTACCCTTATAAGGCCCCCGATCGTTGATGCGGACTGTCGCTTCCTTGCCGTTATCGAGGTTTTTTATGGAGACGACAGTGCCGAACGGAAGCGTCTTATGGGCTGCCGTCATTTCATACATGTTGAATTTCTCACCGGATGCCGTCATCTTGCCGTGAAACTCCCTGCCGTACCATGACGCCGTGCCTTTCTGATAATAATCATTGTCATCGTTCACTCCGGCGGTGTCGGATTCATAATCCCCGCCTTCTCCGTAATAATCCCCGGCGTTTTTATTCATTTTGACTGAACCGGCCGATTTACGCCCTGTTTCGCCGTTGAAATCCCAATCCTGCTCCTCGTATTCGGCGTCATCGGCATAATGCCTGTTTTTGCCGGCTTTTGAATCCGCCGTATATCTTCCTGTTTCTTCATTATATCTCTGGTAATCTCCGTCCTTTCTGCTCTGCGCTTTGCCGGGAGTACAGCCAATCAGCAGAAATAGCGCGATTATAAAAGTGAATATAGCTGTTATGTCCCTGTAAAATTTCATTGCCAGACCTCCGATAGATATCTCTAAAACATATATCGGAAACAGAAAAAAAACCTTAATATTAAAAAACCGTTGATTTAAAACTTCTTGACCTTTTATTCGATTAACATATCCCCTTGTACCAGCTTTCGCTCGCCGGGCTTCGCTGATAAAACATAATTGGAAACATGCTATGAAAATCGTGTCATTAAAACCTACGATAACCAGGAAAGACCTTGAAGGAGTCCTGGACTGCCTGATTAACGACGAACTGACCACCGGAAACCCGGTTAAGGCGTTTGAAAACAGCGTTTCGGAACTCACGGGCAATAAATACAGCCTTGCCACGAATTCACTGACATCAGCCTACCACCTGGCGTTCAAAGCTCTCGAAATATCGGGCGATGACGAAGTGATCATGCCGTCTTTTTTCCTGCGGGAGCCCCTGAGCGCGCTGCTCCTGACAGGAGGGAAGGCGGTTCTCGTCGACAATGAGGAAAGCTCTCTCTTCCCCTCGCCCGAAGAAATCAGAAAAAAAATAACAGAAAAAACAAAAGCGATCGTCCTGGGCCATACATTCGGCTTTCACTTCGATTTCGGAGCCTTGAAGGACATCGGCGTACCCGTCATAGAAGACATATCACATGCGGCGGGCAGCGAATACGAGGACGCCCCTGTGGGCCAAAAAGGGGCTATTTCGGTCATGTCGCTCGCGCCGGCCATGATCATCACGACCGGTAACGGCGGAATGATAACAACAAACAACTCCAAGTACTTTTCTGCAATGCGCGACCTTCGCGGCGGCGGGGACAACACCCCCGGTTTCGACTATACCATGACCGATTTCCAGGGAGCCATGGGCATAACCCAGCTTTTAAAGCTGAAAGACCTTCTCAGGAGAAGAAGGGATATTGCAAAAATGTATCATGACTCCATCAAACTGACCGAACATTCCACGTTTACGGCTTTCAACGAAAAATTCGCTTACCAGTCTTTTCCCGTGATCTTCAACGCGCCGAACGACAAAGCGGAAAAATTCTGGAAAAAAAACGGCGTGGAGCTCGCCCACCCGATAGAAAGGCCGCTCCATGATTATTTAAACATTCGCGGCATAGAATTTCCCATCAGCGACAGGCTCAGCAAGAAAGTATATACGCTGCCCATGTATCCGACATTGACCAAAAAAGATATTGAAAAGATCATCAAAACGCTCTCAAGTTTTATATAATACGCCTGATACGCCGGGAGAACGGGGGGTCCCATGTATATCCTGACCATTGAAGACAGCTTTGCAGCGGCCCACCAGCTGAGGGGTTACCGCGGCAAGTGCGAAAACATTCACGGACACAACTGGCGGGTCGTTCTTGAGGTACAGGGGACCGAACTGAACGAAATCGGGCTTCTTATCGATTTTCACGAACTAAAAGCCATGCTGAAAAAAATCCTTGGTGCACTTGACCATAAAAATATCAACGACGTGGAGCCTTTTACCGGGATCAATCCCAGTTCGGAGAATCTTTCGAAATACGTTGCCGAAAAGGCCGCGGAAGAACTTGCCGGAACGAACAAAAAAATCACGGTAAAATCGGTAACGGTCTGGGAATCAGACACCTCCCGGTGCACTTTTATACCCTGATGACTTCAATTATTAAATTGATAATAAATTCATATATAAGTAAAAATTTTTAAAATTATTCTTGATTTTTTTTTCACCACGGCGTTAATGATACCTTAAAATTTATTTAAGGAGTAATGCTCTATGAAGAAGAATATCATTTCTTTCGTCATGATTTCTCTGTTTGCTTTCACGGTTTCCATGGGATTCCTCGGATGCAAAAAAGAAGAAGCTCCCGCGGATCAGCCTGCTGTTGAGGCTCCTGCTGCTGAAGCTCCTGCTGCCGAAGCCCCTGCTGAAGCAACCAAGTAATTGTAGTAAAACTGTATTAAAAAAAGGGGGACAATCCCCCTTTTTTTATGCAATCATTCCGATTGAATCCTTAAACGGCTCTGGAAACAAGGATTTCCTTGATTTTATCCTTCAACTCCTCAAGATTCGAGGACTTCGTGACATAGGCGTCCGCGGTCCAGGTCATGAAATTGCTCTTGTAATTCGAATAGGCGGTATATATGATTATGGGTATTTTCTTGTCCCTGGACAGTATTTTACCAAGGGCCTCGATACCGTCCATTTCGGGCATCCTGATATCCATGATAACCATGTCATACTTGTTGGATTTGACCATTTCAACCGCCTCCTTTCCGTTGGCAGCCTGGTCGACTTCATAGCCTTCGTCCTGCAGCTCCATGGCATAGAGCTCCCTCTGGTGCTGCTCATCTTCGACAATCAGTAATCTGGTCATAAAATCCCTCCTCCCCGCGGATGATCGCTTCCGCGATGGAAGCAAGCGGTATCAATCGTCCTCTAACTCGCGGATTCATATGATTTCAATCCGGGAATGTTATATCCACAGTATAGAACCTGCGAACCGTTTTTGCAACTCCAAAATTTTAATACGGCCGAACGGTCCCGGTCATGCCGGCAGAGGAAGAGTGATGGTAAACTCGACGCCGACTTCCCGGTTCACCACCGTTATCTCGCCATTATGGTCCTTGATAATCTTTTTCACAATGGCGAGGCCGAGGCCGACACCGGTTATTTTAGTGGTGAAAAACGGCTCGAAAATGATATTCGGGTCGGGCTCATCGATGCCGGAGCCGGTATCATTGATCCTGATGATGATGTTTTCGTCATCGCTGTCGGTAAAAATCCCTATCCTCCCGCCGGGAGTGGTTGCATCAATGCAATTTTGAATCAGGTTCAGCACCACCTGCTTCATCTGGTTGAAATCGGATTTCACCAGCGGGATGTCCCCCTTCAAGTCGAGATCGACGACGATCTTCTTTTCGAGAAAAAGGTTCTTCAAAAGCCGTATAGTATCGCTGATCACGTCGTTGATATTGTTGAATTCGCGGATATACTTCGCCGGCCTGGTGAAATCCATCACGTTGGAAAGGGTCCGCTCGAGCCTCTGGGACTCCTTGAGGATGATCTCGGCCGCATTGACGATTTTGTCCCTGGATCGGGCCGGGTCTTTCGCCAGCTGAGATATGCGGTTTGCATACCCGCCCATGGTCACAAGCGGATTCCTGATTTCGTGCGCGATATGGGCCGCTATGCGCCCGACCGCCGCCATTTTTTCGGATTCGACGATCGCTTCCTGGCGCTCCTGGATCTTCTGCATTTCCTTCCTTACATTGGCGAGGTTATCATAGCTCTCGATCGACAGCGCCGCCTGCGACGCGAAAATAGACAGCAGCTCGATGAGATCGTTGCTGATCGGTGACTGGTTGAATTTGTTGTCCGCGGCTATGACCCCGATCGACCTGTTTCCCACGATGAGAGGCACGACGACGAATTCTTTGACATCCATGAAGGAAACCGTCTCGGGAGAAAGCGAGGGGTCGGTCCACGAGTCATAAATATGAATGCTGTCCATTTTCCTATAGGAGCGGATAAAAATATTGTCTTCCTTCAGGGAATATTTCGTGCTAAGGACCTTTTCCAGGAGCTTGATCCCGTGTTTCTTGACCTCCGAATCGACATTGCTATGATTCAACTCGTTGACCTGCACCGAGCTCCAGATGTCTATGGCCTCTTCGAATGAATCGGGCCCCACCGCCATCTTCCCGGCAAGAAATTCACCGTCAACGAGAAAGAGAATAGCCCTGTTGAACCCGAGCCCCGATCCGGAAGTGACGCCGGTCAGGATCGTATAAAGAACTCTCTCGATTTCAGCGTCATGCTGAATCGACTCCGATATCTGGCTCATCAGCGATATCTGGTAGTCCTTTCTCAGCTTCGAGGTGACGTCGTCGATCAGAAGTATTATCTCCCTGCGTCCCTGAACGCTGATGCTCGATATCTTGATGTCGGATATGATTGAGACCTTGTTGATAGAAAGCAGGTGCGTCTTTTCAAGTATGATCGAATCCCCCGTCTCCCTCACCTGCCTGATACCGCCTTTAAGGCGCGCATTCACGAAGTAAAAGATATCGTCGATCTTTTTCCCCTTGATGTCCTCCTGGTCGAACTGGAATTTGTTGCAGAAATTTTCGGTCGCGAAAACGATCTTTTCGAACTCGTTCAGGACCATGAAGTACGAGCTGATCGAGAAAATTATGCTGTTGTAGACGTCGTTGAATTTGTCAATTTCGTCTTTCTGGGCGGTGAAAATGCTGTCAAGGTGCTTCCCGAGCGTCCGTATTTCCTGGTACAGATCAGTCAACTCGTCGTCGTGTTGGATTTCGATCTTAGGCAGTATGAATTTCCCTTTCTTGATGTCATACAGCGCATTGGTGATAAGGTTCACCCTTTTATTGTAGAAAAACCAGCTCTTTATAAAGTATATGATGCTCCTCGCGAACAGAAGGGCCAGTATCAGCCCCAGCATAATGATCGAAAAATCCGAAACGAGATCGGTGAAAAAAAACAAAACGAGAAACAACGCCAGCAGGAAATCCGGCAAAACGAAGAGAAGCAGCCTGTAGAAGGTCCTTTTTCGAATTTTCATGGCGGCTCGACCGTAAAATATTATCCGTGCATCGCACGGGATTTTCAATCTGTTTTTTTTGCGCGAAAAAAAATCTTTTGCGTGAATATATTAATTGAAGTTAAAACCGGGCCCGATAATCTGGTGCGACGGCGCACAGGCTGTTTCAACGCAATATATGCCGTCGCGCGAATTTCACGATCAGGGTCAGCGGAAACCACGATGAAACTCGTAATAGCCACAAAAAACAAGAACAAGATCGCCGAGATAAAGCATAAATTTTCATCAGTTTCAGGGCTTAAGCTCCTGGACCTCAGCGCATTCAAAGACATGCCTGATATCGACGAGACCGGGTCGACGTTCCTTGAAAACGCCGTTTTGAAGGCCCGCGCGGTATGCGACCATACCGGCATGCCGTCGATGGCCGACGACTCGGGCCTCGTCGTCGACGCCCTCGGAGGACGACCGGGGGTTCTTTCCGCAAGGTACGGCGGACCGGGCCTCACCGACAGCGGCAGGAACGAACTGCTTCTCGGCGAGATGCGCGATGTTCCGGATTCAACCAGGACCGCGCGCTTTGTCTGTTCCATCGCGGTCTGCCTTCCGGACGGCAGGTTGTTCGACGCGGAGGGACGGTGCGAGGGAACCATAACACGGCAGCCCTCGGGCGACCACGGCTTCGGCTATGATCCCGTCTTTTACGTCGCCTCCCGCGGATGCACGATGGCCGAAATCCCCCTTGAAGAGAAAAACAAGATAAGCCACCGCGCGATCGCGCTCGAAAAAACGGCGCTCATCCTGAAGGGACTCGCATGACGAGGGAAATTTCGGACATTATCATGAGAAAGCTGGCGAAGCATTACGGCGACGTCGCGCCAGACCTGAAATACCTGGACATCTACCAGCTTTCCGTGGCTGTCGTGCTTTCGGCGCAGACGACTGACGTGCAGGTGAACAGGGTCACGCCTGAACTCTTTTCGCGCTACCCGGATTTCGCGGCGTTGTCTGCGGCGAAAATCCGGGATGTCGAGAAGATTGTCAGGAGCACCGGATTTTACCGGAACAAGGCGAAGAACATCGTCAATCTCGCCCGCAGGGTGACGACAGACCATGGCGGAAAACTCCCAGCGACGCGCGGGAAACTGATGTCGCTCCCGGGCATCGGCAGAAAATCGGCCAACGTGATACTGTCGGTCGGTTTCGGCATCCCGGCTCTGGCGGTCGACACCCATATAATCAGGATCGCCGGCCGACTGGGATACACCGGTTCGGCCAACCCCCTGACCGTCGAAAAGGCGATGGTCTCTTTTATTCCGGAGAGCATGCTGACTTACGCGCACCTCGCGCTCATCAAACACGGAAGGGCTCTCTGCAGGGCGAGAAAACCGCTGTGCGCTTCGTGCCCGGTTACCGGGGAATGCTGTTTTGACGGTAAATTCTCATGAACTGGACAACAACCTCGCTGTCGTTTTCCCCGATCTTTTTCTGAGCCGCCGGGTCCTGGCCGGTGATTCTTTTGAGTGAAGCATAGGCTTCGTGAACCAGCCGGTCGTTGGTGCCCATGAGCTCGCCGATGAAAAAGGGCACCATCTGCATGTTTCCCGGAAACGACACCACCCTCATCACCCATATTTTGAAGTAATCGTTTCTCTGCCTGTAGCGGAGGACGAGGTCGGCATAATGATGCATATACCGGGACGCGTAAGAAATGAGGTTTTTCGATTTTATCAGGGACTCGCCGTCGTCAATGGACTTGATTTCGGCATAAGAGACGACCCGGTTGAACGACAGATCGATGTTCCTGTTCTTGATATAACGGATGATGTTTTCGCCAGTGCCGAGCGGGGACGAAAGAAAAATATTCCTCCATGTCTGGGCGCTGAAATTGATGTCCCTGCCGTATTTACGCGAATAGAATATCAGGGCGT
>ERZ795054.2904-NODE-2904-length-13966-cov-3.566314_pt1 | contig 13966 bp, 22 predicted proteins | sample MGYA00375138_ERZ795054 | MGnify/ENA primary metagenome ERZ795054 (study PRJEB30183, sample SAMN05720215) | anaerobic digester metagenome | isolation source: active sludge of municipal wastewater-treating anaerobic digesters | place: USA | collected 2014-12-23 ...
ATTCATCAATCTGGTGGTCATGGTCAATACGGTCATTGTAAAATTAAAGTTGAACCAAAAAATCGTGGTGAAGGTGTCGAATTTGTTAATGCCGTCAAAGGTGGCGCTATTCCCGCCAATTTTATTCCCGCTATCGAAAAAGGTGTTAAAGAAACCCTAACTAAGGGTATTATTGCCGGCTACCCCTGTACCGATATCAAAGTCACTGTTTATGATGGTACCTATCACGAAGTCGACTCAAGCGAAATGGCCTTCAAACTTGCCGGTTCCTATGCTATTAAATCTGCCTTTGAACAGGCAAAACCAATCATTCTGGAACCAATTATGAAAATGGAAGTTGCTACTCCTTCGGAATTTTTGGGTGCCACAATCGGTGACCTTTCATCTCGTCGTGGACAAATCAATGGTACCGAAGACGCTCTTGGATTTACCACTATCAATGCCTTTGTTCCTCTTGAAGCTGTCCGCGGTTATGCCACTACTATTCGATCTTTAACCCAAGGTCGTGGCAGTTTCTATATTGAAATGGCTCATTATGATCCAGTTCCTCGCGAAATCCAAGAGCAGCTCACCAAACCTGAAATCAAAAAATAAACCAAAATTTAATTTTCTAGATTGTCAATATCTTCCTGTAATTTAGAAATTCTTTCTTTTGTATTATCTATTTTTTCTTGTAATGATTCTTCAATTTCCTCCGCCCTTCTCCCTGGTCTTAAATTACCAATTACTTCTTCCCAATGTTCTATCTTCTCTTCAAGTTCTTCAATTTTATTTTTTTTCCAGTTGATTGATTCTTGTTTTTTAGTTTCAAAATACTTATTTTTATCTTCCCAGTAATCATTGGCTATTTCGCTAAATTCATTCCATAAAGCTTGATTTTCTTCTTTACTGCCGACACTCCCCGCCGATTTAAATTCTTCCCTTAATTCTTTAATTCTCTCATCCTTTTCCTTAAATGTTTCACTACCATCTATTATCTTTTTTAATTCATCGATAATTCTTTCTTTTTTGTCTTTAGCATCTTGATTCTCATTTTTTCTTTTCTCAAAATACTTATTTTTATCTTCCCAATAAATCTCAATTTTTCCTTGCATTTTATCCCACAAAGCCTGGTCTTCATCTTTATTACCACAAAAACCGAGCCTTTTAAATTTTTCTTTTAATTCTTTTATTTTTTCATCTTTTTCTTTCCATTTTTGATTACTATCAATTATTACAGAAATTTCTTGAATAATTTCTTGTTTTTCTCTCATTACAGATGAATAATGTTCTGTTTTTCTTTCAGAAAAAATCTTTAACATTCCATAAAAATCATCATCGAGTTCTGTCCTTTTATCTCTGTTAAAAATTCCACCAATGTCTTTATACATTTGAGAAAATTCTTTTAATTTTTGATTAGCCAGTTTGAGATTAGGATTATTTACCCAATCCCTAGCCTGTGAAATAATTTTTTGCTTTTCATGGACGCGATTATATTCTTGATTTTCTGCCTTTTCAAAAAATATTTTGGAGTTCTCAAACCAATTTTGTCCTAATAGCCTACCTTTTTCTCCGGGTAAAGGTCCTGCCTCTCTCCATTGCTTTAATAAACCATAAAATTCTAATCTAGCTTGAAAAAAATCGTCAGAATGATAAGTTAAATATGATGCTTGTTTTAATAACTCACTCTTTAAATTATAACGAATATTCCATTCTCTCTGAGACTCAGACTCCAAATCTTTTATTTTTTTTGCTAATTTTTCAAAATCTCCAAGAGCGTTATAATTTGCCAAAATTTCATATTGATGTTTTATCTTTAATAAACAAGACGCTTTATCATTTGTGCTTCTATATTCATCGACAAAATCATTTATTTTTTCCTCTAATGCTACAAATCTCGTTGCAAAATAAGCAAGAGCATTTTCTGGCTTACCTCTTAGTTGACCAATTATCCGTTCCTCATTGGTAAAATTATTTATACAAACAATTTCATTATTTTCATTTATATATCCTGCTTTTTCCTCACCACTACCACAACCAAAAAAGAAAGTGTAATTACGATAAAATACTTTATCTCTAACATTTCCTAAATTGTCTTCTGCTACTGTGATTACGTCACAAAGCACTTTGGATACCGAATAAACATCACCAGTTTCTTTATCAAAATTACCTTTATGACGTAAATTCCTATTTTTATCCTCTATAAAAACCCTACCACTTTCGTTATTAATATACCCCTTTTTATAATTATTTTCTTTACTCATAATAATAAATCTAGCGTATTATAATCTATTTTTTAAAAAATCCAAGTATATTCAAAAATTACACCCCCACCGCTTTTGTTTTCATTTACAGTATTCTGATAATAAATAATCTAATTTTTCTAGAATGCTATAATCAATCATGGCAGAAAAATCTGAATCAAATATTAAAATTATTCACGGCTATGATGTTGACGGTACTCTTTCTTTTCCCAACGAATCTATTCCGGTATTTACCAAAGAATTTATTAAAGGCTTACATCAAAATTTTGGTGTAGTTGGAGTTCTCAGTTCCGGCAAATCTGCATCTTATTTAGAAAATCAAGCCAAAGGCTGTCATATTTTCCATTGGTTTGCCGAAAATCACGCCGTTTACCAAAAACAAGGAGAAACACCTCAAGTTATTGATAAAGATAGTCTAGAACATTTAATTATTATTCGACATGCGATTGGCTTAGAGCCTACCCAAGAAGGAATAAGTAAAATCCATTTCAGTGATACTGAAGGCGAAGTCGCTATTGAAGAAGGTAAATTTGGTGTTTTGACCATTTTTCCCGAAAACGGCCCAGTTGCCAAAAGATGGACATTTAATGAAAAATTTACCAGAAGACAAGTCTACGACAAACTAAACGAAATAATCCAAAAAGAAAAACTACGATTATCTGTTCTAGAACCACACGGAGATGGTGCTATCGATGTTGTTAGGTTAGATAAATACAATCGTCAGCTTGATAAAAGTTCTTTTGCCTCTTTATGTCAAGATATATTTGAAGGAAATTTAAATCTTGCCTATTTTGGTGATGGTACCAACGATATTCCTGCCTGGAATAATTCTGATGTATATGGTGTAACTTTCAAAAATGCTCCCGATTCTGTTAAGGCCTCGGTAAGCAATAAAGGTTATAAAGGCTATATCAGTAGTTTAAACGGACCCGAGGGTGGTGTCTATTCAGGCGTAGTCTATCTTGCTACCGAAGGTTTTTATGGTGAAAAGCAATCCAAAAACGTCGAACTTTATGGCAAAGAATTTTTGGATGCTTACAAAAAACAAAAAGTCATCTTTGTCTAAAAGTTTTTCAAAAGTAACTTCACGCTTGCATTAATCCCAATCTACTGCTACAATTCTAAAGTCTTTTAAGCTAAAATATAGCTAAATTATTATCAATTATTATAAAAAAATAAAAATATGGCTGCTGCTACTTTTCAAAGAACAAAACCACATGTTAATGTTGGTACTATTGGACACGTTGATCACGGAAAAACCACCCTCTCTGCTGCAATCGCTAAAGTACAAGGAAATCCCAAGTCTTACGCTGATATTGCTAAAGGCGGTACTGTTCGTGACGCTTCCAAAATCGTTACTATCGCTATTTCTCACATCGAATATGAATCCGACAAAAGACACTATGCCCATATTGATTGTCCCGGTCATGCCGACTATGTAAAGAACATGATTACCGGTGCCGCTCAAATGGACGGTGCTATTCTTGTTGTTTCTGCACCCGATGGTCCAATGCCTCAAACCAGAGAACACGTTTTGCTTGCCAACCAAGTCAATGTTCCTGCTATGGTCGTTTATTTAAACAAAGTCGATTTAGTCACTGATCCTGAATTTTTGGATTTAGTTGAAATGGAAATTCGCGATTTATTAACCAAATACGGTTTTCCTGGAAACGAAGTTCCAATTATTCGTGGTTCTGCTCTTAAAGCTCTCGAAGGTGACGCCGAAGGTGTTGAATCCATCAAAAAATTAATGGAAGCTCTTGATACCTACATTCCTGAACCTAAAAGAGAATTAGACAAACCATTCCTTTTACCAATCGAAGATGTATTTTCCATCAAAGGTCGAGGTACAGTTGCTACCGGTAGAATTGAACGTGGTAAAGTCAAAGTTAACGAAGAAGTAGAAATTGTTGGTCTTCGTGACACCAAAAAAGTTGTCGTTACCGGAGTCGAAATGTTCCACAAAATGCTTGATGAAGGTCAAGCTGGCGACAATGTTGGTTTACTCCTTCGTGGTGTTGAAAAGGATGATATTGAAAGAGGACAGGTTATTGCCAAACCAGGAACTATTACTCCTCACACTCAATTCAAAGCTCAAATTTATTTGTTAAAAAAGGAAGAAGGTGGTCGTCATACCCCAGTCTTCACTGGTTATAGACCTCAAGTCTTCATCAGAACTACTGATGTTACCGGTGATATTAAACTTCCCGAAGGTACCGAAATGGTCATGCCAGGCGACAACGCCGATGTTGAAGTCACATTGATCAAACCGGTAGCTATGGAAGCTGGTCAACGATTTGCTATCCGTGAAGGCGGTTTAACCGTCGGTGCTGGTGCTATCACCGAAGTAATAAAGTAATCCTTTATTTTGCACATTAAAACTATGGCCAAAGGTAGTCGCATCCGAATCAAACTTAAATCGTTCGATCATCGAATTATCGATGAGGCAGCTTTAAAGATTGTTGAAGCTGCGGTTACCACTGGAGCTGTAGTTCAAGGTCCAATTCCTTTACCCACTTCTCGCAAAATAATTACTGTTTTAGCTAGTCCTCATACCGACAAAAATGCTAGGGAGCATTTCGAGGTCCTGACTCATAAACGTCTTATCGACATTTCCAACACGAGTCTTCGCACCGTCGATTCTCTTCAGCATCTTGATCTTCCATCAGGTGTCGAAGTTGAGGTAAAAATGTAATATGATTTCCGGATTTATCGCCCAAAAGGGACCAATGACTAGTATTTTCGATAAAGATGCCAAAAGAATTGGTGTCACTACATTGAATTTGTCTCCTGTTACCGTTAGTAAATTGATTGGCGAAAATAAGATCCAGGTTGCCTATGGCAAAAAACATCATAAAGAATTCACACTTACTAGTGAGAATATTCCCAAAATAGGGGATATTATTACTCCTGATTTGGTTTTTACCGAAGGTGATTCAATCATGGTCACTGGCACTTCCAAAGGTCGTGGGTTTGCCGGCGTTATCAAACGCCATGGATTTAAAAAACAACCAATCAAAAATGCCTCCGATCGTATTCGTGCTCCCGGTGCTATTGGTGCCCAAACTCCCAGCAAGGTCGTGCGAGGTAAAAAAATGCCTGGACACTATGGCAACAAAACAAAAAGTGTTGAAGGTTTAAAAATCGTTTCCGTTTCCAAAGAAAAAAATCAAATTATTGTTTCTGGTTCTATTCCTGGAGCTCCAAATTCTTGGATCTTAATCCAAAAAAGATAATATGAAATTACCAATTTATAATTTAAAAGCAGAAAAAACCGGCGAGATTACTCTCCCAAAAGTATTTAGTGTCAGTTGCAGCGATGCTTTAATTTCCCAGGCTATTCGTGTCTTTACAAACAATCAGCGAAAATCACACGCCAAAGCTAAAGATCGTGGAGATATTACCGGTACTTCCGCCAAAATGTGGCCTCAAAAAGGTACTGGTCGTGCTCGCCACAGCACTGCCAAAGCTGCTCAATTCGTTGGTGGTGGTGTTGCTCATGGTCCGACTGGAGATCAAAATTTCAAATTAGAATTACCCAAAAAACAGAAAAAATTAGCCATCAATTCTCTTCTTTCCAAATTTGCCAAAAATAAAGAAATTCTAATTCTTGAAGATTTGTCCAAAATCGAACCAAAAACCAAAATTGCCGACAAGCTTATAGCTTGCCTTTCTACTGACAATGAAGTATTATCAAAAAGCCGTAGAATTGGCATAATTACTAGTGGAGTTATCGAAAATGCCAAACGGGCTTTCAATAATTTACCGGGAATTGAAATCATAAATCTAAATTCCTTAAATATTTACAATTTATCAAATAAAAACTTTTTAATTATTACCAAAGAAGCAGTCAATGATATTAAATAAACCAATTATCACTGAAAAATCACTAGCCGAGCAATCTCATGGTCGCTATACTTTCAAGGTTGCTCTAAATGCCACTAAAGGTCAAATTGCCGCTGCTTTCCATGAATTATTTGGTATAAAACCCCTTGCCGTCAACACTCATAAAATTAAAGGAAAAATCAAAACTGATTGGAAAAAACGTTTTCCAATCAAAAAATCAGACAGAAAAATTGCTGTCATTAGTATTCCAAAAGACAAAAAAATTGATATTCTTTCCATTAAAACAAAATAATTATGAAATTAAAAAAATTATTAACCATTAAAAAGAAAAAAAGCGGTCGTAACAATTCAGGGAGAATTACCGTTCGTCATCAAGGTGGTCAAGAAAAACGCTATCTTCGTGAAATTGATTGGACCAGAAATATGATCGACGTCAAAGCCAAAGTCATAGAAATCGGATACGATCCTGGTCGCACTGCTCCTATTGCCTTAATTTGTTATGAAAATGGCCGTAAATCTTATATTCTTGCTCCATCAAACCTAAAAGTTAACGATGTTATTGTTTCGGCCGATATTGCTCCCATCAAAGATGGTAACTGTATCTGTCTTAAAAATATTCCCGTCGGTGTTCCTATTCACGGACTTGCTTTTGAAAAAGACAAACCAGCCCGAATTATAAAAAGTGCCGGTTCGGCCGCTATAATTCAATCAATTGAAGGCGACAAAGCTATTGTTAAATTACCTTCAGGTGAAATTAGAATTTTCAATGCCAACACCAAAGCTACTATTGGTCAGGTAGGTAATGTCGATCATTCCAATCAAAAAATGACTAAAGCCGGTCAAAGTCGGCATCGTGGTGTTAGACCTGGTGTTCGTGGTGTAGCTCAACATCCAGATTCTCATCCCCATGGTGGTGGTGAAGGTCGATCCAGTATTGGTATGAATCCAAAAACTCCTTGGGGTAAACCGGCTATGGGAAAAAGAACCAGAAAAAAGAAAAAACATTCAAATAGATTAATAGTTTCCAGGAGAAAGAAATAATATGAGCCGAAGTTCAAAAAAAGGACCATTCATCGAACCTAGATTATTGGAAAAAATTGCCAAGAATCCAAACGGTACTATCCGTACTTATTTCCGTTCTTCTCAAATTGCTCCGGAATTTGTCGGTAAAAATTTTGAAATTCATAATGGTCGCAAATTCATTCCTGTCTATATCACCGAAGATATGGTTGGTCATCGACTTGGAGAATTTGCCCCGACTCGGACTTTCAAAGGTCATGGTCGTATTGTTAAAAGAGTTATTGAAAAAACGTAAAATATGGCTGTCAAAAAAGTTACCAAAACTACTCCAAAAACTAAAATCGTCAAAGAAACGAAAAAAGCTCCTGTGCTTATCAATAAACCGGCCGAAATCAAAGAGGCCATCCATTTTAACAAGGATCTTAAAATATCTCCTCGTAAATTACGATTATTAGTCAAAGATGTCAAAAAAATGAATCCTTTTGATGCTTTGGAAAAATTACCGTTTGTAAATACCAATGCCTCTCGTTTCTTGGTCCGAGATATTAAAAATGCCATTGCTAACGCCAAAAATAACTATCATTTAAATCCTGATACTTTAAAATTCAAGAAATTTATGGTCGATGAGGGTACCAAAATAAAAAGAATGGATAAATCACACGGCTATCATTTTTCTCGCGGTATCATTACCAAAAGACACAGTCGATTAACAATTATCCTCCAAGGAGAGGTCATTTCATAATTATGGGACAAAAAGTCAATCCAATTGCTTTCAGACTAGAAACCGTAAAAAACAGCCCAGAATGGCAATCTAGTTGGTATGCAAACAAGAAAAAATATCCAATTTTTCTTTTAGAAGACAAAAAAATTAGAGATTTCATTCAAAAGAAATTAACCGCTGCCGGCGTTGTTGCCACCCGTATTCAAAGATCAAACAAAAAAATCAAAGTCATTATTGTTGTTTCTCGCCCCGGTTTAGTTATTGGTCGTGGTGGTAAAGAATTAGAAACTCTAAAAAAAGAATTACAAAAATTAATTTCTAAAGCCAATGGTAAATTAAATCTTGAAATCCAGGTTGAAGAATTTAAACATGCCGATCTATCGGCAAAATTAATTGCCGAAAAAATTGCTTTTCAACTTACCAAGAGAATGCCTTATCGTCGAGTTGTTTTATCGGCCATAGAAAGATCAATAGGTGCCGGTGCCAAAGGTATAAAAATTATTCTTGGTGGTCGTATTAACGGTGCCGAAATTTCTCGTCAAGAAAAATTTTCCGAAGGCAAAGTTCCTTTATCCACTATCAAAAATCATATCGATTATTTCGAATGCCCATCTCTAACCCGCTCCGGTTATATTGGCGTTAAAGTTTATTTAAATTTAGGTTAAAACTATGTTACAACCAGGAAGAACCAAATATAGAAAAGCATTCCGAGGCCACATGGGTGGTGCTTCAAAAGGCAATCTCGTGGAATTCGGTGAATATGGTCTAAAAGCTACTCAATGTGGCTGGATTAGTGCTAATTCCCTTGAATCGGCTCGTCGGGCTATTGCTCATGCTACCAAAAGAAACGGAAAAATGTGGTGTCGTATTTTCCCCGATAAACCTTGGACCAAAAAAGAAGGTCATATGGGTGCCGGCAAGGGTGATGTCAAAGGCTATGTTGCTGTCGTCAAACCAGGTCGCATAATTTTTGAAGTTTCCGGAATTACCAAAGAAGAAGCTGCCCGTGCTCTCTATCTTGCCGCCGCCAAATTACCCGTAACATCAATTATTGTTAATCGTTTATAGGGCTAGATTTTATGAAAAAAACTGCTAAAATTTCCTACAGGCAAAAAACAAAAGAAGAACTACAAAAAACTCTCAAAGATGCCAAAAAATTGTTCTTAGAAACTAAATCAAAATTTGCTACCGGAAATCAAAAAGATACCTCGGTTTTTAAAAAGATTCAGTATGAAATTGCCTACATTAAAACTTTATTAAAAGAAAATGACAAATAAAACCGGAAAAATATTTATTGGAGAAGTCGTCTCCGATAAAATGACCAACACAATCGTTGTCCAAATTTCCTATACTAAGGCGCATTCTCTCTATAAAAAAATTGCCACTCACAAGAAAAAACTATATGCCGATAACAATTTAAAAGCCAAAATTGGCGATACTGTCAAAATTCGTGAAACTCGTCCTATTAGTAAATTAAAAAGATTCACTACGGTGGAAATATTAAAATAATATGGTTCAACTTCGATCAATTATCAAACCAGCCGACAATTGTGGAGCCAGATCTCTCATGGTCATGCATATCTACAAAGGTCATTTTCACAAAAAAGCCACTATTGGTGATACTGTTATGGCCGTTGTCAAAGAAGCCATTCCCAACGGTATGTTAAAGAAAAAAGAAAAAGTCAAAGTTGTTATTGTTCGCACCAAAAAAGAATTTGGTCGTAAAGACGGTTCTTATATTCGTTTTTCAGACAATGCCGGCGTTGTTATCGACAATACCGGTGCCCCACGCGGTACTCGTATTTTTGGTCCAATTGCTCGTGAAATTAAAGATTTAGGTTTCAACAAAATTGCTTCCATGGCCAAGGAGGTCTACTAATATGAAAATAATTAAAGGTGATAAAGTTCAAGTTATTCTAGGCAAAGACAAGGGTCGTATTGGTGAAGTTCTTGTCAGTTTTCCCAAAAAAAATTCTGTTATTGTCAAAGATATTAACAAATTCAAAAAACATCTTAAATCCACCAAGGATCAAAAAGGTGGCATTATCGAAAAAGAAAGAGACATTGATGTCTGTAAACTTGCCCTAATCTGTCCTTCTTGTCAAAAACCTACTCGTGTAGGATACAAAATAGATAAATCCAGAGAAAAATATCGTATTTGCAAAAAATGCAAAGCTCTTATTGGTTTGCCCAAAAAATCATGATTGATATAAAAGAAATTTATTCCAAACTTCAAGAAACTCTTGGCAAAAAGAGAAATCATTTTTCTTTTCCCAAACTAGAAAAAGTTGTTCTTAATTATCGTGTTGCCGAAGCTCGTGAGTCTCAAGAAGCTCTAAACACCGCCACTGAAGAAATTATGGCTATTACCGGCCAAAAACCACGTCTCTGTAAATCAAAAAAAGCTGTTTCTTCTTTTAAACTTCGCGCTAACGAACCTTTAGCCCTCAAAGTCACTCTTCGTGGTAATCGTATGTACAATTTTGTTGAAAAATTGTTTAATTTGGTCTTACCTCGTTTAAGAGATTTCAAGGGTATGCCCCTTTCTGCTTTTGACGAAAAAGGTAATTACAATTTAACTATCAAAGATCAAACTTATTTTCCTGAAATTAACTTAGATAAAGCCAATAAAATTAGACCTATTCAAATTACTTTAAATATTTCCGCTTCTTCCAAAGATGAGGCAAAAATGTTATTATCTGCCCTAGGCTTTGCCTTTGAAAAAAAATAATATTATGGCAACACTTGCAAAAGAAGTACGAGAATTAAAAAAACTAAAATATAAAGTAAGGTATCACAATCGATGCCATCTTTGTGGCCGTCCACACGGTTTTATTCGTTTATTTGGTATCTGCCGCCTTTGTTTTAGAAAGCTGGCGCACACTGGCAGTTTACCTGGAGTTAAAAAAGCCAGTTGGTAAAACTATGATTCATTCATTAATAAATGACTATTTAATCAGACTAAAAAATGCTTCTTTAGCTGAAAAAGCTGAAGTTGTTAGTCCATTTTCCAATCATATCAAAGATGTAGCCGGTCTTCTTCAAAAATATGGTTTTATCAAAGAATTTAAAGTTGAGGAAAACAAAATTATTACCCAGGTAAATACTATCAGTCAAGTAAAACTTTTTTCTACTCCGGGACGTAAAATTTATACTAAAGCCACTCAAATTCCATACGGTGCCGACAAAAAATCACTCATTATTATTTCTACCAGTCGAGGAGTCATGGGTCAAAAAGAAGCTGTTAAAGCTCATCTTGGTGGCCAATTGATTGCCGAACTTAACTAAATATGAGCCGTATTGGTAAACAACCCATCATTATTCCTAACGGTGTTACCGCCACTTTAGCCAATAATCAAGTTACTATTACCGGTCCAAAAGGTAGTTTAAACAAGATTCTTGCCGATAAAATTTTTATTGAAATAAAAGACAATACTATTTTTGTAACTCGCAAAACCGACGATAAGCAAACCAGAGCCAATCATGGCACTACTCGAGCTCATCTTAACAATATGATCAAAGGTGTTGTCACCCCCTGGGAAAGAAAATTGGAAATTCGTGGTACCGGTTATAAAGCTCAAGTTAATGGCAACAAAATAAAAATTTGGGCTGGTTATATCAATCCTGTTGAAATGTCTCTTCCAGAAGGTATTTTTGCTCAAGTTGACGAAGAAACAAAAATTACCATCAGTGGTGCCGACAAAGAAAAAGTTGGACAAGTTGCCAGCAATATTAGAAAAATTAGAAAACCGGAACCATACAAAGGTAAAGGTATTAGATACCAAGACGAATTTATTAAGTTAAAAGCGGGCAAGAAAGCCAAGGCATAATTATGATAATTAAAGATCACAAAATTAGAAGATTAAATCGAGTTAGAGCGAAGTTAGCCCAAAATATAGGCATACCTAGACTTTGTGTTTTTCGCAGCAATCAACACATTTGGGCCCAAATTATTGACGATAAACATGGTCGCACTCTCGTTTCTTTTTCCAGCAAAAAACTAAAAATCAGCCAGCCGGCGGAAAAAGTCACCAAAGTTGAACAAGCTTTTAAAGTTGGCGAACAAATTGCTACTTTGGCACTTGAAAAAAAATTACATCATATTAGATTTGACCGTGGGCTTTATCTCTATCATGGTCGAGTCAAAGCCCTTGCCGATGGTGCAAGAAAAGGAGGTTTAAAATTTTAATTATGTCATACGATCCTCAAAAACAAGCTCTAGAAAAACCAGTTTCAGAATTTACCGAAAAAGTAATTCAAATTAAACGCGTTTCCAAAAAAACCAAAGGCGGAAATCAAATTCATTTTACCGCTCTTGTTATTTCTGGTGACAAAAAAAATAGAGTTGGTATAGGTCTTGGTAAAGCCAAATCAGTTGCCGATGCTATTGGAAAGGGTACAAAAAAAGCTCAAAAATCCATGATCAATGTTCCTATTGTCAACGGTACAATTCCCGGTGAAATGAAATTAAAATTCAAAAGTGCTGTTGTTTTAATTCGTCCCGGTAAAATCGGAAGCGGTATTATTGCCGGTGGTCCGGTACGCGCCGTCGTTGAACTTGCGGGTATAAAAGATATCGTAAGCAAAATTATCGGTTCCAAAAATAAATCGTTAAATGTTTGGGCTACTTACAAAGCTCTTTCCAGTTTCAAATAATATGTCTATTCTCAATTCTTTACAATCAATTGTTGACAAGCCGACCCGTCGTCTAGGTCGTGGTTATGGCTCCAAAAAAGGTGGTCATACCAGTGGCCGCGGCAATAAAGGTGACAAAATTCGCGGTTCTACAGGTGCTATGTTTGATGGTACCAAAAACAAAAAAGGTTTTATAAAAAGATTACCTTTTATGAGAGGTAAACATCGTGTATTAGCCAAGATAAAACCAATGCCGATTAATTTTGATTATTTAGAAAAAAATTTCAAGGATGGTGATACTGTTAAATTCGCTTTTCCTGTAAAAATTTTGGCTCAAGGTAAATTGACCAAGAAGTTAACTTTCAAAAATATTCCCATGTCAGTCTCCGCCAAAACCAAATTAACAGCTTTAGGTGCTAAGATAGAGTAATGAACAAACTTATTTCCGCCCTATCAATTTATTGGCAAGCCCTCAAAACCCCCCTCTTACGCAAAAAGATTTTATTTACACTTGGTATTTTAATTTTTTTTCGTCTTATTGCTCACGTTCCTGTTCCGGGTGTTAACCTAAAATTACTCCAACAGTTTTTTGCGCAAAATCAAATATTATCTTTAATTAATATTTTTTCCGGTGGTACATTAGCAAATTTTTCCATTGCTGCCCTTGGTTTGGGACCTTATATCAATGCCTCGGTAATGATGCAGTTACTAGCTTTAGTTATCCCTCAACTGGCTGAACTACAAAAAGAAGGGGAGTATGGTCGAGCCAAAATAAACCAATACACTCGTATCGCTACAATTCCTATTGCCTTAATCCAGGCTTTTAGTATGTATGGCATTCTTCGATCTCAACAAATTATAACTACTTTTTCAATTTTACCTTTGATTGGTCTATTGTTCAGTATGCTCGCCGGTACTATGGTAATGATTTTTTTGGGAGAATTAATTAATTTGTTTGGTGTTGGCAATGGTATTTCAATGATTATTTTTGGTGGTATTATAGCCAATTTACCGGTAAGTTTTTACCAAACCTTTGCTATCACCGATCTATCCAATTCTCAAAATGTTATGAATTTAATAATTTATCTTGGACTTGCTCTGGCAATAGTTCTCGGTATTGTTTTTGTTGAAGAAGCTGTTTTACGGATTCCAATTCATTACGCCAAGAGGGGGCAATCTACTTTTCTCCCTATTAAAGTTGATACTGCTGGTGTTATGCCAATAATATTTGCCGTATCATTAGCCACTATTCCATCTTTAATTGGTCAATTTATTAGTCGTTACCCGGGCGCTGTTGGTATTGTTGGCTCATTTTTAACCAAAAACTTTCGTTCCGATAGCTACATTTACATGATTTTTTACTTTCTCATGGTTATTGGCTTTACTTTTTTCTACACTTCGGTTGTTTTTAAGCCAAAAGATATTGCCGAAGAGCTCAGAAAATCGGGTGCTTTTATCCCTGGTATTCGCCCTGGTATTTCTACTGAAAACAGATTACGAT
>ERZ795054.2905-NODE-2905-length-13961-cov-5.436934_pt1 | contig 13961 bp, 11 predicted proteins | sample MGYA00375138_ERZ795054 | MGnify/ENA primary metagenome ERZ795054 (study PRJEB30183, sample SAMN05720215) | anaerobic digester metagenome | isolation source: active sludge of municipal wastewater-treating anaerobic digesters | place: USA | collected 2014-12-23 ...
CTGGCTGACGGAGGTCCCGCCATTCGCCCCGACCTGATCGGCCGCGTCGTCGCCACCGAGGCCCGGCCCTCCACCCCACACCAATTCCATTTCACGGCCGCTCGGGAATCTCCCGTGGGGGTCGGCGCCATCGTGCGCGTGGACGCCCCCGGGCGGGTGGTGTTCGGGGTCGTCATGGACGCGGCGGCCTACGACGAAACTCGGCTCTACACCGCCGCCGTGCTCCGCCAGGACCCGGAGGAGCCGCTCCAGCCGGTGCCCCTGGGTGAAGTGCGCATGGCCACCGACGACGACGTGCGCATGGCCCTCCGGATGGACGGCTACACCGGTGGCAATCGTGGCACTGGCATTCCGGTCGGCACCTATGGCTCCGCCGGGCTGGCCGCCCCGGTGTATCTCGACGCCGATTTCCTCCTCGGTCCCGAGGCGGCGCACCTCAACATCACCGGCGTGTCGGGCTTGGCCACGAAGACGAGCGCCGTGGAGTTCCTGCTCGCCAGCATCTTCCAGACGTTCCCGGCGCACAAGGGGTCGGTGGCCGCGCTCTGCTTCAACGTGAAGGGCCCCGACCTCTGCTTTCTCGACCAGCCGGCGGAGTTGTCGACTGAAGACCTCGCCTCCTACGCCCGGCTCGGCTTGTCGCCCACGCCGTTCGACAACGTGCGGTACTACGCCCCCTGCAAGCCCGACGGCGTCAACCTCAACACGCTGCGCACACACCCGGACCTGGCCGCCAACACCGAGCCGTTGACCTGGGGATTGCGGGAGGTGTTGGAGTACGCCGAGGTCGTCCTCAACCGGGATGACCTGGACGCGAAGGCGGACGCGTTCATCGATTTTCTGGCGGACCGGGTGGTCGGCCGCGACTTCCAGGCGCCGGAGCTGCACCCTCAGGAGTGGCGGGTGCTGACCTTCGCCGACCTCGAGGCGTTCTTCCGCGCCATCTTCGACTCCCTGGAGAACAGCAATCGCGGCGACATCTGGCGGACGCACCACATCGCCACAATCCGGAAGGTCCGGAACCGGCTCGGCAACATCACTACCCGGGCCAAGGGGCTGGTGACCGACGACGGCGCCTCGAACGACCTCCCCTGGGGCGCCTTCGCGGACCGCTCGGTGTACGTGGTGGACGTGGCGAGCGTGGATCCGCTGGCGCAGGACCTCGTCTTCGCGCGCGTGGTCAGCAAGCTCCGCGAGCACCTCGAGCGCCGGGACCTCGGTGTGGACCACGTGGTCGTGTTCGTGGACGAACTCAACAAATACGCGCCCGCCGACGGTCCGGACACCTACGTACGGAAGATGTTGCTGGACTTGTCGGAGCGCGGTCGGTACCTGGGGCTCGTGCTGTTCTCCGCCCAGCAGTTTCGATCGCAGGTGCTTCGGCGGGTGGTCGGCAACGCGGGGACCACCATCTACGGCCGGATGGATCCTGATGAACTGGCCACCGCCGGCTACGCGACCCTCTCGCCGGCCACCAAGATCAAGCTCGCCACGCTGCCGAAGGGCGAGCTGATGGTGCGGCATCCTCACTTCACCCAGCCGGTGTTCCTCCGCTTTCCCAGGCCCTGCGTTCTCTCCGGCCGCGAGGGCGTGGAGCGGTTCCCGCCCGCGCCCGACCTCCCCTTCGACGAGGCGGTGGCCCGCCAGCTCCGCTCGATGGACCCGGGGATCGCGACGGACCGGGTCCGCGCGATCGTGGATGGGCGGCGGGAGGACGACGTGCGCCGGGCGCTCGCCCGCACCCGGCAGCTGCGTCCCGACGATGTCCTGGCCTACTTCACGGCGGCGCTGGGCCGACGGGTCGAGCCGGAGCTCGTCACCCGCAGGACCGGGGTGATCCCGCTCCGGGGCACCGCCGATCCGTATTCCTCCTAGGCCGACGCTCCTGCCGCCTTGCCCCCCGCCCCCGGGCGGCGCATTCTCCTACCTGTGAAAATCGCGCACCTCGCCGACCTGCATCTCGGCTTCCGGCAATATCATCGGCAGACTCCCGCCGGCATCAACCAGCGTGAGGCGGACACCGCCCTCGCCTTCCGCCAGGCGGTGGACGGCGTGCTCGCGGCGCGGCCCGACGCCGTCATCGTGGCCGGCGATCTGTTCCACTCGGTCCGTCCCACCAATGCTGCCATCGTCTTCGCCTTCCAGCAGTTCCAGCGCATCCGCGCGGATCTGCCCGACGCGCCGATCGTCCTGATCGCCGGCAACCACGACACGCCCCGTTCCACCGAGACCGGCAGCATCCTCCGCCTCTTCGACGAGCTCGGCGTGGACGTCGCGACGCACGAGGCGCGGCGCTTCAGCTACCCCCAGCTGGAGCTCAGCGTCCTGGCCGTGCCGCACGAGGCACTGGCGCAGGCCGAGCGACCGGTCCTCCGGCCTGACGGCAGTGCGCGCTACGAGGTGCTCGTGGCCCACGGCGAGGTGGACGGTGTCTTCCCGTCCGACCGGTCCACGGTGGAGTACGGCGGCGCGCTGGTCCGCGCCGACGAGTTCGGCCCCGGCGAGTGGAGCTACGTGGCGTTCGGCCACTATCACGTGCAGACCGAGCTCGGGCCCCGCGCCTGGTACTGCGGCTCGCTCGAATACGTGAGTACGAATCCCTGGGGCGAACTGCGAGACGAGGCGGAGAAGGGGGTGGCGGGCAAGTCGTGGCTGCTCGTGAACCTCGACACCGGCATCGCGGAACCGCGGCCGATCATCCCGGCGCGGCGGGTGCTGGACCTGCCCCGGCTCGACGGCAGCGACATGTCCGCGGAAGAGCTGCAGGCGGCGATCTCCGATCGGGTGGCGGCCGTCCCCGGCGGCATCGCCGACCAGGTGGTGCGACTGGTCGTGACCGGGGTGCCTCGGCACGTGGGCCGTCAGCTCGATCACGCCGTGCTCCGGGGATGGAAGGCGGAGGCGCTGCACTTCCAGCTCGACCTGCGGCGACCGGAGCCGACCCGGATCACCGGCGTCGGTGCGCCGGGTCGGCGCCAGACGCTGCCCGACATCGTCCAGGACTACCTCAGCCGGCGCCAGCTGCCCGCCGGGATCGACCGCGCGGCGTTCGTGAACGAAGGGGTGGAACTCGTCGCATCCGCCGAACGCGAGCTGGCGGAAGACTGATGCAGATCCACCGCCTCCGGCTCGTGAACTTCCGGCAGCATGAGGACTCCGAGCTCGTGTTCGGCGCCGGCCTGACCGGTATCGTGGGCGCCAACGGCTCGGGCAAGTCCACCTTGCTCGAGGCGATCGCCTTCGCCATGTACGGAACGCCGGCGGCGCGTGGCACCCGGGAGTCGATCCGGCGCCGCGGCGCGCCGCCCCGCTCACCGGTCCGGGTCGAGCTCGACTTCGCGTTGGGGGCGCACGAATTCCGCGTGGTCCGGAGCCTCAGCCAGGCGGAACTCTTCCAGGACGGCGATCCCGCGCCGATCGCCAACAGCCTCGCCACCGTCACCGAAAAGCTCTCGCACCTGCTGGGGATGACGCGGGCGGAGTTCTTCAACACCTACTTCACCGGTCAGAAAGACCTGATGGTCATGGCCAGGATGAGCGCCCCCGAGCGCGCGCAGTTCCTGGCCCGGGTGCTCGGGTTCGAGCGGCTGCGCATCGCGCAGGAGCGTCTGAAGGAGACGCGCAGTGAACTGCGGGCCCGGCTGCAGGCGCTCCAAGCGGGCCTGCCCGATGCCGGGGCGCTCGACGCGGAGGAGCAGCGGGTGGCGGCGCTCGCCGCCGCCGCCGCCGACCGGGACGCGAATGCGCAGGAGGCGGTGCGGCTGGCCGCCCTCCGCCTCGCCGAGGCCACGCCGCGCTGGGACGCGATGCAGCAGCTCCGGACCCGGGTGCAGTCGCTCGAGGGCGACATCCGCGTCGCGGAGCACCAGGTCACCACCTCGCAGGAGCGGACCCGGGACCTCGACCGGCAGATCGCCGACGCGCTCCAGGCGCAGGCGCATCTCGCGGCGCTGGCCGAGGAGCTGGCGCCGCTGGCGGCGCTCCGGGCCGAGCACGAGACGCTGCAGCAGTTGTACGCGGCGTCGTCGCACCGGGCTGGGCTCCATGCCAGGATCGAGGCGGCCCGCGCCGCCCTCGCGGATCTCGACCAGCGCCTTGCTGCGCTCCCCACCGCGGATCAACTGGAGGCGGCGCGTTCCGCCGCCACGGCCGCTCGCGCCGCGGCCAACGCGGCTGCCGAGCTGGCGGAGGAGAAGCGCACGACCTGGGTGCGCGACCTGCAGGACGCCACGACAAAGCGGCAGGCGTTGCTCGACCAGTACGCCGACCTGCAGGAGCAACTCGACCGGATCACGGCGGCAGGCCAGGACGGCGCCTGCCCGACCTGCTCCCGTCCTCTGGGGAAGGACTTCGAGCCGGTGCTCGCCGTGCTCGGACGGCAGCTGGAGGAGGTGAAGTTCAACGGGAAGTTCTACCGCCAGCGCCTCGACCAGCTCGAGGAGGAGCCGCTGGAGGTGCGGGAGTTGGAGCGCCAGCGGGAGCAGGCCGAGGGGGCGGCCGAGGCGGCATCGGCAGCCCTCAGCCGGCTCGAGGCGCCGCTCAAGGACGCGCCAGCCCTGCGCGAGCGGCGGGCCCGACAGGAGAAGACGATCGCGGAGCTGCAGTCCTCGCTGCAGGGTGCCGAGGGCACCTACGATCCCGAACGGCACAAGCAGGTGCAGCTCGAGCTCAAGACGCTGGAGGCGAAGGCGCTCGAGGCGGAGCGGTACCGGGCCCTGGCGGAGCGCGCCGCGCGGCTCGCACCGGAGCTCCTGGCCGCCGAGCAGGCGGTCAGCACGCGCGAGGAGGTGTTGACGGCGCTCCGGCATCAGCGCGAGGAACTCGGGTTTTCGGAGCCGGTGTTCGAGGAGGTGCGCGCCTTGATGGCCGCCGTCGACGAGGAGCGCCGCCGCGCCGAGCTGCAGGTGGTCGAGGCGAAGGGCGAGCGGGCCACGGCCGACGAGGCCGCCCGCGCCGCGGCCCAGCGCCGCACGGAACGGACGCATCGCGAGGAGGAGGTGAAGCAGGTCGAGCAGCGGTTCCTCGTCACCCAGGAGCTTGACCGGGCGCTCACCGACCTTCGCACCGACCTCAACACCCAGCTCCGGCCCGACCTGTCGGAGCTGGCCTCCAGCTTCCTGCGCGACCTGACCAACGGCCGCTACTCCGACCTGGAGCTCGACGAGAGCTACACGCCGACACTGGTGGACGAAGGCGAGGTCAAGCCGGTCATCTCCGGGGGCGAGGAGGACGTGGCCTACCTCGCGCTCCGGCTCGCCATCAGCCAGATGATCGCGGAGCGGGCGGGGCAGCCGCTCTCGCTGCTGGTGCTCGACGAGATCTTCGGGTCGCTCGACGAGGAGCGCCGCGCCGCGGTGATGGACCTCCTCCGCAGCCTGGCCGACCGCTTTCCGCAGGTCGTCCTCATCACCCACATCGAGGCGGTGCGGGAAGGATTCGACCGGATCATCCGCGTCGAGCGGGACCCGGGGCGCCGGGTGTCGGTGGTGCGCGAGGAGACGCTCGAGGGAGGGGGACGCGATGTGGCGGCGTGAGCGCGTGATCCGTGGCCCCGAGCGCCCCACCGTCGCGGACATCGACCCGCTGAACAAGATCTTCTCGCACGCGTTCACCGACCGGTACCGGCGGGACGGCATGCCCGGGGTGCGCGTCCCCCACCTCAACGACCTGGTCTGGCGCTTCGCACTCGAATCGGCGGGGCGCGGCGCGATGGTCTGGCGCGACAAGTCTGACGAGATCGTGGCCTTCAACCTCGCACACCTCTCGGGCGTCGAGGGGTGGATGGGCCCCCTCGCCGTGCGCCCCGACCGCCAGGGGGAGGGACTTGGGCGGCAGATTGTGCAGGCCGGCGTCGAGTGGCTCACGTCGCAGTCCGCGCGGACCATCGGGCTGGAGACGATGCCCCGCACCGTGGACAACATCGGGTTCTACAGCCGGCTCGGCTTCCTCCCCGGCCACCTCACCGTCACCGTGGCACGCGCGCCGGAGCCGAACTCCACCCCCGGCTGCACCCGACTCTCCCGCGAGTCCGCACCCGCCGCCGTCATCGACGAGTGCAACGCGCTGACGGGTCGGGTGGCCGCGGGGAGGTCCTTCGAGCACGAGATTCGGCTGACCGGCGAACTCGGCATCGGCGACACTACGCTCTACCGCCGGGACGGCGCGCTGGCGGCGTTCGCGCTCTGGCACATCACGCCGCTCGCCCAGGGGCGGCCAATAGAGGACCTGCGCGTCCTCAAGCTCGTGGCGGAGGACCCGCCAGCCATGCATGCGGTGCTGGGCGCGGTGGAATCGGTGGCCGACGCCGACGGGGCGGAGCGGGTCACGGTCCGGTGCCAGACGGCCCAGGGCGAGGCGTACGCCTCGCTCGTCGCCGCCGGATGGCAGGCGCACTGGACCGACCTCCGGATGACGCTGGCGGGTTTCCCGGAGCAGCCGACCGCCGGCATCCTGTTCTCCAATTGGGAAATTTGAGTGACGCTGCCCCTCCTGGTCTTCGCCGCCACCTACCTCATGATTTCAGTGCAGCGCATACCCGGCCTCCACCTCAACCGGCCGGCGGCGAGCCTGCTCGGCGCCGTGGCCATGGTGGTGGTGGCCGGCCTGCCGCTCGGCGAGGCGTACGCCGCCATCGACCTGGACGTCCTGGTCTTTCTGCTCGGCGTCATGATCCTCGTCGCGTATCTCGAGCTGGGGGGCTTTTTCGAGTGGGCGGCGGGCTGGGTGCTGCCGCGGGTGCGCACCCAGCGGCAGCTGATGGTGGCTGTCCTGATGGGGAGCGCGGCGCTCTCGGCGCTCTTCGTCAACGACACCGTGTGCCTGATGCTGACGCCGGTCCTGCTCGCCACCCTCGTTCCCCTCGGGATCCGGCCGGTGCCGTACCTCATCGCGCTGGCGATGGGCGCGAACATCGGGAGCGCGCTGACCGTCGTCGGCAACCCGCAGAACATGCTGATCGGCCTGTGGAGCGGCGTGCCGTTCGCGAGCTTCTCGTGGCGGATGACCCCGGTGGTGGTGGGGGGGCTCGGCATCGCGACCGCCATACTCCTGCTCGTCTATCGGCGAGAACTCGCTGGTCCGCTGCCGGATCGCGTCCACATAGGGGAACCAGCCCTCGACCGGCGGATCGTCTTCACCGCGCTTGCGCTCTTTGCCGGTGCGCTGCTCGCGTGGCTCCTCGGCGGCAGCCTTCCGCTCGTGGCGATCGTGGCCGGCGCGCTGATGATCGCACTGGGCCGGCAGGACCCCGGGCCCGCCCTGGCCAAGGTGGACTGGCCGCTCCTCCTCTTCTTCGGGTCGCTGTTCGTGGTGATGCGCGGCCTTGCCTGGTCGGGGGCGGCCGATGCGCTCGACCGGGTCGCGCTGTCGGCGGTGGCGCCGGACGCCCCCTTCCGCTCGGCGGTGTCGGTCACGGCGGCCATGACCGCCCTCTCGAACCTGATCAGCAACGTCCCGGCGGTGTTGCTCTGGCGGAACGTCGTGCCGACGCTGCCCGACCCGGAGCGGATGTGGCTCATGGTGTCGATGAGCTCGACCTTCGCGGGAAACTTGCTGCTGATCGGGTCGATGGCCAACCTGATCGTGGCCGAGCGCGCGGCGGCGCGGGGAGTGCACATCGGCTTCTGGGAGTATGCCCGGGCGGGCGTCCCGATCTGCCTGCTGACGCTGGGGTGGGGTGTGTTGGTGCTGACCCTCGGCTGAGGGTCATGCGCGGTCCGGCCGGAGCGCCCACCAGCGGACCGCGAGGACGACGCCGGCCGCCAGGAGGAGGTGCACCGCCCCCGCGGTGACGCCGGTCACGAACGCGAGGATGTACCAGAGTCCCAGCGCGGCGAGCGCAAGGACGAGCGTGATTCGGGACGACATCGGCAGGCTCCAGCGTCATTGTTGACTGGGTCGGGACCGTTCCGTATCTTAGCAGTGTCGGGCGGTGGTGGGGAACCACGTGCTTGAGCCAACAGGTCCGTAGATTGGGTCCACATACCGTGGCCGATGCCATGCCCCCCGGGGGAAGACAGAAGCCAGGGCGAGGATACCGCGAATTTTCTTCGGGCTTCAAGACACCCTCCCCACTCCCGTCCGCACCCGGGCGCCGACGCACCTCGTCGGCGCTTTGTGCTTCCCCATCAGGGAGCCCCGATGCCCTCGTGCACCATCACCCGGCGGGTCCACTTCAACGCGGCCCACCGACTCCATAATCCCGCCGAATCCGACGCGTGGAACCGCGCCACCTTCGGCCCGTGCAACAACCCCAACTACCACGGGCACAACTACGAGCTCGAGGTGACCGTCGAGGGCGACATCGACCCGAAGACCGGGTACGTCCTCGACATCGCCGTGCTGAAGGACCTGGTGGACCGGCGCGTCAGTTCCGTGCTGGATCACCGCAACCTGAATCTCGACGTGCCGTATTTCCGGGACCACATCCCGTCCGCCGAGAACATCGCCGTCTTCTGCTGGGAGGCGATCGCGCCGGTCCTCCCGGCGGGGCGGCTCCAGCGGATCCGGCTCTGGGAAACTCCGAGGAATTATGTCGAGTACTACGGTGGCTGACACCCCGCTCGCGCCGCTGGTGCGCTCGCTGCTCGCCGGCCTCGGCGAGGATCCCGACCGCCAGGGCCTGGTCAAGACGCCGGACCGGGTCGAGGCCTCCCTTCGGTGGCTCACCCGGGGGTACCATCTCACCGTCGAGGACGCCGTCGGCGACGCCCTGTTCGAGGAGGAGCACGAGAGCATGATCCTCGTGCGCGACATCGAGTTCTACTCGCTTTGCGAGCACCACCTCCTCCCCTTCTTCGGGGTGGCGCACGTGGCGTACATTCCCGACAAGCGCATCCTCGGCCTCTCCAAGCTGCCGCGCATCGTGGACATCTTCGCCCGGCGGCTGCAGGTGCAGGAGCGGCTGACCGACCAGGTCGCCAACGCCATCATGGACGTCGTGGCGCCCCTCGGCGTGGGCGTGGTGCTCGAGGCCTCGCACCTCTGCATGATGATGCGCGGGGTGGAAAAGCAGCGCTCGCGCACCGTCACCAGCGCCCTGCGCGGCATCTTCACCACCGACCCCAAGACGCGCGCCGAATTCCTCCGGCTCGCCCACGGGACCGGCGCCGAGTCGGCGTGAGCGCGCTCCGCGGGAAAGTGGCGGTGGTCACCGGCGCCTCGCGCGGCATCGGCGCGGCCACGGCCGACCTGCTCGCCCGGGACGGCGCGCGGGTGGTCCGCCTGGCCCGCTCGCTGAAGGAGCGGCGCGCCGGGGAGGCGCTCGACGTCCGCTGCGACGTGACCGACGCGGCGCAGGTCAGGGTGGCCGCCGACCTCGTGCAGGCGGAGTGGGGAGCGCCCGACATCCTGGTCAACAACGCCGGCGCGTTCCACCTGGCGCCGTTCGAGGAGACGTCCACCGCCGACTTCGACGCCCAGGTCGCCGCCAACCTGCGGGGGCCGTGGCTCGTCGCCAAGGCGTTCGTGCCGCTGATGCGCGTGGGCGGGGGCGGGCGCGTCGTGACCATCGGTTCGGTGGCCGATCACGTCGGATTCCCCGGCAACGCCGCCTACGCCGCGGCCAAGTACGGCGTGCGCGGCCTGCACGAGGCCCTCCTCGCCGAATACCAGGGCTCGGCACTACGATTCACGCTGGTCTCGCCGGGACCGACCGACACCGCGGCGTGGGATGCCGTCGATCCCGACTCCCGTCCGGGGTTCACGCCCCGCGCGCGGATGCTGCGTCCCGAGGATGTGGCCGCCGCCGTGGCCTTCGCCGCCACCCGGCCGGCTCACGTGCAGCTCGACTGGCTCCGGCTCGGACCCGCGTGAGCCGTCCCCAACCGACCCTTCCACGGTGCGCTCCATGACGCTCGCTCGATTGTTGGTGCTCGGTCTCGTGCTCCTGCCGGCGCCGGCGTTCGCGCAGGCGAAGCTGCCGCCGCTGCCCGATTCCACCGGCTGGGGCGTCCACGTCCTGACGCTGGCCCGCGATCCGTCGGGCGGCATCTGGGCCGGGACGTACGGCCAGGGCATCTACGTCCTTCCCGCCGGCGGGGTCGCCTGGCAGCAGATCCGGAGCGACACGACGGCCACGTCGCTGTCCTGGGACTTCGTCCATTCGATCGCGTTCGGCGCCCGCGGGGAAGTGTGGTACGGCACGGTAGGGAACGGCTGGGGCGTCTCGCGGGACGGCGGGCGCAGCTGGCGCAACTGGAAGTTCAGCGAGCTCGGGCCGGAGTGGCAGTACGTGGCGCCCGCGGGGATCGTGGTCCGCGGCGAGGCGACGTATATCGGCACCGCCGACGGGGTGCAGGTCACGAGCGACGGCGGCGAGCGCTGGACCGCCTTCGTGGACGCGACCGGGCCGGCGGCGCGCGGCCCCGCCGACAGCGTCCTCCCCATCCTCCCCAACGAATATATCCGCCGGATCACCCGCTCGCGGACCGGCATCCTCCTCTCGACGCTGCGCGGCTCGGTGGCCATGAACATGAGCCCCGACGGCACCATTGCCCTGAGCCAGCGCGGCTACGCCGGCTTCCCTCCGCTGGCTCGGCTCGACAATTGGCGCGGCACCCTCTGCGGCATCCGCGCGGTGAACGACAGCACCCCCTGCTACGAGCGCGCCGGGCGTCTCGCGCGCGCCGCCGAGGCGCCGGCGGCGCCCCGGACCACCTGGTTCGAGCGGCCGATCGCCCTCGACGACAACAGCTTCATCGACCAGACCTACCGCTACGGCTCGACGATGGGCGGCAACTTCCAGCCCCACCAGGGCGTCGAGTTCAACAATCCCGACGGGACCCTCGTCCACGCGATCGGCGGCGGAGTCGTGGTGTATGCGGGGCCGGCGGAGGCGGGGGCGCTCACCGTGGCCATCCGCCACGACTCGATCATCGAGGCCGACGGGCCGAAGCTCCTCTTCTCCGTGTACTACCACAACTCCGCGCTGCGAGTGGCCGTGGGGCAGCGGGTGGCGGCGGGCGACGTGGTCAGCGAGGTCGGCAACACCGGCCGGGCGACGAACGACCACCTCCACCTCGAGGTGCACGTGGCCCCGACGGCCGACGTGGCGCTGATCGTGGATTCCCTGCAGCGCTACCCCGCCTACACCACCAACCCCGAGCTCTGGATCCAGCCGCTGCCCGGCACCGGGATCGTGGCGGGGCAGGTGCTCGACGACGAGGGCAAGCCGGTCGAGCAGGCCCGGATCTACGGCATCATCAAGCCCGAACCGGCGGAGACGCCCTATTCGTTCGCCGAGACATACGGACCGAAGAACCATCCTCACCCGCTCTACGGCGAGAACTTCGCCGTCGGCGACGTCCCGCCGGGCACCTACATCGTCGGCACCGAGATCGGCGGCCGGAAGGTCTTCCGGAAGGTGACGGTGGAGGAGGGGAAGCTGACCTGGGTCGTCTTCCGCCCCTGACCCATGTTCATTGAGCTCACCGACATCCTGCGCTGTCCCGCCGAGCACGAGGAGAACGTCCTCGTGCTGCTGCCGGACGGCGTCCTCGATCGCCAGGTCCGGGGCGGCCACCTCGGCTGCATGGATTGCGGCACGGTGTATCCGGTCCGCGATGGGGTGGCGGAGTTCGGCCCGGCGCCACCGGATATCCTGCGTTCCGAGCGCCTGACGGGGGCGGCCATGGCGGCGCTGCTCGGACTCGGCGGGCCGGGCGGCTACGTGGTGATGGTGGGTGGTGCGGGGGAGGGGTGGGAGGGATTCGCGGCGGCGTCGGAAGGGGTGCACATCCTGGCGGTGAATCCTCCTGCCGGCATTCCCGCGGGGCGGGGCGTGAGCCTGGCGCGCGGCGGCCGCATTCCGGTCAAGAGCCGGCAGCTGCGGGGGGTGGTGCTCGGTCCCGGCTTCGCGTCCGACGCGGCGTGGCTGGCCGAGGCCGTGCGCTGCCTCCTCCCTGGCCTCAGGGTGGTGGGGGAAGGCGTGACCCCGTCCGCGCCGGAGCTCGAGGTGCTCGCCAGCGCGGACGGGGTCTGGGTGGCGCAGGCGCGGCGCGGCTAGTAGACCGTTTCGACGCCCCCGGCGGCGTACAGTTCCTCGATGCGCGCCTGGTGGATCTTCTCGACCACCCGCCGCTTCACCTTGAGCGTCGGCGTCAGTTCGCCCGCCTCGATGCTGAAGTCGCGGTCGAGGATCAGGAACTTCTTCGGCATCTCGTACTGGGCCAGTTCGCGCAGCGTCTTCTTGATCTCGCCCGTCAGCTTGTTGTGGACCACGATGTCGCCCAGCAGCGCGGCGTCGGTGCGCCCCGTCATCCCCTCCGCCTCCGCCCACTTCCGCAGCGTCTCCATGTTCGGCACCACGAGCATGATCGGATACTTGCGCTTGTCACCGATCATGACGGCGCTCAGGACGAACGAATTCGTCTTCACGAGGTTCTCGATCGGCTGGGGCGCGATGTTCTTGCCGCCGGCGGTCACGATGATGTCCTTCTTCCGGTCGGTGATCCACAGGTAGCCGTCGGCGTCGAGCTTGCCGATGTCGCCGGTGCTGAACCAGCCGTCGGGGCTTAGCACCTCCGCCGTGGCCTCCGGCTTGTTGTAGTACCCCTTCATCACGTTGGGCCCGCGGGTCAGGATCTCACCGTCGGCGGCGATCTTGACCTCGACGCCGGGCACCACCTTGCCCACGGTGCCGAACCGCGCCCGCCCGAAGCCGTTCACGGTGATGACCGGCGAGGTCTCCGTCAGGCCGTAGCCCTCCATGATCGGGAGGCCGGCCGCGTAGAAAAACCGGGCGATGTCGGCCGCGAGCGGGGCGCCGCCGGAGACGAAGAACCGCAGCCGTCCGCCCACGCGCGCCACCAGCTTGGAAAAGACCAGCTTGTGCCCGATGCGGTACTTGAACCCGAGGGCCGCCGGGATCGGCTTGCCTTCGATGGCCAGCTCGGCCCACGCCTCGCCGATCCGCTTGGCCCAGAGGAAGATCTTCTGCTTCGTCGGCGAGCCCGCCATCGCGTTCTCCAGCACGCGGGCGTAGATCTTCTCGTAGAGGCGCGGCACCGAGCAAACCACCGTCGGCCGGAGCTCGCCCATCTCGATCGGGACGCTCTCGATGCTGGTGGCGTAGTTGATGATGGCCCCCTGCTGCGTCATGCAGTAGTGGCCCGCCATTCGCTCGAAGATGTGCGAGAGCGGCAGGAAGGAGAGGCACTCGTCACTCTGCCGCAGGTCGAGGACCTGGAGCCCGGCCATCACGTCGGAGGTGATGTTGCCGTGGGTGAGCATCACGCCCTTCGGGTCGCCGGTGGTGCCCGAGGTGTAGATCAGGGTGGCGAGGTCGTCCGGCTTCACCGCGAGGGCGTCGGCTCGCCAGGTCGGGTACTTCGGGATGGCGGCGCGACCCTTGGCGAGGACCGATTCGAAGGTGACGGCGCCGCCGGTGGCGGCGTCCCCGTCGAAGACGACGATCGTCTTGAGCGCCGGCAGATTGCCGCGGATCTCGAGGATCTTCCCGAGCTGGGCGGCGGAAGAGCAGCAGACCGCCACGGCGCCCGAGTCGCGCAGGATGTACTCGATCTGGTGGGCGGGCAGCGTGGGGTACACCGGCACGTCGGCGCAGCGGCAGGCCAGGCAGGCGAAGTCGGTCACCGCCCATTCGGGCCGGTTCTCGGAGAGGATGGCCAGCCGGTCGCCGGCGTTGACGCCGAGTTCGTGGAGCCCGATGCTGAACGCCTGGACCTGGGAGAGGAGTTCGGCGAAGCTGGTGCCGACCCAGGTCCCGCCGCGCTTGACCCGCATGGCGACGGGGCGCGAGGCCGAACGGTCCATGGCGCCGAAGAAGATTTCGTTGAGTGTGCGGGGCGGGGTGCTCACAGAACCTCCCGAGAATCGTCGCTAGATGCCGAACCGAATGATCCAGCGCTGTCCCGACCCGGGGACCGGCTGGTTGTCCTTGTAGCGGGTGGCGCGGATCTCGACGATGGCGCTGTCCGGCGGCGCCACGCCCGGAATGCGCG
>ERZ795054.2906-NODE-2906-length-13957-cov-3.815135_pt1 | contig 13957 bp, 10 predicted proteins | sample MGYA00375138_ERZ795054 | MGnify/ENA primary metagenome ERZ795054 (study PRJEB30183, sample SAMN05720215) | anaerobic digester metagenome | isolation source: active sludge of municipal wastewater-treating anaerobic digesters | place: USA | collected 2014-12-23 ...
CTGCGAAGGGCTGCCGCGTCGGCGGTATGCAAGATCAACATCGATTCAGACGGCCGGCTCGCCATGACCGCCCGCATACGCGAGGCGCTTGCGAAGGACCCGTCGAATTTCGATCCGCGCAAGTATCTCGCTCCCGCTCGCGCGGAGCTCATTAAAATGATAAAGCAGAAAAACACCGACGTTCTCGGCTCGAGCGGAAAGGCCTGATGCTGAGCAAACCCCAGTTCGAGCTCGCCATGGCGCTTCTCAACGGGGCGTCGAAGGCGCGGGACATCGACGAGTACCTCAGGGGCTGCGTCGACGTGATCCAGAAGGAGGCGGCCCCGCTCTCCACCGCGGCGTACATTTCAATCGAATCCGAGGAGAAGCTGGTCCTGGTGGGCGAGGCGGGCGGCAACTTCGACCGTTACATCGGCGCGTTCCCGAACTTCTCGCTCATGGTCCGCAGGGCCATCAAGAAAAAAAACGTAATATATCTGCCGGCGTCGGAGGGCGAGGCACGCGAGGGACTCGAGGTGATGGCTGTCCTGGTGCCGCTGATCGGCGGCGACAGGACGATGGGAATGATCGGCCTGGTCTTCGACATCGGAGAGATCGCGCGCCAGCGGCAGAACGTTAATTTCTACCAGCTCTCCGGAAGGATAATCGGGTCGTCGGCGCTCTTCAGGGAGCAGATAGCGGAGCTCCAGGGAATGGAGAAGGTCAACCCCGAGGAGATGTATTCGGAGAAAATAACGAGCCTCGGCGTGCTCGCATCCAGCGTCGCGCACGAATTCAACAATATCTTCGCGGTGATTCAGGGATACGCGGAGCTCATCAACATGCAGAGCCCCGAGTCGAAATCCGTACAGAACGCCCTCTCGGTTATCGACAGCCAGACGGAGCGGGGCGCCCGCCTCATCGAAAGCCTCAACGTCTTCGTGAAAGGGCGCCACGCCAAGCTTCAGTACCAGCCGCTCGGCGAGATCGTCGGCGAGGTCGTCGCGCTGCAGAAGGCCGTCATGGAAAAGGAGGGCATCGAGCTCCGGCTGAGAAACGGCCAGATACCCCGGGTCCTTGCGGACCGCGAGCAGATAAAGGAGGCCGTCCTCAACGTGCTGCAGAACTCGATCCACTCGATCGACGGAGAAACGGCCGGCCTTATAGAGATTTCAACCGAATACGCGGACGAAAAGGTGGTGCTGTGCGTCAGGGACAACGGCTGTGGAATGACGCGCGACCAGGTTGACATGGCGATCCATCCCTTTATGGGAGGAGCCCTTCCGGCTGACGGCGGAGGCAGGGAGGCCACGGGCCTCTGGCTCGCTGTGGCCTACGGCATCATGCAGAGCCACGGGGGCCTGCTCACCATATCGAGCGAAAAGGACTGCGGCAAGGAAGTGAGCCTGGTGTTCACGCGCACGGAGCTCGGGGAGGACAAGGGGGCCCGATACGAACAGAGCGAGGTAGTCTTTTTCGGCGACACCCGCATACTCATCGTCGACGACGAGGACCCCATCCGCGAGTTCCTCTCACGCGCCTTCGACGCGGCGGGCTACCAGGTGATCGCCGTTTCGAGCGGCGAGGAGGCGGTGGAGATGTGCGGGTTCGAGGACATCGACATCGTTTTTCTCGATTATCTGATGCCGGGAATCAAGGGGGACAAAGTCTTCGAGATGGTGAAAAAGGTGAGCCCCTCGACCGATATCGTCTTCATCACCGGGGTGGATGAGATCCCCGGGATAAACCGTTTGCTCGACCAGGGGCTCGCCTATATCCTAAAAAAGCCGTTCAAGATCGACAAGATTCTCAAAGTGACGAACGATCTGATACACAAAAGGATCAATCACGGCCGCGGGTAGACCCTAGTCCGATTTGACCACTCGTTCGGCCTGAAGGGCGAGGTATTTCACCAGGGTCTTCTCGGGGATGAAACCGAGATTGACGAGGATAATGCCCATCAGTCCGCCTTCCTTTTTCTGCACCTCGAGCGCCTTGTCGAGCTGTTCGCGGCTGATCGCTCCGTCCTCGAGCAGCATTTCTCCCAGCAGCGGCTTTGCCATCGTTTTCCTCCAGACTGTTTGATTACAGCAGCCGTTTAACGGCGTCCTTCCAGAGTTTCCTCTGGGCTGATCTCTCCTGTTCGGTGATGCGCGGGGTGTAGCGCGTCACTATGCGGTTCTGCTTGGCGACCTCGTCGATACTGTTGTACAGCCTGCTCGAAAGCCCGGCCAGGTACGCCGCCCCGAGGGCCGTCGACTCGATCACCTCGGGGAGCAGCACCGGAATGCCGAGTATGTCGGCCTGAAACTGCATGAGGTACGGCCCCCTCGTCGCGCCGCCGTCGGCGCGGAGCTCGTGTATGGTCTTGCCGGAGTCCTGCTGCATGACCTCTATGACGTCCATGGACTGAAAGGCGATGGAGCGCAGCGCCGCCCTGACGATCTGTTCGCGCGTGGTGTCGCGGGTCAGGCCGAAGATCGCTCCGCGCGCGTCCATCTTCCAGTAGGGCGCGCCGAGGCCCACGAAAGCCGGTATCATGACGACTTCGTCGTCTTTCTCGAACGAGAGGGCGAGTTTGTCGGAATCGGAGCTCTGTTCGAAGAATTTCATATAATCGCGAAGCCACTGAACGACCGCGCCGGCGACGAACACCGAGCCCTCGAAGGCGTAACCCGGCTTGCCGAACGCGTCGCAGGCTATTGTTGTGAGGAGCCCTTTGTCGGAAAGCACGAAGGAACCGCCCGTGTTCAGCAGCATGAAGCATCCGGTGCCGTAGGTGTTCTTTATGGTGCCCTCGAACACGCAGTTCTGTCCGACCATGGCGGCCTGCTGGTCGCCGGCGATACCGCCGATGGGAACTCCGTCGGGGAGTCCCGGCGCGCCGAGCGTCTCGCCGAAGAACGAGGAGGAGTCGCGCACCTCGGGAAGGATATTCATGGGTATGTCGAGGATCTCGAGCAGATCGCGGTCCCAGCGCTTCTCCACTATGTTGAAGACCAGGGTGCGCGATGCGTTGGTGTAGTCTGTCTTGTGCGATTTACCGCCGCTGAGCTTCCACAGTATCCACGTGTCCACGGTGCCGAAGAGGAGTTTACCCGCTCTGGCGAGATCGCGCGCCCCGGAGACGTTGTCGAGCATCCATTTGATCTTGGTGCCGGAAAAGTAGGCGTCCATTACCAGCCCCGTTTTTTTCTTGAACGTGTCCTCCAGGCCCCTTTTCTTGAGGTCGTTGCAGATATCCGTCGTGCGGCGGCACTGCCACACGATGGCGTTATATACCGGCTTTCCGGTGTCCCTGTTCCAAAGAACGGCCGTCTCGCGCTGATTGGTGATTCCGATGGTGATGGCGTCGGCCGGATCGAGCTTGCCCTTGGCGATCGCTTCAGGTATAAGTCCCGCCAGGGATGTCCATATCTCCTCGGGGTCGTGCTCGACCCAGCCGGGGCGAGGGAAATGCTGGGTGAATTCGCGGTACGCGCTCGAGATCGGGTAGCCTGCTTCATCGAAGCAGAATACGCGGTTTCCGGTGGTGCCCAGATCGAGGGCGACGATATATTTCTTCCCCATTGGCGAACCCCGAGCTTATGGAAAATGTCGATTGGTATTATACCTTTGATAAAAAGCCTTTAAGGGGAACCGGCCTCCCCCCGTAACGTGGGGGCGATCGTGCGATGGAAAGGCTGATTATTAATGGTATAAAGTGTCCTGGAAGAATAACGCTTTTCGACGCCGTGTCAATTAAAAATAGCGGCGCGATGCCGAAAAATATAGTACGATGGCGCTCTAAACAATCCGGAAGTCGAGCGGAGGAGAAAAGGGATGAATGATATCGAGAGGGTATTCCGTGGGGAGGAGCCGTTCTTTATCGCCGAGATCGGGATAAACCATAACGGCAGCCTCGACGCGGCCGCGGCGATGATACGTGAGGCGGCATCGGCGGGAGCGAACGCGGTAAAATTCCAGACATTCGTGCCCGGGGAAATGTACTCGCGGTATACGAGTTCCATGCTGAGAAACGACGAACGCCTGGTGGAGGATTTCTCGCAGATCGAGTTTTTCGGGCGCTTTGTGCTCGGCGAGGACGAGTACAGGGTCCTCAAGAAGGAGGCGGAAGCGCGAGGTCTCGTCTTTTTCTCATCGGCATTCGACATCCCGTCGGTCGAAATGCTCGAGCGGCTGGATGTGCCTATCTACAAGCTCGCGTCGTCTGAGGTCACTAACACGCCGCTTCTGGAGCGTGTCGGGGCGACGCGCAAACCGGTCATCATGTCCACGGGGATGTCCACCGCCGCGGAAATAGGGGGCGCGGTCGAAACATTGCGGGCCAGCGGTACGCGCGAGCTGGTTCTGCTTCATTGCGTCGCGCTGTATCCGCTTCCCCCGGAGAGCGCGAACCTTTCGCGCATATCCTCGCTTCGCGCGATGTTCGGCCTGCAGGTGGGTTTTTCCGACCACGCCCCCGACGGCACCGGCTGCGCGCTCGCGGCGATGCTGGGGGCGCGGGTGTTCGAGAAGCACTTCATGCTCCGGGAGGGCTACGATTGTCCCGACGCGGCCGTATCGCTTTCACCCGGAGCTTTTCGGAAAATGAAGGACGATGTGGAGAAGGCCATTATGATGTTCGGTCGTGGAGGGATCGATTACGACTTTTCGGAAAAAGGGGTTGCAAATTCGGCGCGCAGAAGCCTTTTTAGCAGAAGACTCCTTCGCGCCGGCGAGGTGCTGCGACGGGACGCGATAGCGGTCAAGCGCCCCGGTGCGGGCCTGCCGGTCGCCGAAATGAAACGGCTGCTTGGCCGAACACTTCGCCGGGACGTACAGGAAGATTACCCTCTGCGGCCGGAAGATTTCGAATAAAGGATAACAATCGAGTGATGAACATTAAATGGGTGTTGTTGCCGCTTTTAATCGCGTTCGCGGGAGGATGCGCGGCGATGCCGGTCCGCGAAGATACGATCTTCACCCCATCGGAAAAACGGATACTGGAAAAAAGCACCGAAGCCCTCGACTACGGGTACGGCTATGACCACGATGTGGGACTCGATTATATCCACTCCTACGCCTTCAGCGAAACGAACATGCCGGCGCGCGAAAAGGCGCTGGCTGCCGCGCTCAGGGACTTCGAGACAGGAGAGATCCTTGGATTTTATTCGAAGCTGTACCGGCTGGGAATAATGATGCAGTACCGTTTAAAGGAGTACGAAAAAGAAAAAACCTGGAAGCAGTATACCTATCTGAAAAATTACCTTCTCCCGCCGGTGGAGACCTTTACGGGGCATATTCGGAAACAACTGCTCGCTCGCGATCCCTCGCTCGAGCGCCGTCTGCCGGAAGTCCATGCCAGGGCCGAAAAGGCGGTGGCGGATTATTTCTACGAGCTGGAAATGGAAGTCCTCCGCGATCAGTGGCGTATTTAAAAAGATCCCCATGTTTCCATGGGGATGTGCTTGAAGTATACCAGCCGGCATCAGCCTGTCTGATATTAGCACTCACTAGTAGAGAGTGCTAATAAACAATACTCAATACACTCCCGTTCGGCAAGCATTTTTTCTATTATATGAAGTAGTTCAAGCCCCGCTTTATAAAATCCCTGTATGAGTATTCCCAGTTAGGGTCTTCTCTATTCGCCTACCACGCGAAATTGTTTTAAAAATAGGATGTGGAAAGGTTCTGATTGATTTCAATCCATACTTATGGAGTGTATCCAAGCTGGGATGAAACCTGGCCCGAGGTGTACCGTACGGCCGTAATCATTTTTTCCCGCTCCTTGCGGATGTGCTCCGCCTTTCCGGTGATTACGAAGCCGGCGACAGCCTGTCCCGTATAATTGAAAATGGGGCCCCCGATCCCGGCCAGGCCTACAATGGATTCCTCGTTATCGAAGGCGATGCCTTCCTTTTTTACCCTTTCAAGCTCCTTGATGAAGACCTCGCGCTCGTCGATGGAATTGGATGTCAGTTTTTCGAACGTGTAGTTACGGAGAATCTCGTTTCGGTCGTCGGCGGGCATATGCGCGTACAGGATCTTGCCGATGCAGGTCGTATGTACGGGAATGACCGAACCGGCCTGCGGAAAGACCATAAAGCGGTTCTCCGGCTCCACCCGCAGCACAACAATCACCTTGTCGCCGACCAGCATGCCGACATTCACCGGCTCCATGAACTGAAAACACAGTCGTTCCATCCATGCCCGCGCGATGATGACCAGGTCCATATTGGTGGCGTACTTCATGCCAAGCTGGAAGAGGGCCGGACCGAGGCGATATTTGGAGGTGATGTGGTCCTTTTCAAGAAACCGCAGCGCCTCGAGGGTCTGGACGATGCTCGAAATGGTCGTTTTGGGCAGGTGGAGCCTCGAGGAGAAGTCCGTAATACCCATGGTCCGCTTTTCCTGAATGAAAATGCCGAGTATGTCGGACGCCCGTTTGATCGATTGAATAAGGCGTTTCTGTTTCGCCATCGATGGTCCTTCCTCCGCAGTTCGCAAATATTTCTTTTTTCGATGCTTATCTGATTGACATATTATAAGCTATGGGGTAATAATAGAACAACGTACGATAATGTCGTACAATGTCAAGCACGAATTTTCGTCACGGCTTTACGACCGGCCTTGCCATACACGGTATCGAAGACGGCGGCGACCTCGTTATTCCATACGACAGGGTGGGAATGCATGAACACGATCCGGCAATTTCACGACGTAATAAACGACAGTGACGGCTACGCGCGGCGTCTTAAAAAGGAATCCGGCAGGAAGATTCTCGGGTATTTCTGCTCGTATACGCCGGATGAGATCATCTATGCCGCGGGCGTACACCCCATGAGGCTTTTCGGCACCCGCGCGGCGATAGCGCATGCCGACGCCCATCTGCAGGCGTACAGCTGTTCACTCGTGCGCGGGGTGCTGGAGGAGGCGCTCGCGGGCAGGCTCGAATTTCTCGACGGCGCCGTATTCCCGCACACCTGCGATTCGATCCAGCGTCTTTCCGATATCTGGAGGCTCAACCTGGACTTCAGCTTCCATGCCGACGTGGTGCTGCCGGTGAAGCTCGACACGGCGAGCGCGAGAAAGTACATGGCGGACGTCCTGCGCAAATTCAGAAGCGAGCTCGAGAAGGGATTGGGCCTCTCGATTTCCGACGACGATCTGGCGAGGTCCATCACGACATTCAACGCGATCAAACGGGCGCTCGGTACAATCTACCGTCTGCGAAGTGAAAACCCCGGGATCATCTCCGGGGGCGACGTTTACGCCCTCGTGAAGAGCGCGATGATAATGGACCGTTCCGAGGCCGCGGAGAAACTGACCGCGTTTGCCGACGCTCTAAGTAAGGAGAAGGCCTCCGGATCCAACGCGCGGAGGCGCATCGTGGTGAGCGGCGGTCTCTGCGACCACGCGGACATTTACTCCATCATCGAGAAATCGGGCGGGGCGGTCGTCTGGGACGATCTGTGCACCGGGTCGCGATACTTCGAGGGGCTGGTGTCCGAGAAGGGCGATCCGATAGAGGCGCTCGCCGACCGGTACACCGAGCGCGTCGTCTGTCCCGCGAAGCATTCGTCCATCACCGCCCGGGGCGACAATATCGTCCGCATCGCGAAGGAGCACAGGGCGTCGGGGGTGATCTTCCTCCTGCTGAAGTTCTGCGATCCCCATTCCTTCGACTATCCCTACATGAAGGAGATGCTGGACGCCGTCGGTGTCCCGAGCATGCTGATGGAGATAGAGCAGGACCTTCCTTCGGAGGGACAGCTTTCAACGCGTTTCGAGGCGTTTATCGAGATGCTGCGCTGACCGGGGTCGCCCTCCGCCGCGCGGACGGGCCGCCGGTGTCGTTCGATATCAATCGAGGAGAAAGAACATGTCGGAAGAACAGGTAAAAAAGGATCCCGAGAAGGAAAAGATGAAGGTCAAATCCGTCAAGAAAATGAAGGAGATAATGACCGCGTACTATATAGACGCCAAGACCGCCACCCAGAACGGAAAGAAGGTCGGCTGGATAACCAGCGGCGGTCCGGTCGAGCCCATGATCGTGATGGACGCGATCCCGGTGTATCCGGAAAACCACGGGGCGATGATTGGGGCCTCCAAGATGGGCGTGGACCTGTGCGAAAAGGCCGAGGACATGGGCTACTGCCGCGACCTGTGCTCGTACGCGCGCTCGGACATAGCCGCCTCTCCCGTTAACGGGGGTCCCATCGGCGGGCTCCCCGCGCCGGATTTCCTCGTGTGCTGCAACAATATCTGCGGCACGGTGCTCAAGTGGTACGAGGTGCAGGCGCGCTACTACAAGGTGCCTCTGTTCATATTCGATACGCCGTTCTGCCATACCGAGTTTTCGAGTGAAGCGAGGAATTACGTCCGCAGCCAGATCGACGAGTACATCAAATTCCTCGAAGGGGTGTGCGGTAAAAAGTTCGATATGGATAGAATGAAGGAGGTCGGCCGCCTTTCCCTTCAGGGACAGCGGCTGTGGCAGGACGTGCTGGACACCGCCATGAGCAAACCGGCCCCCATGTCGGCCTTCGACGCCTTCTTCCACCTGGCCCTCATCGTCACCCTGAGGGGGACCCAGACCGCCGTGGACTACTACACCATGCTCCTCGCGGAGATGAAAGACCGGGCGGCGCAGAAGATCGGCGCCGTGCCGAACGAGCGCTACCGTCTGCTGTGGGACAACCTGCCGATATGGTTCAAAACCAAGTGGCTGTCGGACAAGTTCGCCTCGTACGACGCCTGCCTGGTGGCGGACACCTACACCTCCGCGTGGTGCGGCGCGCTCGACTATCTCGACGAGAACGATTTCCTCGGCTCCATGGTGGAGGGCTACACGCGCATCTATCTGAACATCGGCGTGGACGAGATGCTCAAGATCATCAAGAAGATGATCAAAAAATACGACGTGGACGGGTTCGTGATGCATTCGAACCGCAGCTGCAAGCCGTACTCGCTCGGTCAGTACGACATCATGAAAACCCTTCAGAAGGAGATGGGGCTTCCGAGCCTCATGATAGAGGCGGACATGGTCGACGAGCGCGCCTGGAGCGAAAGCCAGATTGAAACGCGCATCGACGCTTTCATGGAGATCATCAGACAGAAAAAGGGGTGAACAGCCGAGAGACGCGACCGTCGGGCCGCGCCATAACTTTTTGATAGAGGAGTGGTCACCATGTACGAAAAAAAGCCGTGGCTCAAGTTCTATGGGAGTGTACCCCAGTCGATCGATTATCCCAGGGTAACCATGTACCAGGCCCTGATGGATACCGCGGGCAAATACCCCGATACGGTCGCCTACGATTTCCTGGGCTACACGTCGACGTACCGGCGTTTCGCCGAGGAAATCAACAGGTGCGCGGACGCGCTCGCGGCAATGGGACTTAAAAAGGGGGACCGGGTGACGATCTCGATGCCCACCAGCCCGCAGGGCATCATCTGTTTCTACGCCGTAAACAAGCTGGGGGCGGTCGCCAGTATGATTCATCCGCTCTCACCGCCCAAGGAAATTGAGTTTTACCTCCAGATCAGCAAGAGCGTCATGGCGCTGACCATCGACGCGTTCTACGGCAACTTCAACCAGGTGATGCATAAGACCGCCTGCAAGAAACTCATACTCGCGCGCATTCCCGATTATCTGGGGCTGGTAAAGAAGATCGGATTCAACCTGACCAAGGGCCGTAAAATCCCCAAGGTGCCGAAAGACGACCGCGTGGTATGGTGGAACGACCTGATGGGCGGTTCGTACCCGGCGGCAAAACCGGCCGATATGGGTCCGGACGAAATGGCGGTCGTTCTCTACAGCGGCGGGACCACGGGCGTACCCAAAGGGATCATGCTTTCCAACTATAATTTCATAAGCGAGGGCCTTATGGTCGCGCACTGGGGAGGGCTGGATCGTACGAGCTCGATACTCGCGATTATGCCGATCTTCCACGGTTTCGGCCTGGGCGTCTGCGTGAACGCGGCGTTTATGGGGGGTGGCAAGAGCATTCTCGTTCCCACCTTCACTCCCGAAGAGGTCGCCAATCTGATTAAATCCAAGCGCCCTTCGTTCGTGGTCGGCGTACCGACGCTCTTCATGGCCCTTTCGAAAAACGAGAAATTCAGAAATACCGACCTGTCGTGTCTTAAAGGCTGTTTCAGCGGTGCCGATACGCTGCCGCGCGTGGTTAAGGAGGAGTTCGAGGAGATCGTGCGCAAACAGGGCGGAAACGTGAAGCTCCTCGAGGGATACGGCCTCACCGAAGCGGTAACCGCCATCGGGGCGATGCCCATGAGCGAATACCGCGAAGGCAGCATAGGGGTGCCCTTCCCTGATATGGACGCCAAGATCGTGAAGATGGGTACGGACGAGGAGTGCGCTCCGGGGGAAGAGGGCGAGATTTGTCTGTATGGTCCGGCGGTGATGCTCGGATACCTCGACCAGCCTGAAGAAACGGCGAAGGTTCTAAAAAAGCACGCCGACGGAAAGGTATGGCTGCACACGGGGGACATGGCGAGCATGGACGCCGACGGATTCATGTACTTCAAGCAGCGTATCAAGCGGATGATAAAGTCCTCGGGCGTCAACGTGTACCCAGGTCAGGTGGAAGACGTGCTCCGCCAGCACCCGGCGGTCGACATGGCGTGCGTCATCGGTGTACCCGACAAAGCGCAGATTTCGCGCGTCAAGGCCTTCGTCGTGCTCAAGGACAAATCGAAGGCATCCCCGGAGACGGCGAACGAGCTCATCAACCACTGCGCGGAGCACCTCCTCAAATGGAGCTGCCCGCGCGAGGTGGAGTTCCGCGACGATCTTCCGAAGACCCTGGTGGGCAAGGTCGCGTTCAACGCGCTCGAGGAGGAGGAGAAGGCGAAGCTCCGGGCCGCGGGGCAGTACGCCGGAGAGTGAATATACGCGCGACGGGGGGCTTGAGGGCCCCCCGGCCGTTTCACTCCAGGTCTATAATAATCAGCGTAATATCGTCCTCGAAATCCTCGGCGGGCTTTTTCCAGGCCGAGAGGCGCTTACCCAGGCGCCGTGACAGTTCGTCTCCGGGAAGCTCCCGCCACTCCTTGAGGCACAGAGCGAACCTCCTCTCCCCGAACATCTCACCACGGACGTTGCGGCACTCGATTATGCCGTCCGTGTAAATGACCATCCGGTCGCCGTCATGGAGCGGGAGTTCTCGCTCCTCGCATCGTATATCGCCCGTCCAGCCCATGGCCCGCCCCTCCGCGTCCGCGGTGATCGGCTCGTTCGACTCGCGGGACATGAGGATCAGGGGAGGGTGTCCGGCGTTCGCGTAAAGGATCTTCCGCGCCTCAAGGTCGATATAGGTGCAGGACGCGGTTACGAACTGGCTTATCTGTCTGCCGACCAGCATGTCGTTCATCGCCTGGAGGAGCGATGCCGGAGCGTCGGCGCGGTCCCTGACGAGCGAGAAGACGACCTTGAGCGTGGAGGCGATCATCGCGGCGGGAACGCCGTGTCCCACTATATCTGCCGAGAGAATGGCGATGCGGCGATGGTCGAGGATGTGCCAGTCGTAGTAATCGCCGCTGATGCCCTCGGGAGGCAGAGTAAAGACGTGCATGCGCATCCCCTCGAGCATCGGGAGTGACGAGGGAAGGATTGCTTTCTGTATGCGGCGCGCGATCTCGAGCTCCCTGCGCAGGTCCGCGAGTTTCATGGCGTCGGCGAAGGCTCCGGAGGAACGCCTGGAAAGTATGAACGACTGCAGCAGAACGAAAATAAAAAGACCGGTGGGCAGGAGATACCCCGTGCGTACCACGAGGTTCGTGTCGAGGATGTCGTTCAACGCGCTTGCCATGAGTATGAAAAGACCGACGAGCAGAAGGACCGCGTCGTTTCTCTTTCGAATGACGGCTCGCCATACGGTGATTATGAGATGAACGAATGCGGTTACGCTGACCACATGAAACGGAGTCAGGAAATGGGTGTAGATGCGCAGGGGCAGGACGAGGACCGGGATCGAGAAAACGGCCCCGATCGCGAAATAAACGGTGCGCGCGGTTTTCGGCATTTCATCCGGGAAGAGAGAATGTATGAAAAGCGCGAACACCGGCAGGCCGACGTAGATGGTCAGAAACTCGAGTTTCATCTCCAGTTCCCAGTCCATGGCGGGAAAATACCGGACGAGTATGAATTCGCCCGTCAGAGTGAGCCGCAGCGCGATGAGGAAGCAGAACGCGCCGAAATAGAGGGCCGATCGCTCGTTTCGCCTGAGGAGGAAAAGCCCGAGATGATACAATCCCATCACGAGCAGTCCACCGAGCAGGACGTACTCGTACAGCAGGCGCAGGTCTCGCTTCTTCATTACCTGCTGTTCGGAGCCCAGCAGAATCGAGTTCCACGGGCCGCCCTTGTCGGAGCTGTAATTGGCGATGTGCAATACGAGCTCGATCGTCTCACCGGAAGATTCGAAAGAGACGGTGGTCGGGTTATAGTGCGGTCGCGTCGTACGTTCCGATCGTGTGACGGTGCCGTTGGAGGCGATGCGCCGGCCGTCAAGGTAGAGACTGTAGCTGGTGGCCATAACCGGTATCTTCAACGTGCGGATTCCGCCCGGGCCGCCGGTGAGTACCAGCAGCCGGAACGTCGCGAAACCGTCGCCGCCGATACGACCGCCGCCGGGCGCCTGGCGGTCGTTCCAGATTCCGGGTACGTCGAAATACTCGGCCGCGGGCCGGTCGGGGCCTTCACGAAGGGCGGACGGTTCGAGGAGCCGTTCCCAGTAGAATTCCCACTCTCCGTCGAGCTGTACGGGTTTCATGCGGTCGAAATCGTAGGAGCGCAGGTCCAGAATTCCGCGGGCCGCGCGCGGCGGCCCAGCTTGTTCGGCGGGGGCGGGGGCGGCGGCCGCAAGCAGAAATAACGCCGTCAGTGCGAGTGATCGCGCGAGAGTTGTCAGCGGTGCGCGAGTGCCGTGTATGGGCAAATCCATTATGATTCATACTGCATCGGCCCCGGTATTTTGTAAACAATGAAAATGCCGGTACGCCGGGGGTATATCCTTCTTGACAGGGTTTTTTTAAGGCGATAGTGTGCGGACATACTCCACCCGCGAGGTACCGCATGCTGCTGGGCATTGACGCAGGGGGCACCCATACCGACGTGGTCATTGTCGACGCCGGGGGCGTACGGGCGGCCGCCAAGGTGGTCACCAACCACGAGAACCTCTTCGAATCGGTAAACGACGGAATCGCGGCAATGCTGCGCGAGGTCGACGCAACCAGGATCGACCGCGTAAACCTCAGTACGACGCTCTCGACCAACGCGATCGTGGAAAACACGACCGAAAAGGTGGGGATGATAGTGAGCGCCGGCCCGGGCATCGAGCCGTCGCACTTCACGATCGGCGACCACTACCATCGCGTGGAGGGTGCGCTCGACCACCGGGGGACGGAGATACTCCCACTGGACGAAAAGCGGCTCGAGAAGGCAATAGCCGCGTGCCGCAAGGCGGGCATAAAGACATACGCGGCCGTATCGAAGTTTTCCACGCGGAACCCTGCCCACGAAAACACCGTCAGGGAGGCGCTCATCGGCTCAGCGGACTTTATCACCCTCGGCCACGGTATTTCGGGCAACCTCAATTTTCCGCGGCGCATAGCGACCGCCTATTATAATTCGGCCGTGTGGCGGCTTTACAACCGTTTCGCCGACGCCGTGGAGAAGGCCCTCGACACATACGGCGTACGCGCGTCGGTGAATGTGCTCAAGGCGGACGGCGGCACGATGCCCATTGCCGTGTCGCGGCTGCTGCCGGTCGAAACCATCCTTTCGGGGCCTTCCGCGAGCGTTATGGGAATACTCGCGCTCTGCGATATCGGCACCGATTCGGTCGTTCTCGATATCGGCGGGACCACGACCGACATAGCGGTGTTCGCCGCCGGCGCGCCGCTCATCGAGCCCGAGGGAATCGCGCTCAACGGAAAGAATACGCTGGTGCGCGCCCTCAGAACACGCTCGATC
>ERZ795054.2907-NODE-2907-length-13956-cov-4.709301_pt1 | contig 13956 bp, 6 predicted proteins | sample MGYA00375138_ERZ795054 | MGnify/ENA primary metagenome ERZ795054 (study PRJEB30183, sample SAMN05720215) | anaerobic digester metagenome | isolation source: active sludge of municipal wastewater-treating anaerobic digesters | place: USA | collected 2014-12-23 ...
CCCCGGCCGACCAATGGGGCTATGGCCCGATTGCCCAATACAACAATCTGCTGACGACGGACGCGCGCCCGCGGACTGTCTATGCGCTGAACACCGCCACGGGCTTTCATCCACCCCACCACGACACGGTCTATCGAAGCGACGACGGCGGCGAGACCTGGCGCGCCACCTACTTCCAGGACCCGCGGTTTGCGCAGTTCAATGTCGCCCATGACTACGTCACAGCGTCCACCGGGCAGTGCTACAAGGGCGGGGAAACGCCTTTTGGAGTCGCCATCTGCAATGCCGATCCCGACCGCCTGATTCTCGTCCGCAACGAGCCGCACATCACGCACGACGGCGGCGCGTCCTGGTTTGTGGGCAGCACGCGGCCCGCGGGAGACGAAGGGCCCGGTCCCGAGACCTCATGGGTCTGCAACGGCCTGGTTGTCACCACCACCTGGCATTACTACGTTGATCCCCACGAGCCCGATCGCCACTACATCGCCTACACCGACATCGGGCTCTCCCGGTCGCTGGACGCCGGCAAGACCTGGCTATGGTGGAACCAGAAGACCTGGGCGCCCTGGCGGAACACGTGCTATGAACTGGCGTTCGATCCGGAGACCCCCGGCACCATCTGGGGCGCATTCTCGGACGTGCACGACATCCCCAATGACAACATCATCTCCGGGCGCCACGGCCACCAGCACCCCGGCGGCGTCTGCGTCTCTCACGACTTCGGCCGATCCTGGAAGCCCGAAGCCCGGGGCATCCCGGCCAAGCCGGTGACTTCCCTGGTGCTGGATCCGCGGAGCCCCCGCGGCGCGCGGACGCTCTACGCCGGTGTGTTCGACGCCGGCGTGTTCCAGTCCGCGGATAACGGTCGCTCCTGGACGCCCAAAAGCAGCGGTCTGGGGCATCCCGACAACATGCGTGTGCATCGCCTCATCCTGCATGCCGACGGCACGCTGTTCGCCGGTGTGTGCGCCAAACGGCCCACCCCCGGCGCGCCACTGATGAGCGAGGGGGTGGGCTTGTATCGGTTGCGCGACGGGGCCGACACCTGGGAGAAGATCAACCGTTCGCAACCGCTGCTCTACGTGAAGGACTTCTCGGTGCATCCGGCTGACAGCCGCCGCATCCTCCTCGGCGCGTGCGATGCCGGTCGTGGGGACAGGTCGGGCGGTCTTTACATGACCGGGGATGGAGGCACGACCTGGCGCCGGATCGGGCGGCGGGGTCCGCAGACCTTCGGAGGCTGCTTTCATCCCCAGCACGAAGGCTGGATCTACATGACCCTGACCGAAGGCGCGCCGGGTCCGGGGTTGTGGCTCTCACGGGACCACGGAGCGACGTGGAAGGCCTTCGACGACCTGCCCTTCTCGAATATCCAGCGCGTCGAATTCGATCCGACGGATCCAACGCGGATTCGGCTCGCCACCTTCGGCGGGAGCGTCTGGCGCGGCCCCATGACTCCGAACGATCTTTGAACACGCCCACAGCGCCCGGAAAGGGAACCAGGAGCCTTCAGCCGATCCTCAAGGCGTCCTGCCATCGGAACAGTGTGTCGCACCTCTTTGCACCTCGGACCCGGCGCGGTTTTGCTTTTCTAGCCCGCATCGCGGTCCTCTCGCGAAGTCTGACCGCCCTGTGCACAGGCGGGGTGTGAAACATGCCGCCTAGGGGCTCGAATCCGCCAGCATCCCAGGGCGCAGGCGCTCGATGTGTTTCTTCAGATCAACCTTCTGGACCAGGTCCCAAAGCGACGTCCGCCGATCGCGCAGGGCCAGCGTTGCGGCGATCCAGGGCTGGCCCCACCCGGTCTCCGTGCACCACGGGCCCCATTCCCAGTCGGCATTGCTGGCCCAGTATTCCCATCGCTCGGAATTGAAAGCCCGATACCAGGCCCCATCCAACTCCGGGTGTGCCTCCCGGTCGGAGCGGATCTGGATTCGGCACGCGAACCGCGTCAGTTTGTCCTCCGCGTGTGCGTAGAATGGATCGCCGGTCGCAGCGGCGGCCTCGTGCAACCCGATCAGCGCGAAGTTGCACGAGTAGAGCAGATCGCACACCGGATCGCCGGTGTTCTGGATCAGGCTCGTTTCCCCCGTGCCATACGCGGCGTTTGACGCGACGCCGTGTCCGCCGTCGCTGATCACCTCGCGGATGCCGCCCGAGGCATCCTGCATGGCGACAAGATCCTCGGCGATCTGCCGCAGCCACCGCCGGTGCTCCGGCGTGTCCCGGACGCGGACCAGCCAGGCCAGCGGCAGGAGCAGACGCGACCGTTCGAGCGTGCCGCTCCGCAAACACCAATCCCACTGGGCGGGATAGGCGCTCATGAGCATCTCGATGCCCGTACGGCTGCGCGCCAGCAGCGGCTCGAACTGCGTCTGTTGATAGGCCCACAGATAACACGCCCAGATCCAGGACTGGAAGTGCGGCGAATAGTGCACGTGCCGGTCGTTCCAGTAGGCCCGCCAGCCTTTGGCCCGCAGCCCGCTTTCGTCGACGCACGACGGACGAAATCCGTACGGCCCTGTCGTGCGGAAATTCGCCAGAATGCAGCGCGCCACGGCCTCGTTCCAACCCGACTCCCCCAGCAGGGCGGACGCCGCCCCAATCGCCAACAGCCCCCGCGCATTGTCGTCGCCCCAGTACGATCCGGGATGATCAAGCGCCCACCCGATCAATCCGAAGGACGGGCTCTCGGGATCAGCCCGCGGTCCGCCGGCGAGCCCTGAAGCCGTGAGCACATATTCGAGAAGATTGCGCGCGATCCGCGCCTGAGCCGGCCGTTGGCCGACTGCGGCGTCGCAGGCAAGCAGCATGGCCACCTCGGTCGAGCAGTCATTGCGAACCGCGTAGCGCATCGGTTGGCTCCCATCCGCGCGGATGGTCGAACTGTAACCCTCCAGAACTCCGAATGAACCGTCGCCCGCGGGCCAATCCGCCAGCGGCATGTCCCGGACGGTGTTGTAGGTCAGCGACCGATCGAGCACCTCGCGCGGCCAGTCCCTGTGGCGAAGGGCTCGACTGCGCGCAATCCAATCCGCGGCGCGCCCCAAAGCTTCGCGCTCGGCATTCGGCGGCAGCGCATCCGCCGGCCCGAAGCTGGGCCGAACCGTTGGGATCCAGGCCAGGTCAATCGCCGGCCCGCCAGCCTGAAGCCTGCCGAGGATCGTCTGCCAGATGATGCGCCAGGCCTGCGTCGGCATGTACCGGCCCGAGACGAAATGGCTGAGCTTGGTTGCGGCCACCAGCACGTTGCCGCGATGATGATCGAAAAGCACCGGCACCGACGGCGTCTCATCGAGCCCGAACACCGCCCTGTCCACCCCCGCCACCTTCGCCAGAACGAGATGGGCCGATACTCGTGTCGCATTCCGATCCGCACGCCCCGATCCCCCACCCTCTCCCGAACCGGCCCCAATCGGAATATATCGGCAGCCGCTGATCGTGAGGATGCTAAGCGGCGGCAGGCCTTCGCCGAAGATGGTCGAGGTGACCACCCCCCGCTCCTTCGCAGTGCCCTTCGGCGGCCCGACATCGGTGTCTGGCAGCCAGGCGGGAAATTCGATGTAGAGCCGGAGGCGCTTTCGATCCGCTTCGTCAAACACCGACTGCTCGATCTCCGTCGCCCGCTCCGGATAGCCATCGGCCAGAATCAGCACTCCGGCGCCTTCCGGCGCCGCGCGCACGGCTTCCGTCCCACTGTCGTGTCTTGAACAAGGCGCGCCACAGGCGGACATAACCCTGTACAAATCGTTGTCCGGCGCGCAGCAGAAGACAAAGGGGCGCGGGGCCGCACGGTCCGCAGGCTGCTTGTCCGCCTGGGCAGATGCCTTCTGAGCAACGGCTGCCGCGAGGACCAGCAGACTCAAGAGCGCACTCGATGGTGATTTCATATGTCTGGATCGTGAGCCTGGCTGTTGACAGGTCGAGTTTGCCGCCGGGCCGGAGCACGCGGCAAGTCAAAGAGCACGGGTGTTCTCCATTGGGCAGCTTCGGCTTGTCAGACGGGTTCAGCTCGACTACTCTCCGGTCCGTCAAGCCCTCGCAAGTGGCACCCTCGGTTCCCGGTGCCTGCGCAAGGGCAGGAAACGAGTCCGAAAGGCGCGCCCCGACAGAGAGAGGGGAAACGCCTCAGGCCGTGAACAGTAAACGAGACTGCAACAGACACTATGAAACCACCAAGACACTTCCGAATCCCGCTGGTGGCCGCGGTCGCGCTGACCGCGTGGGCCGCCGCGACACCCGTGAAAGCCGACTTCGCCTCAGAAGTCCTCTCCCATGCCCCAGTCGGCTACTGGCGTTTCAACGAGGCCGACCCGATGCCGCCCGAGATTTACGCGGCCAATGTCGGCTCGTTTGGAGCCGCGGGCAACGGCCGTTACATCAACGTGACCCGGACCCAGCCCGGGGCCATCCCGAGCGATCCCGCCGGCCGATGCGCCGTGATCCCGAACGCGAACGGCGGATGGGGCGGATCGGCGCGGGTGCGCATCCCCTGGCAAGCCGACCTCAACACCGCGGGCGCATTCTCGGTCGAGTTCTGGGCGAAACCGGCGATTACCTCGGCGATCGCCTGCCCGGCGTCATCCGTGGATTTCAACACGACGCCCCGATACGGATGGCTGTTTTACCAGGGCGGACCGGGCCTGGGCGACGGCAACGGCTGGTTCTTCCGGATCTATCACACGGGAACAGGCGGGAACAGCCTCGCGGCGGTCGACATGGCAATCGACGTTGACCATTGGTATCACGTGGTTGGAGTCTACGATGGAGCGGGAGCAATCAAGCTCTACGTCGACGGAGCGCTCGCGGCCACCACGCCCGTGGACGGCACGTTCACACCCAACGCCAACCGCACCGATGTCCCAATGACCTTTGGCGGGCGGGCCGACGGTGTGGCCGGGGACTACGGCTGGGGCGGGCAGATGGACGAAGTCGCCTACTACACGAAAGCCCTGAGCGACGCCGATGTCCTGGCCCATTACCAGGCCGGCAGGGCGGCCACCCCTCCGCAGCCCTACGAAACTGTCGTCAGGAGCTCCGGGCCGGCGGTTTATCTGCGCCTCGACGAGCCTCCGTATGAGCCGCTGATCGCGGTCAATTCCGGCACGCTCGGCGCCGCCGCCAACGGAATCTACCAGATCGGGACCACGCCCGGGCTCCGCGGCCCGAGCATGCCGTCCGTCGCCGGTTTCAGCGAGGACAACAAGTCGACCGGTTTCAATGGCACCAGCGGGTCGGTCACCATCCCCGGTCTGCCGATCAATACGGACACGGTGACGATGCTTTGCTGGCTCAAACGTGACGGGACGCAGCCGACTCGGGCAGGCATCATGCACAACCGCAAGGTGTCCGAGCCGCAGGTCAAGGCGACCGGCTTGGGCTTCATCGATAACGGACTGGGTCTCTGCTACAACTGGGAGGACCATGGTGAGGCCTACAACTTCAGCCCTGCCGCCTTCGTCCCGCCTGATCAAGCCTGGACGTTCTTCGCCGTGACCGTCGAGCCGGAGCAGGCCGTGATGTACATGGGCACGGCGGCCGGTCTCATCGCAGCCACCAACCTGTACGCGCACACGCCGCACGATTTCAGCGGCACCACCCTCGAATTGGGCTGGGACAACTACCAAACAACACGCATCTATCGCGGTGCCCTGGACGAGTTCGCCATGTTCGACAAGGCGTTGTCGTACGATCAGGTCAAGTCGTTATTCGACGCCGCGCTCCCGGGCGTCCTCTCGATCACCCGTGCCCCGGCCGACCCGGTCTATGAAGGCATGAGTGTCACCTTCACGACCAGCGTGGCGGGTTCGGCGCCCATCACCTACCAGTGGCGCAAAGACGGCCAGAACCTGGCCGGTCAGACGGGCGCGACGCTGGTGATCGCCAACGCCCAGCTCGCGGATTCGGGCAATTACGACCTCGTCGCCACGGCCGGGGGACGCGAGTTGATCAGCGAGGCGCTCTCACTCACCGTCCAGACCAGCCCGCCGATCATCACTCAAACGCCTCAATCCGCCGTGCGCTTTGTCAACGGCACCGTCACCTTCCAGGTGGCGGCCACTGGTAGCCACCCGTTCACCTACCAGTGGAAACACAACGATGCGCCAATCCCGGGCGCCACCGGCCCGGTCCTTGTCATGAAAGACCTGACACCAGCCGACGCCGGCACGTACACCGTGGTAATCACCAACCCCTATGGCGCGTTTGACGCCTCGGCGACCCTGGCAATCCTCAGCCCGAGCAAGCTGGCCGCCACAGCGACTGACCTCGGGCCCGTCGGATACTGGCGCCTGGATGAAACCAGCGGAACGGTCGCCTACGATTACTGGGGCGGCCGCGACGGCATGGTCCGCAGCGGTGCCACGATCAATGGAGCCGGCCCGGTCCCGCCCGACTTCCAGGGATTCGACGCCCAGAACAAGGCCTACTCGTTTAACAACTCGGGCATGGTCGAAGTCCTCACCCCGCTCAACCTGAACAAGGCCACCATCACGATCGTGGCCTGGATCAAGCCAAACGGAGCACAGGAAGATTACGACGGGATTGTGTTCTCGCGCGGCGGCAACACGGTCGCCGGACTGGACTACCAAACGGGGGGCCAGCTCGGATACCACTGGAACGACGCCGCGAACACATACAACTTCCAATCAGGCATGTACCCGCTTGACGGTGTATGGAACTTTGTGGCGCTGGTGGTCGAGCCGGCCCAGGCCACGGTCTACCTCGATGACGGCACCGGACTCTACTACAACATCAACACAGTGACCCATGGGGTCGAGGAGTTCAACGGCACGCTGCGATTCGCCACCGACAGCGGCTCCGGACGCTTCTTTAACGGCATGATCGACGATGTGGTCATCTACGACCGCCCACTCACCGAAGCGGAGATCGCCTCGCTCAACACCGCGGGAAGGACTGGCGCGTACGCCGGCCCGGTCCCCGCCACGATCGTCTCGCAGCCCAAATCCGACATCATCCAAGTCGGCGCGCCCTACACCCTGAGCGTGCAGGCGACCGGCAGCGTCCCCCTGACTTTCCAGTGGCAGAAGGACGGAGCCGACATCCCGGGCGCGGTCCGAAGCAGCTACGTGCTGGCCGCTGCGTCTTATGCCGACGGCGGGACCTACACCGTCAAGGTGTCGAACGCCGGGCGCTCCGTGACCAGTTCGCCCGCGACGCTGGGCGTGATGCCGCCTCCTGAGTTCATCAACCTCGCCGACGGCCTGGTGCTGCATCTCAAGTTCGACGGCGACTACCAGGACGGATCGGGACGGGGCAATCACGGGACGAAGATGGGGGAACCCGTCTTTGTGCCCGGCAAGCTCGGCCAGGCCCTCGAGTACAACACGATCACCGCCGAGGGCGTCTACAACTACGTCACACTCGACACGCCCGCCGACCTCGCATTCGGAGCCGACGTCGACTTCTCGGTCTCGCTGTGGGTCAAGTATTCGGGGCTCCCCGGCGATCTGCCCTTCATCTCGAACACGCAGAACTCGATGGGCGGCGCCGGCTTCACCATCTGTCCGGCCTACAACGAACCGGGCCTCTGGTGGGGATTGAACGACGCCGACGCCCCGGCCGCGTGGCCCGGCGTCGGATACCAGGGCGGAACCGGTTCCGTCCTCAATGACAATCAGTGGCACAGTATCGTCGTGGCCTTCGACCGCCAGGGCGATGCAACCACCTACATCGATGGCGTGCTCAAGGACGTCCGATCGCTCGCCGGCACGTGGAACGTCACCACCGGCACACCGGTCAACATCGGCCAGGCCAGCGGGACCTACGGCGAGGACGGCACGTTCCAGATCGACGATGTGGGCGTGTGGCGCCGCGCGCTCTCCACATACGAGGCCCAGGCCATCTACACAGTCGGCCAGAAAGGCCTGAGCTTCGACAGCGCAGGACCCGTGACGCTCACGCTCGGCAGGACCGAGGCCGGAATCTCGCTGATCTGGCAGGCCGGAACCCTCGAATCGGCGGAGGCCGTCCAGGGTCCGTACACGCCGGTCGCCGGCGCCAAGGCCCCTTACCTCGCCGTGCCCACCAGCGGCGCCGCCAAGTTCTATCGGGTTAAACTCTAGCGTCTGCTGACTGTCCGGCAGCCCGCTGCACGGCACCCTCTTCTCGCCGCCGGGGAGAGGGTGCTTCGTTTTGCTGTGCTTCGCTTTTCTGTTGCCGACCGGTCGTCCATCCGATAAGCAGTTGGCCGTGACCATCAGCCACCCTGCCATTCAATCGCATGGTCCGAGGTGTCTCTTGTCAGGAGGAATTCACTATGTCAGAACACGATCATACCCCCCACTGCCACGCCCATTGTTGTCCGCACGCGCATGCCCCTGAAGGTGGCGCGGGCATTTCGCGCCGCAGTTTTCTGGGCGGCATCAGCGGCGTCGCGGTGGGCAGCATGGCCTTTGCCTGGGCCCCGCGGGCTGATGTGGCGGGAACAGATGGCACCCTGCCTGTTCCGCCTGCCCGGAAGCCGCTGCGCGTCAAACCTGTGTTGACGTACGCGACGCCCCAGCGGGCGCCCAAGACCAGTTGGCGGCCCTGGGGCGGCATCCAGACCGAGGAGGACGCCAAGGCCGAGACGGCCCGCATCCTTGAAGAGTTGAACACGCTGCGGGCGAACGCCGACTTCCCCGTCGAGTTTCTGCCTGTCACGGCCATTCGCGATCCGAAACAGTTGGAAGGGGTGGCGGATCTCGCCGGCGCGGACACAGTCCTGCTGTACGCGGCGGGCGGACCGTCGCACGTGTTCCAGCAGTTCCGCGACCAGGGCAAGGACGTCATCTACTTCGTGCGACACAAGTCCGGCCCGGTCTCGCTGTGGTACGAAATCGTCAGCCCCATCCAGTTGCGGAACCACTCGGACGAACGCGTCACGAAGAACTTCGACGAACAGGATGTGGTTGTGGACAACCTGGGCGAGGTGCTCTGGAGACTGCGGGCGCTGTGCGGACTGAGGAATACGATGAGCAGCCGGATCGTCGCCATCGGCGGCGCCAGCGGTTGGGCCCACCCCAGGGCGCCCGAACTGGCGAAAGAACGTTTCAAACTGGACATCCAGGCGGTGTCGTACCCGGACCTGGCGGAGATGATCAAGGCGGCGCGGGCGGACCACGCCGCCCTGGATCTGGCGCAGAAGCGAGCCGAGGCCTATTTGAAGCTGCCAGGCACGACCCTCGAGACCGATCTCAAGTTCGTGGAGAACGCGATGCTGCTGGATCACATCTTTCGGGCGATCATGAAGCAGGCGGACTGCCGGGCAATCACGATCAACGAGTGCATGGGCACCATCATGCCGATGTCTGAAACCACCGCATGCCTGACGCTCAGCACCCTCAACGACGACGGCTACATGGCCTTCTGCGAATCGGATTTCGTCGTCGTTCCGTCGGGCATCCTGTTGAGCAACATCTCCGGCCACCCGGTCTTCCTCAACGACCCCACCTATCCCCACGAGGGCCTGATCACCCTGGCCCACTGCACCGGCCCCCGCAAAATGGATGGCCGGACCATCGAACCGGCGCGGATCATGACGCATTTCGAGTCCGACTACGGCGCGGCGCCGAAAGTCGAGATGCGCAAAGGCCAGGTGACGACGAACATTCTGCCCGGCTTCAAAGCCGACCGCTGGGTGGGTCTGCTGGGCGACATCGTCGACAGCCCCTTCCTGGCGATCTGCCGCGATCAGATTGACATCCGTTTCAAGTGCGACAGCCTGCACCTGGCCCAGCGCATGCCCGGTTTTCACTGGATGACCGGCTATGGCGATTACTCGAAGGAGCTGGGCTACGCGCTCAAGCGCGTCGGCATCCAATGGGAGTTTCTCGGATAGTCGAGCGGGCGGACGCGAAGCGAAACGCGATGAAATGGTCCATCAAAGTCGGGAGACTGTTCGGGATTGACGTCTTCGTTCACTTCACGTTCCTGCTGCTGCTCGGCTTCCTGGCGTACATTCATTGGCGCAACACGCAGCGCATCGAGGCGGCGATCGCCGGTGTCGGGTTCTTCCTGGTCCTTTTCGGCTGCGTGCTTCTGCACGAATTCGGACACGCGCTGATGGCCCGCCGCTTTGGCGTCCGGACTCAGGACATCACGCTGCTGCCGATCGGCGGCGTCGCCCGCCTCGAGAGGATGCCCGAGAAACCGATGCAGGAGTTCTGGGTCGCTGTGGCCGGACCCGCGGTGAACGTGGCGATCGCCGCCGTTCTGTTCGGCTGGCTTTGGCTCGCGCGCGCCTTCGAACCGGTCCACGAACTCACCGTGACCGACGGTTCATTGCTCGAACGCTTGCTGGTGGTCAACATCTTCCTCGTCCTGTTCAATATGCTGCCGGCGTTTCCGATGGACGGAGGGCGTGTCCTGCGCGCCTTGCTGGCGATGCGCCTCGGACGACGCCGCGCCACGACCATCGCCGCCAATATCGGCCAGGCCATGGCGATCCTCTTCGGCATCCTCGGCTTCTTCTACAATCCGTTCCTGGTCTTCATCGCCATCTTCGTGTTTCTGGGCGCCCAGGCCGAAGCCAGCGCGGTCGAGATGCAGTCGGCACTCGACGGCCTCCGGGTCCGAGACGGAATGATGACTCGTTTCCGTGCGCTTTCGACGCAGGACACGCTCGACACCGCCGTGACCGAGCTGCTTGCCGGATCCCAACAGGACTTCCCGGTGCTCGAAAACGGACTGCCGGTCGGCATGCTCCGCCGCAACGACCTCGTCAAGGCGCTTTCCGAAGGCCGCCGCCACGCGCCTGTAACCGAAGTCATGTGCCGCCAATGCGCCACGGTCGATGAAGCCGCCTTCCTCAAACGGGCCGTCGAGTCCATGCACAGCCTCCAGTGCGCCACGCTCCCCGTGATGTCCGGCGGACGCATCGTCGGCCTTCTCACACTCGAAAACGTCAGCGAGACACTCATGATCAATGCCGCGCTGGAAACCGCCGACACAACGGGCCGCTAAGCCCGCCCCGCCCGTCCTCGTGACACGTCGGCATCTCCGCACTGCAATCGTTGAGATTGCTCGCAGGCTGCGAGCGATTTCTGCGGCTGAGTTCTTGTTCTCCTCACACCATTTCCTGCGCGTCAGCGCCATCGCGGCGCGGCGACCGGGAAGACTGCCGGAGCCAGGCACTTGCGAAGGTTCCATCGCCTCGGTTGCGGCTTGGCCGCGCTGCGCATGATGCGCCCCAGCATGGCGCGGCTCTCGAGCGCCGTCACACAAATGTGACACACGCGGTGTTGCCCGCCCTTCATCGGCGGGTAAGATCGCCCGGTTGGCTTATCCAACAACCGGATCAGGCGGCCGGCATGGACGCCCGGCCGAAGCTCATCGTGAACAAGCCACTCGTGTCTCCAGGCGGCCCCCGCACCGCGTCTCGCCCCCCGTTTGCGCCAGTGCCGCCCGACGCGCCACAGTCCTGTCGATGGTCATGAAGCCCAGGAGCCTTTTCCGACACTGGCTGCGAGGCCGGCAGCGCCTGCTCTCGGGATTGCGCACTTTGATTCGTCAATGTCGACGGCGGGGGGACGCCGAGCAAATCCATGAGTTGCGGGTCACATTGCGGCGATTGCGCCTGTTTGTGCGCGTCGGTCGGCCCCTGCTCGATCCGCATGTCGCCGCCTCCTTCCGCGCGTGGGCTCATGAAATCTCGAAGCTCACCAGTCCCGTTCGCGATCTCGATGTCGCGATCGAATGGCTGCGGAAGGAACAGAACAGTTCGGCAGCGTCCGAGGCGTGCCAACAGGCCCGCGATCAGCTCTGGCGCACCAGCCGCCACCGGCTTCGGCCGCCGCCCCCGGGCCTGCTCAACGCAATGGGCAAGATCGCGGACGCCGACACTGCCCCAGCCAGCCTGGCCAGGCGCGCGCGCAAGCTCAAACGCCGCTATGAAGCGGCCGCGCGCGACGCGCTGCCTCGCTTTTCTGGGCTGAGAGCGGCCGACCAGCACGAGTTCCGCCGGACACTGCGCTGGTGGCGTTACCTGCGCGAACTCGGCCTCCGCCGCAAGCGCCAGGCCCGCGACGCCCTGCTCGCCGCCTTGATTGCCGCCCAGGAAACCACGGGGGACCGCCAGAACCTCGCCTTGACCATGACCGCGTTGCGCCGGCATTGGAGCGGACCGCAGTCCGCCCCGCTGCGCGGACAATTGCGTCGTGAGCAAGCGGAGCAAATGGTCAGGATCAAGAACTCGCTCGAGGGCCTGGCGCGCCGCCGTAAATGGCTCTCGCCCGCATAGGACGACCCGCCCGTGCACAGGAGACGGTCAGACCTCGCAGGATGACTGCTGTGCGGCTGAGCGCCGACGCCGCCGGACTTTACCGGGTCTCGCGCGCGCCCATCGCCCGCACAACCTTCGTGCCGGCCACTTTGGTGCTGCCGCGCTCGGAACTCAGCTCGCCCTCGAGTTTCGATCCCGCCAGCTTACCCGCGAACTTCATCTCGAAGGTGCGGTCGCCAAACTGCCGGACCATGTCGAATCCGACCTGATCGCCCTCGAACCGTATCTTCTCGAGCGCCGCCGCACCGTAGAGGCCGGTGAAATCCGGATGAACCCGCAGCCGTTGCTTGCGCGTGCCGCGGTCGGTGGTCAGTTCGAGAATCCAATCGCCAACCAGGGCGGCTCCCACCCGCTTGCCTTCAGCCGCCGCCTCGCCGCGCTCGGATGTGAAAGTGCCCGTCAGCGTGTCGCGCTGCAGAGTTCCCTCGAACGTGGCGGACCACTCGCGGTCCTGCATCTTGGTTGTCCGCTTGAACCGAAGGGTGTTCCGCTCGAGCGCGACGTCCGCAATCGTCGTCTCGCCCCGTTCGCTCTTCCACTCCGCCTTGAGCGTGTTGTCCGGGCCGGGCCGGATGATCAGTTTTCCGGTATACTCGCGCTCGCCCATCTTGACCGTCATGTCCCAATCGCCCACGGCGCGCGACATGCGCGGGCGGCGCTCGCCGGTCAGGCTGTACTCGCCGCGATCACTCGACACGGTGCCGGTCAGTTGCCGATTGGCGATGGCGCCCTTGAATTGCGAGGTCATGGTTTCGTCGTTGGGCAGACGCACCACCTGCTTGAAGGTGAGCTGCCCATCCTCGAACCGCACGTCCTCGAGATCGTTCAGACCCCACAAACTGATCCACTGACCCGTCAGCGCGCCCTGAGGGTTCCGCGCAAAGGTGAGGATCGATTCCATCTGCCGCCCGTTGAACTCGGCTTTCACGAGCCACTCGCCGTAAGGCCCAGCCCCGCGCGGCGCCTGCGCCCAAAGAGAAACGCCGCAGAGCACGCCCAGAGCCAGCCAGCACAACGGACGCGCGATTCCCCAGCACATTGGTTTCTTCATAAGCCTCAATCGGTTTCTTTGTTTCGGTGTGCCCTCGATCCTAAGCCCGGCCCGGCTCGCCCACAAGCGGCAAATGGGGCAACTCCCGTGAGAGCCTCGAAACTGCTGGAGCTGCGGACGCCCGGGCACGACGCCGTCCTGATGCGCCTGCACCACCTTCTGAATCTGCGCGAGCACGTCGGCCTGGTCCTTGGCGACATTGCGCTTCTCCGACGGATCGCGGCCGTAAAGCGCAATCCCTCCGCCGCCATCCGGTCCAGATGCGGCGTGCGGATGGCGGGGGCCCCGTAGCAGCCGAGATCGCCGTAGCCCAGATCGTCCGCCGTGATCAGAATGATGTTCGCCTTCGCAGCGGCGGCGCCAGCGGAAAAACCGCCAACCCAGAGAATCGCGGAGGGGACGAGCAGGAATGCAGTGCGCATGAGAACCACTTTCACTCAATTGGCTAGTTCACATGGGGACCATGAACCGCTGCGGCACCTCTGTGCGTCAAGCCCGCTGCAAGCCGGCGCTTCGGAGCGCTTCGCGAGGCTCGAAGCCGCCCACGAAGGCGCGCGAGCGTCTGGAGTGCGTGCGCTTCAGCGCCGCTTTCCAATCCGAGGTTCATCGAGAGTGAAGTTTC
>ERZ795054.2908-NODE-2908-length-13955-cov-5.897122_pt1 | contig 13955 bp, 13 predicted proteins | sample MGYA00375138_ERZ795054 | MGnify/ENA primary metagenome ERZ795054 (study PRJEB30183, sample SAMN05720215) | anaerobic digester metagenome | isolation source: active sludge of municipal wastewater-treating anaerobic digesters | place: USA | collected 2014-12-23 ...
CCGAACGCCTGCCCGATCCCGAAGAGATCCTCCTCCTGGCCGCGGACGCGGCGCGGGTCGTCCTGGAGAGCGGGGGCGAGACCTACCGCGCGGAGGAGACGGCCGCGGCGGTCTGCTCGGCCCTGGGCGGCGTCGAGGCCGAGTGCTTCGCGACGCCCACGGGCATCCAGCTCTCCTTCTGCCTTGACGGCAAGGTCAGGTCGATCGTCCGCCGGGTGAAGACGCGGTCCATGAACCTGGACCGGCAGGCCAGGCTCAACGCCCTGTCGCGCGACCTCTACGCCGGCCGCCTCGACTTCGACGGGGCCGCGCGGGAGCTCGACCTCATCGAGCGCCGCCGGGGCTACGGCCTCCCCGTCTCCCTCACCGCCGCGGCCGTGGGCACCGCGTCCTTCACCCTCCTCTTCGGCGGCCGCTGGAACGACGCCCTGGTCGCCGCAGCCGTTGGCGCCCTCCTCTCCCGCCTCACGAGGCGGCTGGCGAGGCGCGGCATAGCGGACTTCTTCACGAACATCGTGGGCGGGGCCGTGGCGGCCCTCCTCTGCCTGGGGGCGGAGCGCCTGGGCCTCGCCGCGAGCGCGGACACGACGATCATCGGGGTAATCATGCTCCTCGTGCCCGGAGTCGCGATCACCAACGCGATACGCGACACCATCGCGGGAGACCTCGTGGCGGGAGTGGCCAGGGGGGCCGACGCCTTCATGGCGGCGGCCGCGATCTCCATCGGGGCCGGCGGCGCCTTCGAGGCCTGGCGCTTCCTCGGGATGGGGCCGCTATGAGGGAGCCCCTGGGCCTCCTCTGGGCCGCCCTCGGCGCCTCGGGCTTCGCCGTCCTCTTCGACCTCAGGCTCCGCGAGGTGCCCTTCGCCGCCGCCGGGGCGGCCGGCGGCTGGTGGCTCTACTCCGCGGTCGGCGCCGCGAGCTCGGAGGCTGCCGGCTACTTCGCAGCGGCCGCCTTCATCGGCCTCTACGCGGAGGTCGTCGCCTCCCTGCGCAAGCGCCCCGCCGCCGTCTACATCGTAAGCGCCATCCTCCCCATCGTGCCCGGCGGGGGCATGTACTACACGATGCTCAACTCCGTGCGCGGCGACCTCTACGCGAGCCTGGGCACCGGCTTCGAGACCCTGCAGGCGGCGGGCGCCATCGCGGCCGGCCTGGCCGTCTCGAGCGCCCTCTCGCGCCTCGTCTCCCTGGACCGCCTGGCGAGGCGGCTCAAGGGCAAGGCCTAGCTGACGGCCGAGGGGGAGGGGCGCCGCTGGACGGCGCCTCGCCGGGAGGGCGCGAAAAAGGCCGCCCTCAAGGGCGGCCTCGGGACGGCCGGGCGCGGCGGCTACTGCGGCCCGAGCTTCCCGAACGCCGCCGGGTCCACCGGCTCGATGACGTCCTTGGAGCCCAGGACCACCCAGGTCACGCGGCTGTCGAGGACGGCCTTAAAGGCGCGGGCCACGTCCTCGGGCCCCACGGCGGCGATGCGCGCGCCGTCCAGGAGCCAGCTCCGGCAGTCGCCCGTCGTCGCGACCGACTGGGCGATGAGGCCCGCGACCGCGGCGTTCGTCTGCAGCTTCTCGTAGTAGTCGTTCGCGAACTGGGCCTTGTAGGCGGGAAGCGCCTCCGCGAGCGGCATCCGCGGCTTCCCGCCTTCCGACCTGGCGGGGTCCACGGAGAGACAGCGCCCGGCGGCCAGCTCGGCCGCGGCCTCGTCGATGTAGGCCTTCACCTCCGCGGCCTTCGTCGTCTTGAAGACCGCCACGGAGCCGTAGTTGGCGCCGAAGCCCCGGACGTAGGCCGAGGGCGAGTAGGCGGCGCCGTGCTCGTCGCGCACGACGTTGAAGAGCAGGTCCGAGAACATCTTCATCGCGACGTTGGCCGCCATGTAGGAGGGGTCGGAGGGGGGCGGCGCGGCGAAGTCGCCGCGGAGGTAGCCCACGCCCTTCGACTGCGCGTGCTCGCTCTTCACGAGCCGCCCCTCGCCCGCCGCGGCGAAGGCGGGAGCCGGCGCGGGGAGGCCGGCCTTCCGGTCGGGCAGGGCGCCCAGGGCCTTCTCGAGCCCGGCCTTCAGCTCCTCCGCGTCGAAATCGCCCACCGCGACGACGAAGATCCTGTCCGCGGAGAAGCTCTTCGCGTACCAGTCCTTGGCGGCCTGGAGGCTCGCCGCGGCCAGGGACTCCTTGGTCCCGTCGGGCGAGGCGGCGTAGGGGTGGCCCGCGAAGAACTCGGCGTTCATCACGAGGCCCGTCCTTTGCCAGGGATCCTGCTCCCTGGACTTGAGGGCGAGCTTGGCCTCCGAGAGGACCTGGGCGAAGTCCTCCTCGGAGAAGCGGGGGGCGGCCAGGGTGTCCGCCCAGACGGGGAGGAGGCGGGCGAAGTGCTTGTCCAGGGCCGTGAGGGAGTAGGTCGAGTACTCGAAGGCGGCCGCGGCCCCCATCGCCGCGCTCGTCTCGTCCAGGAGCGACGTTATGTCCTCGTAGGAGTAGCCCTTGGAGCCGCGGGCCATCGTCCGCATGGCCAGGAGCTCGAAGCCCGCCGTCGCGGGCTCCGCGGCCAGGGAGCCGCCGCGGAGCACCAGGGAGAGGTGCCGAACCGGGCTCGCGCCGTTTTGCCGCAGGACGACGGGGATGCCGTTGGAGAGCTCGAAGGTCGAGAGGCTCGAGAGCCCCTCGCGGGCGAAGGGCGACAGCTCGGAGGGCGAGGGGAAGGGCCCGGTGGCGAGGGGGCCCGAGAGGGCTCCCGGCCCGACGCGTCCCGACGCGGGCGCGGTGGCGCAGCCGGGAAGGCAGGCGAGCGCGGCCAGGGAGGCCGCGAGGACGAGGGCGAAGGCCCGCGCCGCGGGGCGGCGCGCCGACAGGATGTTCCGCATGGCTCTACTCCTTCTTTCCGGCCTGCTGCCACCAGAAGGCGGCGCTCTCGTCCACGGCCTCGAAGCCCAGGGCCTTCATCCGCCCGCCCATCCCGGGCTCGTCCCTGAAGGCCTGCCCGGCCATCCGCAGGGTGGAGGCGAGGGGCGCCCCGAGGAGGTAGCGCGAGACGAAGGCGGAGATGTCCGAGAAGGAGACCGCGCGGCAGTTCCTCTCGTAGCCCTGGAAGTAGTCCGTCGTCGCGACGGCCCACCAGAAGGTGAGGGTGTCCGTGACGTAGGAGCTCGCCACCTCGGTGGAGAGGAGGTTCTGGTCGATCAGCTTGCCCTTGGCCTTCGCGAGCTCCTCGGCCCCGAAGTAGGCCGCGGGGTCCTTCGCGACGGCCTCGAACTCGGCGAGGACGGCCTTCTCCAGGGCGGCGACCCTGTCCAGGGTCGGCCCGTCCTTCGCGGGGTCCTCCAGGACGAGGAAGGCCGAGAAGGAGAGGACGCCTCCGTCCCGCGAGGTCGGGTAGCCGAAGCCGATGTACTCGGGGTCGTAGAGGCCGGGACCCTTCTCCATGAGGGCGCTCTTGAAGCGGCCGACGGGCGAGGAGAGGAGGAAGAGGAGGACGTCCGCGACGTAGGTGTCCTTGGTCTGCCGCATGACGTCGGGGCCGCGCCAGCGGAAGCCCGCCCCCGCGACGCCCTCGTAGTACTCCTCGTCGGCGTAGGCCAGGCGCACGCCGGGCGCCAGCGGCCCCTGGGGCGGCTCGCCGACGGCGGGCGCCGGCCCGCCCTCCCACTCGCCGAACCACTTCTCGGCCAGGGCGAAGGCCTCCTTCGGGGAGACGTCGCCGCCGATCATCAGGGCGGCGTTCCTCGGAATGTAGTAGGCCCGCCTCATCGCCTCCAGGTCGGCGACGGTCGCCTTCCTGATGTTCTCCTCCGGCCCGTCGATGTTCTTCCTCCAGGGGTAGGCGGGGAAGATCCGCGACTCCAGGGCGTTCTCCATGATCTGGTCGGGATCGGCGTGGTAGCCCCTGATCTCGTTGATGACGACGTCCTTCTCGCTCTCGAGCTTGGCGGGGTCGAAGACGGGCTTCTTGGCCGCCCAGGACCAGAACTCGAGGCCCTCGCCTAGCTTGTCGGAGGGGACGGTGACGTAGTAGTTGATGTATTCCCCGCCCGTGCCGCCGTTCCAGCTGGAGACGCCCATGCGGTTCAGGGCGGCGGTGAAGGCGGCCTGGTTCGGGTACTTCTCGTTCGCGGTGAAGAGCATGTGCTCGTAGAGGTGGAAGAGGCCGGCCGTCTCCGGCGTCTGGGCCACGGCGCCGCCCCGGAACACGATGCAGACGGTCGCGAGGGGGACTGCGCGGTTCTCCGCGACGAAGACCTCCAGGCCGTTGGCCAGGGTCTTGTGCGCGGGCGCGGACGAGCGCGCGGGGGCGGCGGCGGCCGTCCCCGCCGCCGCGGCGAAGAGGGCCGCGGCCACGAGCAGGATGGCTGCCAGCCTCCGGATTTTCCGCTCCATGATGCCTCCTTTTTGGATGCCGTTGGCCCGAGTATAGCGGGAGGGGGCGGGGAGTCAAGAAGCGGCGGCGCGGTGCGGACCGCGCCCGGGAAGCGCCGGGACTCCCCGAACGCCTCCCGTCACGGCGGGTCTTCGTGGGCGGCCAGACCCTCCCTGCATCGTTGGACCACCGCTTCCGCCAACTCCGGATTGTCGAGGATCACGCACTGCCGGCCGAGGCCCAGCACCACGAGTTCGGCGTAGAGCGACGAGTCGAGTCCCACGTCCACCCTGATCCAGCCGGGGCGCTCCCAGGGCCCGGCCACGTCGACGCGGCCCGGGGCGATGCCGCGCAGGAACCGCAGCCGGTCTTCGGGGAGGCCCAGCGAGAACCGGAAGCCCGCCATCTCCCCGGCGAATTCGGAGGCGTGGGCGGGCCACCAGGTCGAGAGATCGAACAGCGGATCCCTGGCAAAGGACCCCGAAACCTTGACGGAAGCGAAGCGCGACACCCGATACGTGCGCCATTCCCCGTCCCGGCGCCCCACGAAGTACCAGAGCCCGGCCTTGGCGACCAAGCCGTAGGCCTCCAGCCGGACGGCCTTCGCGCCGCCGTCCCACGATTGATAGTCGCCCTCGACCACCCGGTCTTCCCACACGGCGGCCTGGAGGACCTCGAGATTCGGCTCCCCCGCCTCGTGCCACCACCACCGGGAGTCGACGACCAGGCGTCGCCGCAGGTGATCCACCCCGGGCTCGAAGCGGCGCGGCACCGAGGCCCTCAGCTTGCGCTGGGATTCGAGGAAGGCCTGTCCCCAGCCCAGGTCGTCGAGCAGCCGCGCGTCGCCGGCCACCAGCAGCGTCCGCAGCTCGGCCTCCTTCAGGCCCGTCAGCGAGGTCCGGTACGCGGGGTCCAGCCAGACCCCGCCGCCGGGCCCGCCTTCGGCCAGGACGGGCACCCCCGATAGGGAAAGCGCGTCCAGGTCGCGCAGGATGGTCCGGCGGCTGACCCCCAGGGCGGCGGCCAGGCGCGCCGCCGTGGTCTTGCCGTGGTCCTGCAGCTCCAGGATCAGGGATATGAGTCGATCGGCCCGCAGGGTGTCCCTCCTTTTTTTGGAATTCGCGAAATTGAGTGCCATAAGTTGTCACCCACCCTGGAGCAGTATAGCGTCAAGGAGTACACATGATCCATTCCATCGATCTTCCCGGCCACGGCCGGATCCACGCCGAATCCGAAGGGACCGGCCCCGCCGTCGTATTCGTCCATGCCGACTTCGTCGACGGCCGCATGTGGGACGGCGTCCGGGCCCTGCTCTCGGCCCGCTTCCGAACGGCGGCCTATGACAAGCTGGGCTACGGCCGCTCCGATCCCGTCACGAGCCCGGTGGTTCGCCGCCGGGAACTGGAGGCCGTCGTCGACGCCCTTGGCCTCACGGCCTTCCATCTCGTGGGTTGCTCCAACGGAGGCCAGCAGGCCCTGGACTTCGCCCTGGAGCGCCCGGCTCGGGTGCTGTCCCTCGCCTTGGTGAATTCCTCGCCCTCGGGCTGGCGGCCCCAGGGGGAAATGCCCCCGCTTCTCATGGAGATGTTCGCCGCGGTCCAGGCGGGGGACTTCGCAGCCGCATCCGAACTCCAGCTGAGGATCTGGTTCGACGGCCCCGACAGGGACCAGACCAGGTTCTCTCCGGAAATCCGGGAAGCGCGCCGGCTCTCTTCCGTCATGAACCGCATTTTCGTCGAGAGGGGCACCTTCTTCCAGGCCGATCCCTCTCTCCTGGAGCCTCCGGCCCTGTCCCGGCTCGCCGAGGTGGCGGCGCCCACGCTGGTGGTCGACGGGCTCCGGGACTGGGCCGAAAACCGCCGGGCCAACCGCGTCCTGGCCGAGGGAATTCCCGGAGCCAGGCTGGTCGAGGTCGACGGAGGCCACGTGGCGCCCATGGAGGATCCGGCCGGCTTCGCGGCCCTGTGGGAGAGCATGGTCCAAGCGCGGCGCGTTTCCTGAAGGAGCCAAGTCCGGCGCCGCGGAGGCCGGTGGCGCCGCGGCCGCCGTAGGCGCGCGGCCGGGGAGGCAGACCGGAGCCCTGAGGAGCTAGGAGGAGAGGAGGCGGAGGAAGCCGCCGCGGTCGATGAAGTTGGACTCGCGGGAGAGCCTGCCCTCGCGGTAGTAGCGGACGTAGGGCACCTCGCGGTTCCCGAAGACGTCCTCCTTGAAGGCCATGAAGTCCTCGAAGAAGGGCTCCCTGTCGTACTCGACGTAGAAGACCGCGACGCCCGGCTCCTCGGGCAGGGACTCGAGGTAGGAGCGCATCCAGCCCCACTGGGGGCACCAGGACTGGGTGAGGACGACGGCGACGCGGGGAGCCGCTCCCGCCACGCCGGGGAGGAAGTCGCCCTCCCGGATCGCGGCGCGGCAGTCGGCCTCGGAAAGGCGCCTCAGCATAGTGCGGCGCCCGCCGCGCCGCCCGCGGCCGCGAGGGCCCTCTCGACGCAGTCGACGAGGGCGCCCTCCTCGAGCGGCTTCTGGAGGTAGGCGAAGGGCTCGGTCCTCCGCGCCCTGTCCTCCGTGCCTTTCTCGGGATAGGCCGTGACGTAGATGACCGGGGTTGGGCGCACCATGCGCAGCCGCGAGGCGGCGTCGATGCCGTCGATGTAGCTCTTCAGGTTGATGTCCATCACGACCAGGTCGGGCTTGTGGCGGAGGACGGCGCCCAGGACCTCGTCGCCCGAGGACAGGACCTCGGGCACGCGGTGGCCGGCCTTCTCGAGACTTTCCTGGATCTCCATGCCGCAGAGGCACTCGTCCTCGACGACGAGAATGGTGGCTTGCATCGCTGTTGGCTCTCCGGGCGGAAGAGTAGCACGATCCCCCCGCCGCGTATACTATGGTCCCGCGCCCTCTTCCGGCGGGCGCGGGAGGGAGCATGGCGGCGATCGGACAGCGCGGCGAGGCAGGGGAGCTCGGACCCCTCTTCAACCCCATCGACCGGGCCCTCGCGCGGCTCCACCTCGCCCTCTTCGTCCGGCGGAAGGCGGGAAGCGTAGCGGGAGCGGTCCTCCTCTACGCCCTCGTCGTCCTCCTCCTCGGAGAGAGGCTCGCCGTCTCCAGCAACTACTTCGTCTTCCTCCCCCTCCTCTCGGCGGCCCTCGCCTACGGCCTCCCCGGAGGCCTGGCCGCCGGCCTCCTGGGCCTGCCTTCGAACCTTCTCCTCTTCGGCCTCATAGGCCATCCGGAGTTCTCCCCCGCGAGCAAGCCGATAGCCTGGATCTTCGGGACCGCGGTCGGCCTCTCCCTCGGCTACCTCTCGGACTACTTCCGCAAGCTCGACCGCGAGGCGGAGCGCCGGGCCGCCACCGCGGCCTCCCTCGCGAAGGCCCTGGAGGAGAAGGAGCTCCTCCTCGCGGAGCTCCACCACCGCGTCAAGAACAACCTCAATGTCATCAAGAGCGTCGTCCAGCTCCAGAAGAACCGCTCGAGCGACCCGGACTTCCTCGCGGCGGCGGACGACCTCATGGGGCGCGTCCTGGCCATCGCCCAGGTCCACGAGCGTCTCTACGGCGAGGGGCGGATCGAGGCCATCGAGCCCCGCGGCTACCTCGAGGCCCTGGTCGCCGGCATCGTCCAGTCGAGGACGGAGCCCGCCGCCCTCGCCTGCGACATCGAGGCGGGGACGGACGCGATCCCTCCCGAGGCGGCGACGCCCCTCGCCCTCATCGTCAACGAGGCCGTGACGAACGCCCTCAAGCACGGCCCGGGCGGGGGGGCCGCGCGGCGGGTTTCCCTCAGCCTCCGCCAGGAGGGCGGCTCCTTCCTCCTCGCCGTCGAGGACGACGGCCCGGGGCGGCCCGCCGACGCCAAGCCGGGCCTCGGCACCAAGCTTGTCGCCGCCCTTGCGGCGCAGATGGGCGGGACCTGCTCCTACGGACCGGCCCTGGCGCTGGCGACGGACGACCCGACGCGACCCGGCACCCGCCTCGAGGTCCGCTTCGGCCGCCCGAAGGACGGGGCCTAGGCGGGGCCGAGCGGCGGGGCGGTCTGCGGCGCCCCGCGCGGTCGCCGCTTGCCGCCCCCGGGCGGCCGCCGTTACAATGAGGGCAACATCGCGCGTCGCCGCGATAAATAACCGCAGGCCAGGCCCCTCGCGCCAGAGCGCGCCTCGGGCCCGACCAAGCCGCCCGCCCAGGAAGCGGGCGCTTGCAAGCCGCGGTTAAAATCACCGCCCGGGACGAGCCGTCCCGCGAGGAGCGACGCATGGATCCCGTTCTCGACCTCATCCGCGACAAGACCCTCACCTACCGCCAGAAGCTCTCCGCCCTGGCCCGCGCCGGCGAGGACCGCGCCGCCCCCCTGTCCATCCCGCCCGCCGTCCAGGCCCTCCGCGAGGCCGGCGTGGTCTGCGACCTCCACGAGGGCCCCGCGCCGTATAGGCCCCGCTACGTCCTCCCGGACTACGCGGCCTACCTGGAGCGCGGCTCGGCCTTCCTCCGCGTCGAGCCGCCCCGCGACCTCCTGGAGGCGGTCTTCGCCCTCCTCGCGCTCTACCGCCACGTGCCCTCCATCACCGGCTATCCCGTCTGGCTCGGCGACCTCGACGGCCTCCTCGAGCCCTTCGTCCTCCGCGACCCGGCCGCCCTCGGCTTAGGCGGCGAGCTCGCCCCGGCCGCGGAGCAGGCCCTCCGCCTCTTCCTGGAGCAGATCGACCGCGACAATCCCGACTCCTTCTGCCACGCCGACCTGGGGCCGGCCTCGACCGCCGTCGGCAGGGCCGTCCTCCGCCACCAGGCCAAGGCGGGCCGGGCGGTGCCGAACCTGAGCCTGCGCTACGACCCCGGGCTCACGCCCGACTCCTTCGCGGAGGCGGCGGCCGCCTGCGCCCTCGACGCGGCCAAGCCCTCCTTCGCGAACCACCGCCTCTTCCAGGCGGAGTTCGAGGCACTGGGCCTCGCGCCCTACGCGATCGCGAGCTGCTACAACGGCCTCCCCGTCGGCGGCGGGAGCTGCACCCTCGTCCGGCTCAACCTCGCGGCCCTGGCCGCCCGCGCCCTCGGGCCCGCCGCCGGCCCCGTCGACGAGGCCGCCCTCGCGGCCTTCCTCTCGGGCCCCCTCGCCGAGGCCGTCCAGGCTACCCTTTCCTACATCGACGAGCGCGTCCGCTTCCTCGTCGAGGAGTCGGGCTTCTTCGAATCCTCCTTCCTCGCGGCTGAGGGCCTCGTCTCCCTCGGTCGCTTCACCGCGATGTTCGGCCTCGTGGGCCTGGCCGAGTGCGCGAATGCGCTCGCGGGCGAAGGAGCGCGCGGAAGCGCGGGGCGCTTCGGCCGCGGCGGCCCGGCCGACGCGCTCGGTCTCCGCGTCCTTGCGGAGATCGACCGCCTCGTCGCCGCCCACCGGATACCCGGCCTCAGCGCCGCTGGCGGACGCTGCCTCCTCCACGCCCAGGTCGGCATCGACACGGACCGCGGCGTCTCGCCGGGCGTCCGCGTCCCCATCGGCGAGGAGCCGCCCCTCCACGAGCACCTCCTCTGCTCAGCGCCCTTCCAGGCGCCCTTCGTCGCGGGCTCGGGCGACGTCTTCGCCTTCGAGCCCACGGCGAGAGCCAACCCCGGCCAGATCGTCGACGCGGTGAAGGGCTTCTTCGCCTCGGGCGGCCGCTACTTCTCCTGCTACGCCGCGGACTCTGACCTGGTCCGCGTCACGGGCTACCTCGTGAAACGCTCCGAGGTGGAGCGCCTCCGGCAGGGAGAGGCCGTCGCGAACGGGGCCACCGCGCTCGGCATGGGCGCGATGGACAACCTGGGGGTCCTGGACCGGGCCCGGCGGTGAGCGGAGCCGGCCGTGGGCCCGGCGGCTTTCCCCACGGGGATCCGGGCGAGGGCCCGCCCGGCGGCTCGCATGTCGTGGGTCCGCGCGGAGGCCCGACGGGCGGCTTGGGCGGAGACCTTGGCGAGGCCCGGCCCCTCGGCCTCCTCGCCAGGATCCTCCCCTTCAGCGCGGTCGACGGGCCGGGGAACCGGGCGGTCTTCTTCCTCCAGGGCTGCGACTTCGACTGCGCCTACTGCCACAACCCCGAGACCCGCGCCCCCTGCTCGGGCTGCGGCGCCTGCCTGCCCGCCTGCCCCGCGGGCGCCCTCTCGCCGGCGGGCGGCGGGTCCGGAGCGGGCGCCCTCGCCTTCTCGCGCGGCGCGCCCGGGGAGGCCGCGGCGGGGCGCGGGGATCCACGCGGGGGCGCGCAGGGCGCGCCGCCCGCCTGGGACCGCGGCCGCTGCCGCGACTGCGGCGCCTGCGCGGCAGCCTGCCCGCATGGAAGCTCGCCCCGGGCGCGCCTCCTTTCCGCCGAGGACGCGTTGGCGGACATCGAGCGCTTCCGGCCCTTCCTCCGCGGGATCACCGTCTCCGGGGGGGAGTGCACGCTCCAGCCGGCCTTCCTCGCCTCCCTCCTCGAGGCGGCGAGGGCGAGGGGCCTCCCCGGCCTCGTCGACACGAACGGCGGGAGGCCCCTCGCGGCCTTCCCGCGCGTCCTTCGGGCGGCCGAGGGCTTCATGCTCGACGTGAAGGCCTGGAACCCGGCTGAGCACCTCGCCCTCGCGGGCGCGGACAACGGTCCCGTCCTGGAGAACCTCCGCCTCCTCTCAGGCTCGGGCGCCCTCTTCGAGGTCCGCACGGTGCTCGCCCTCCGCGCGGGAGCCTCGGCGGCCGGCGAAGGCCGCGGGGTCGGCGCCGCCTCCGAGGACGATCCCGCCGCGTGGGCCTTCGACCTAGAGGAGACGGTCCGCGAGACTGCGGCCGTCCTCCGCGCCGCCCGCTCCCGCGCGCGCTACCGCCTCATCCGCTACCGGCCCTTCGGCGTCCGTCCGGACAGGGCGGCGGCGCTCCGAGAGCCCGGCGAGGCTCTCGCCGCCCGCCTCGCCGCCCTCGCGCGCGAGGCCGGCGCAGCCGAGGTCCTCGTCTCCTAGCCCGCGCGGCCCGAGGTTTGACAGCGCGGCCGTAAGCGGCGAACATGGAGGCATGAAGACTCCACGGCTCGCACGACTGATCCTGCCCGCTGCCTTGGCGCTGCTCGCGCTAACCCTGCCCTCCTGCACCCGGCGCGACGGAGGCTCCGCCGAGGAGCCCCAGGCGGAAAACGGCCGCGCCGCGGCCCGCACGGCCGTCGTCGCCTTCGTCGAAGGCGAGGCGACGGTCGGCGGGAAGAAGGCGGAGCCGGGGCTCGAGCTCGAGGGGCGCTTCGTCGCCTCCACGGGGCCGGGCGCCCGCCTCGACCTCGTCTTCGGGGAACGGAACGTCCTCTCCGTCGGCCAGAACGCCCTCGTCGAGGTGGACCTCGCAGGCGTCGCGGTCGAGCTCAGGCTCGATCGCGGGGGCGTCACCTCCGTTCTCAAGAAGCTCGAGCGGCTCGCGGAGTCCGACTCCTTCAGGATCGTGACCGCCCAGTCGATCGCCGGAGTGAGGGGCACCTCCTTCTGCGTCTGGGCCGACTCGGCCTCGACCTACGTCTGCGCCTGCAACGGGGCAGTCCGCACGATCGACGCGAAGGGCTCCAACGAGCTCGAGCTCGAGGCGGCGCACCACCAGGCGCGGCTCTACGTCGCGAAGGACGGCGCGGTCTCGGTCGAGACGGCGGGCATGCTCCACCACACGGACGAGAGCGTCGAGTCCGTCGCCTCGCGCATCGGCTACGCGATCGACTGGACCAAGGTCGACCGCTAGCGGCCCGGACGACCGCTTCCGCTTTTCGCCCCCGCCGGGCTAGACTCCCTCCATGGACGGCGAACACCCGAACGATCCCCTGCACGGGATGACCCTGGAGGCGATCCTCCTCGCCCTCGTCGACAGGTACGGCTGGGAGGGACTCGCCGAGCGCATCCCCGTCCGGTGCTTCGAGAGCGAGCCGAGCCTCAAGTCGAGCCTGACCTTCCTGCGCCGCACCCCCTGGGCGCGGGCCAAGGTGGAGGCCCTCTACCTCGGGAAGCTCCGGCCCCGGCGGCCTGCCAGGAAAAGGCCGGAGACGGGCGCCGCGGGAAGGCCCTCCGCCGCGGGAAGGGCGCCCGCCGCGGGGCCGGCGACCGGCTCCGCGACCGCGCCGGACAGCGGAAAGCGCCGCACCCCCGCCGCGGGGCCGGCCGCCGCTCCGGCCCGCGGATCCGCGCCCGCCCCCGAGGCCGGGCCTGCCGACCGGCCCGCCCCCGCCGACAAGCCCGCGCCCCGCGGCCGCAACCGCTACCCGGGGCTCTTCGAGGACTAGGCGCCGCCCGGGAAGGCGCCCGCCCGCACGGCCGTCCTCGCCGCGCGCGACGCCTCCCGTATTGACTCCCGGTCCGCGGCCGATCCGGCCAAGGACCGACATAGCCGTTTTTTACCTTTCCACGGCGCCGCGGCCGGGCTATCATGCCCCGGCGCGCCACGCCGCCGCGCAGAAAGGATGGCCCCATGGAAGCCAGCACCGCCGCCCTCCGCGGCATCGTCGACCGCTACGCCTCGGAGGAGCTCTTCTCCGGCTCCGTCCTCGTCCGCGGCCCCTCGGGCGAGCTCCTCGCGGAGGCCCGCGGTTTCGCCCATCGCGGATTCTCCGTGCCCAACGGCGTGGAGACGCGCTTCGACACGGCCTCCCTCGGGAAGCTCTTCACCGCGGCCTGCGCCTTCCGCCTCGTCGACCGGGGCCTCCTCCGCCTGGACGAGGGCGTCGCGGAGGCGGCCGGCCTCGAGGGCACGAGGATTCCCGCGGACGTCACGGTGCGCCACTGCCTCACGCACAGCTCCGGCATCGCCGACGACGCCGACGAGGAGGCGGGCGAGGACTACGAGGCCATCTGGAAGGCCAAGCCCTGCTACATGGTCCGCGAGGCCAGGGACTTCCTCCCGCAGTTCGCGCACAAGGAGCCGCTCTTCCCCGCGGGCTCGAAGGCGCGCTACAACAACTGCGCCTACGTCCTCGTCGGCCTCGCCATGGAGCGGCGGACGGGGCTCCCCTTCCGGGACCTGGTCGCCCGCGAGGTCCTCGGCCCGGCCGGCCTCTCCAGGACCGGCTACTTCACGAAGGACGGGGTCGAGCCGGACGTGGCGGAGGGCTACGCGACGGTCGAGGACGACCGGGGCGAGGCGGCCGGCTTCCGGAAGAACATCTACGCCTACCCGCCCGTGGGCTCCCCCGACGCAGGCATCTTCACGACGACGCGCGACCTCGCCAGGCTCTTCGCGGCCTTCGAAGGCGAAGGCTTCCTCTCCCCCGCCTCGAAGGCGGAATTCCTCGAGCCGAAGATCGACGCCTTCACGCTCAAGAGCGGCGACAAGCGCCGCTACGGCTACTGCCTCGAGCACGACCTCTCGCCTGACGGGATCCGCTTCCGCTACGGCAAGGACGGCGTCAATCCCGGCGTCGCGGCCATCGCGATGCGCTACACCTCCTCGGGCGGCTTCGTCGCGATCCTCTCGAACCAGGACGCCGACGTCTGGTCGATGTGCAGGGAGCTCGCGAAGGCCGCCGGCTTCGTCGGCTAGCGGGGCGGCGGCCTGTGCCGCCGCGTCGCGGGGACCGGCCCGCGGCGGTCCCGCCGCCGGGGCATGGCGATTGCGCCCGGCCGCCGGCGGTCCTATAGTTGAAGGCATGAGGGCCTTCTC